>Ga0080013_1002842_pt1 | contig 19419 bp, 14 predicted proteins | sample ETNvirenome_6_85_FD_69236 | JGI IMG/M metagenome (GOLD analysis project Ga0080013, IMG submission 69236) | Marine viral communities from the Pacific Ocean - ETNP_6_85 (SPADES assembly) (version 2) | ecosystem: Environmental > Aquatic > Marine > Oceanic | place: Pacific Ocean | collected 2013-06-19 | reverse complement strand
GACTTTATAGTTGCGATGGGAGAAAACGTAGATGTTGGTACCCCTAGCGATGGGGTCATTACAGCAGGACAATTATCCTCGACATTTTACGTAGAAAATAATACAAGTTACAGTAGTTTTACAATGGCTTCTAGTAGGAACGCAGTTCTTGCAGGACCTGTAAGTTTTACTGGCACAACAACAATTCCTTCGGGATCAACATTGGTTATAGTATAATATGAGTTTATTAAATGTAAATAAAGTAGACCCAGCAACAGGTACTGCATTAGAAATAGGTACCTCTGGCGATACAATCACTGTACCTACAGGTGCAGGATTAACAGTAACTGATGAAGTAAAAACAAACAAGATTTCACCTGCTACAGGAACCGCTTTTGCTTTAGGGGACTCAGGTGACACATTCACGGTTCCTTCAGGGGCAACAATTGTTAATAGTGGAACGGCCACTGGTTTTGGTGAATCTAATAATCCTTCTTTCTCAGCAAAAATGTCAGCACATCAAGGTGTGGGAGATAACGTAACAACTAAAGTTGAGTTTGATACAGTTAATTTTCAAACTTCTGGAACTTACGATACCACAAACTATCGTTGGACTCCAGGTGTAGCAGGAAACTATCAATTTATGATTAATATAGTTGGAGATTCTCAAGCAACAGCAAACTTATATGCTATTACAGTTAAACTTTACAAGAATGGAAGTGCAATACCAGAACAATCTGATGGAGTTAATTTTAATTTTGTAGATAATTACGCAAGACAAGCACCAGTTTCTTTTAATGTTACTGATACTTCTGATGCAGATGATTATTATGAGGTATTCACAGCAATTAACGACACAAGTGGCACACCACAAGTATTTAAATATGGTAGTTACTTTAGTGCATTTTTAATAAGTACGAGTGCATAATGGTAAATAAATTAACAATTTTAAAAGGAGGTCTATATGGCAAGTCTATCAACTAAGGTTAAGCTTTATTGTACCGCAAACAGCAAAACTGCTGATTTCGGTCCAGAAGGTAATGTATCTTTACAGGATGACTCGGACGGTAAAGGCCCGTACATAGCAAGCTGGAACGTTGACGGATTGGCACAGCCATCTGACTCCGATCTAGCAGCACATGATACGGCTGGAGATACTGAAGAGTCAAACAATACTGTAAGAGGTACAAGAAAAGCGGCTTATGGTGATATCGGCGATCAGCTTGATGAGATATTTAAGGATATCGATGCGTGGAAATTACGTATTCAAGGGATCAAAGATGCTAACCCTAAGTCTTAAAGGAATTAAATGAGTAAATTATTTGTAGATCAAGTAGATCCAAAGACAGCTACCACGCTAACGCTTGGTACGTCAGGGGATACTATAACAGTACCATCAGGAGCAGAATTAAAAAGCAATAAACTCTCTCCAGCATCTAGCACGGCTTTACAAATTGGAGATAGTGGAGACACAATCACAATTCCAGCGGGTGCCACGATTGTTAATAGTGGAACGGCTACTGGGTTTGGAGCTGCAGGAAGTATTTATTTTTTAGCTAGACGAGGAAACTCTGGTCAAACTGTTTCAAATGATACTTATACAGCAATACAAATGGACACAGAAATGGAAGATTCAGGAAGTGTATTTGATCCTTCAACATATAAATTTACACCTGGTGTAGCAGGGAAATATTTAGTTTTTGCTCAAGTAGCTTTTAGTGTAGCCGATGGTGACGATTTTGATTCAGGTACTGTAATTTTAGATAAAAATGATGCTGGATATGTAGATACAAGTTTTAAAGGTGCTGAAGCATTTATACTTAGACGAACTAGCGGAAGTTCTACCTCTTCTTTTTATGCTCAACAAATAATTGATATGGATTCAGACGATACAGTAAGAGTATTATTTCAAGGTACTTGGTCTGGTGCATCTTCAAGTGAAACTGTTGGATATGGTAAATCATATTTTGGAGGTTTTAGAATAGCATGATAATGATAACAATTTTAAAAGGAGGTCTATATGGCAAGTCTATCAACTAAAGTGAAGCTTTACTGTGAAGCGAACAGCAAAACTGCTGATTTCGGTCCACAAGGTAATGTATCTTTACAGGATGACTCTGACGGTAAAGGCCCGTACATAGCAAGCTGGAGCGTTGACGGATTGGCACAGCCATCTGACTCCGATCTAGCAGCACATGATACGGCTGGAAACACAGAAGAGTCAAACAATACTGTAAGAAGTACAAGAAAAGCGGCTTATGGTGATATCGGCGATCAGCTTGATGAGATATTTAAAGATATCGACGCGTGGAAAACACGTATTCAAGGGATCAAAGATGCTAACCCTAAGTCTTAAAGGAGTTAAATGAGTAAATTATTTGTAGATCAAGTAGATCCAAAAACAGCTACCACGCTAACGCTTGGCACGTCAGGTGATACTATTAGTATACCATCTGGTGTAACAATCGCTAACGCTGGAACCGCAACAGGTTTTGGCGGAGCTGCTGGTACAAATTCATTTTCTGTAACTGGGTCTGGAACTCAAAGTAGTATTGCTGATGCCACTTGGACTTTAATAACTTTTGATTCTGAAAACTGGGACACAGATAGTTTATTTGCTTCAAATAAATTTACGGCAACGGATGCAGGAAAATATTTTTTTACAGCAAATGTTTGTCTGTCTTATGATTCAGCAGCAGGACCACAATTTGCAGGTAGATTTTATAAAAATGGAAGTGGTGATTCTCAAACTCAAACGAGTTTAACTTTTACATCAGGAACTGTTAATACAGTTAATGCAAGAGTAACTGGTATATTAAATTTAGCTGCAAGTGATTACGTAGAACTTTACGGCTACGCTGATACAGGAACTGGAACAGCTTCAGCTCCAGCAGCAAGAAGTATGATGGGATTTAGAGTAGCATAATGATAACAATTTTTAAAGGAATTAATTAATGGCAAGTACAATATATGTAGATAAACTAGATCCACAAAGCGGAACAGCTTTAGAGATTGGAACATCGGGTGATACTATAACGATACCATCAGGTGTAACTTTTACAAACAATGGTACAGCTACTGGCTTTGGTGGAACTAATACTCCCTCTTTTTCTGTAAGAAACGCATCTAATCAAACAGGTATAAATACTAATAGTGCAACTAAAATTACATTTGATACTGAAGATGTTGATACAGATAGTGCTTTTGCAAGTTCAAAATTTACAGTGCCGTCAGGAAAAGCAGGGAAATATTTTTTAACCTCATCTATAACTATTGAAGCGAGTAGTGGAGCTTCAAATTTAAGATTGATAGATTTAAGAATTTACAAAAATGGAAGTGATTATGATAGCACTCAAGTTACAAATGATTACAGAAACAATTATAATCATACGGGAACTGTATCAATGTCATTAATATTAGATTTAGCTGTTTCCGATTATATAGAAATTTACGTTCGTGTATTAGATGAAGCAGATGCAAACAATAGCATTGCGGTAGGAAAAAAATGTATATTTGCGGGATATAAATTATTATGAGAATAGGAGCGTAACATGGCATTAACAGTAATAAAAAATTTAGATCTTACAAGTTCAGTAACTAATACACTACCTACTGCTAACGGTGGTACAGGTGCTACAAGCTTTGATCCTGGTAAAGTTTTACAAACAGTAGCAAATAATTATACTACAGTTGCTACTATTAGTGCTAGTGGAAGAACAGATTTATTTACACAAGCAATTACACCTACTGTTGCTTCTTCAAAAATATTAATAAGTTTTTCAGTTGGTATGGGTAATAATGCAACTGGAATATCAGCAATGAATTTACAAAGAGACATAGCTAGTGGAGGATATGCTGATATTGGACAAGGATCTGGTGCTTCAAGTCACGATGGAGCGGCAGGAGGTGCCTATGACGCAAATTCAAATGTTCTAAGACAAATAAGTTATGTTTATTTGGATTCTCCAAGCTATAGTGTAGGAAATGCAATAACCTATAAAGTTCAGTATTATTCTGACTCAGCTACAAACCAATATATAAATAAAGCAAACAGTAATGCAGTTTCAAGCACTTCTAATATTGTTCTTATGGAGATTGCAACATGATAACAATAGAAAAAGCAATTAATGCTCTTGGTAACTATCAATTTGTAATTCGTGGGCATTGTAACACAGAAGAAGATTTTAATACAAAAATAGAATGGATTGAAAGTGTAGATGAACAAGGCAATCAAACTATGGGTAATAAACCTAGTGATTTAACTTGGGATAAAGTAAATACTAAATGGCAAGAATTAAAAACAGCATATACTAACAACGAATACGCAAGAAAAAGAAAAGCAGAGTATCCTTCAATAGAAGAACTTGTAGTTGCTTTATATGACACGGATGACAAAGCTGATATAGAAACAAAAAGGGCTGCTGTAAAAGCAAAATACCCTAAACCTTAACAATAAAGGGGGCAAATGCCACTAGTAGATTTAACGGCCCCTGCAGGAGTAGTAACTGAAATAACAGATTACCAAGCAGGTCTTCGATATACAAGCGCAGATAAGGTACGCTTTAAGTACGATCAAGCGGAGAAGATAGGTGGCTGGTACAAGAGAGACGCAAGTTCTAGCGCCATGTCTGGTGTACCTAGAAACATTTTACCTCATAGAGATAGTAACGGTGCCAAGATGATTTTCTTTGGTACAAGTACTCACGTATACGCTGAGTATGGTGGCACGATTCAAGATGTTACTCCATACAAAACAGCTAATGTAAATTTAACTAATCCTTTTACTACAGGAACAGCAGGTTCTTCAGTAGTTACAGTTACCGATGCTGGTAACACAATAGCACAAACAACTCCTCCTTCTCGTATTATTATATCTTCAATTGCTTCAGGAACAGTTGACGGTGTAACGATTACACCAGGAGAATATCTTGCTACATATGTAAGCGCAACTCAATACACTATAACTGCAGTAGCAGGCACAGGAGCTAGTATTTCAGGTACAGCTTCTTCGGGTTCTACAACAGGTGGTGGTGCAGTTGTTCTTAGATATTTAGTAAGTAATGGACCAGCAGATGGTTTAACAGGTTTCGGATTTGGCACGGGTCTTTGGTCGAGCAGCACATGGGGCACAGCCAGATCTACATCGGGGGTTGTATTATCTCCGCGTGTATGGACAATGGACGCATGGGGTGAAGATATAGTCGCAAGTATTGGTGGTGGAGAAGACACACTCTACTACTTTGATGTAAGCGCCTTTATTGCAGCTCCAGCTACATATAGAGGAGAAACACTGGGACAATATGTTACAGGTATTGGAGGAGATGCTTCAGCTATACCAACTAAAGTTGGGGTAGTATTAGTATCCACACCTGATAGACATATAGTAGTATTTGGTTCTACACCTGAAGGGTCTGCAACATATGATCGTATGACTGTAAGGTGGTGTTCACAAGAAAGTTTATCTGATTGGAATACACAAATAACTAATACGGCAGGTGCAACTAGACTTGGTACAGGTACTAACATAGAATCGGCGGCAAAAGCCCGTGGTCAAATGGTACTATGGACAGACGTAGATATGTACAGTATGCAGTTTACTGGCCCTCCATTTACATTCTCTTTCCAACAGTTAGGTGAAGCTTCAGGTACTATATCTAAAAACTCACCAGCTATGATTGAAGGTGGTGCATTCTGGATGGGAGTAGATAACTTCTACGCTTATGATGGTGCAGTTAAAACTTTAAAGTGTCCAGTACTTAATCATGTATTTGATAGCTTTAACCAAGTACAAAGAGAAAAAGTATTTAGTGCAGAGATAATTGAGTTCAATGAAATATGGTGGTTCTACCCGTCTGCAGGACAAACAGAAGTAGATAAGTATGTTATATTTAACTACATAGATAACACATGGTCAATAGGTTCTTTATCAAGAACTGCATGGCATGACGCTGGAATATATACATATCCAATAGCAACAAATGGTAGTGGTTTTGTATACAATCAAGAGTATGGTTATAATGATGAATCAAGTGCAATGACTGCTTCAATAGAAACAGGATTTTTTACAGGCGATCAAGCTGGTAATAGTATTTACTTTGTAGATAAAATAATACCTGATACTACATTTGTAGGCACAGGTACAAAACAAATTAAGTTTCAAATGAAATCAAAATTATATCCTAACACAACAGAAACAACCAAAGGACCTTTTACTTTAGCAGAAACAAAAGGTAAATTAAATATGCGCTCAAGAGGCAGATCATTCCAATCTAAATACTATACTGATAACGTAGATATAGGTTGGCGATTAGGTACATGGCGTATGCAAGCACAAGCCGACGGACTTAGATAATGGGACTATATACTAAAGGAGTTTATCCAGAACTTTCATATAGAGAAAGACAAGAGAATACAATTAGTGCAAGAACTTATGATGCATTAATAAACATCTTACGTTTGCGTGATGCAGGTACAACTGAAACACCTATACGAATTGCAAGCAGAGATGAACAACAATCAATGGAGTGGTTTTTAAGTTAATGGCTATAGAATATAAAAACAGTTTAAAGAACATAACAACAACTGGTTCAGATCAAGTAGTATATACTTGTCCAACCACTACATCATTACAAAAATATATGGCTATTGTTAAAGGCTTTACTATCTATAATACAACAGGTGGTGCTGGTACAGTAGATATTAAAGTTGTAGATACTAGTGTAGGAGTGACAGCTAGAACAGTTAAACACTTTACCGCTACGGATTTTACTACTAAAGCTACAGTTAATGCTGTATCAGAAGGGCCAATAGTATTAGAATCGGCAGACATATTAAAGATAGATACATCAGTAGCATCTAATGTATTGCTATCTATAATGGAAATAAGCGACGAATTGAGGGGAGTATAGTATTATGCCCCCTTTACTTTCAATAACAAATAAGGTATAATATAAAGAATATGGCATCAGGAGTAGAAATGTTAGGGCAAATGTCCGAAACTGAAGCATTAGCAGGACCAGTATCAGGCGGAAATATGGTTGTAAAACCTAATGAAGTACCTGTAGGTGGTGCGGCTATGCTAGCAAAAGCTTTACGTGGACAGGCAAATAAAGGTATAGGGGGCATCTATGAGCTACCTAGCCAGAAAGCGCCGACCCCTGAGTTTATGCAAATGGCAAAAGCAGGATTAAGAGAAGGCGATATGCTTAGAGGTATGGGCCCGAGAAAAGGATTAACCCCATACGATATTGCTAATATGAGAGGGGCAGTTGAGCAAGCAGGTGTAATTAATTTCTTAGGTGATCAACCTGAAGTTACTGTTCCAATAAGATCAAAGTCACACGCGGATGCACCTTCAACACAACTAGCATATATTACAGATGCAGAAAAACAAATGTTACTTGATGCTAACATGCATGGTTCATTAGAAGGTAATCAACCTAACCAAGGCCCGGGTGGTATACAAAGTTTAGATGACTGGTCTACTTCAACTGACGATAAAGGTAACACTACAGTAAGTGGTGGTAGCACAGCTAACGAAGGAGCTGGTGGTGGTTATAGTGGTAGCTATGGAGATGATTACGGTGTAACAATAGATACGTCCACTCAAGAAGGACAAGATAAGAGACAAGAATTTAGAGATAGAACAGGTTCAGATGTAGTTACAGACGCTGAGAAAGCAGGAAGAGAAGCTTTAGGTAGAGACCCAGCAGATACTTCAGCACCTCCTGGTGGATTTTTAGATAAAATAGCAAAAGAGGAAGCCAAAAAATCTGAAAACGACAAATTAAAACTTCAAAATGCAGAAGAAAAATTATCTGTATTAAATGCTAAGAAAAAATTAAGTGATAGTGAAAAGAAAGAAAAAAGTTCTTTAACAAAACTAATAGATAAAATTAAAACTGAAGGTTCAAAACTTATAGACTCGGGTTTAAATTTATTTGGTGATTCAGAACAAGACAAAAAAGATAAAAAACGTATAGAAGAATTATTAAAAGAAGCTAACGGAGATAAATATAATTTAGACGGAAGCAAACGAAGAGAGTTAGAAAAATTACAATTAAATACTTCAATGGCTCCAGCTGTTGTTAAGGCAATAGGTAATTTTGCAGCTGGTATCGCGGGTCCGAATGAAGATCAGTTTGCTGATGATAACTATTTAAACATATTAGAAAGTGAAATACTGCCAAAGTATGGTAGTAATAGAGATGAAGCAATAGAAGCATTTGCAAAAGAATATGATGATAGAATACCAGGTCAAGCTATTGGACCAGGCGGGCAAGAGTTAGGACCCGAAGCATCTTTAAAAATGTTGTTAAGTAATAAAGGTGAAATAAAAGAAGGTAGTGATTTACAGAAACGTTTAGACTCTGTTAATTATTACAGAAATAATCAACCACAAACATCAGGTGGTATGGAAGACATGGTACAAAATTTAACATTTGATAAAATTAAAAATTCTGGTTTAACAAAAGCAGAACAAAGAAGATTAGGTGCAAGGTTAATGGAAGCTAGAGAAGCAGCAAGTAAAGACAGAGGTGGTAATCAAAACAATCGCCCAAGATTCATGCAGGAAACACAAGAAGAAGTTATTGAAACTCCAACTGGTGTAATAGATGAAGAAGCACAGACTATGAAATATACTAGTCCACGTACAGGTGATAAAGAAATAGATGTACCATTACAAAGAAGATTTAAAACTGACCCAACTAAAGATGTTGCGCAGTTTACAAAAGCCCCTAGAACAGAATCAGATATACTTAAATATATGACAGAGGGCACAACAGGTGAAGGTATTCAATTAGAACCTTTCAGCGAATATCAACGAAGAAGAAGAAAGGCTATGGGATTAGATCCTTTAGGATTATACGGTTAATTATGGGAATATTTGATTTTTTATTTAAACCAGGCACACCACAAATGAAGCCAACGGATGCAAAAGCGCTTCCTGATTACTTACAAAAAGCAGGAGCTAATATGGTTGGTGCTGCAATGGATGTGGCTGGTGAAGACTACATACCTTATAAAGATCCACGTATAGCAGCGTTTAATAAAGCACAACAAGATGCTATGACGCAAGGTATTGGCATGGCTGGTATCAGTACACTACAAGGACAACAAGCTTATACGACAGCAGCAGGTGCGGCGGGCGGACCTACTCAAGCTCAGATAACAGCAAACATGAATCCGTATATGACGCAAGTAGCAGATGTATCAGCGCAAAAAATGAGAGATGAGTCTGCAATACAAGCTCAAAAATTAGCGGCAAGTGCGGCTCAATCAGGTGGATTAAACTCTACTAGATATGCCATACAAGATGCCGAAAGACAAAAGAATTTAACATCAGGTATTGGTGACTTGTATGCTAAAGCACAAGCGGAAGCATATAAACAAGGAGTTGATCTTTCTAAATTTGATCAAGAGCAACAATTAAAAGGGGCACTTGGTATGGGTACATTAGCACAGCAACAACAGAACTTAGGTTTTGGTGACGTGCAAAACCAATTAGGTATAGGACAGTTGGCTCAAGGTCAAAACCAACAAGCATTAGATATAGCATACCAAAACTTCCAAGAACAAAGACATCATCCTAAAGATCAACTTAATTTCTTAGCTGGTATCATGAACTTAGATCCAAATAAAAACGCAATCACTCAATCATCAATGGTATCACAACCTAGCTTCTTTGAATCCGCACTAGGATTTGGAGCAAGTGCGGCAAACACTGCAGCTAGCTTAGGTTGGAAACCTTTCGGATAATATATGGCAACAGATAAAAATAAAGATGTAGGTTTTTGGGGTCCATTTTTACCTAAATGGGGTGACGCCATTATGGGTGGAATTTTTGGAGATGAAGGAGAAACTATAACGGAACAAGTAATAGGATTTGATTCTTATGACTATAAAGGTTTACCTGAAGGAGCGACATACAAAGATTATATAAATGAATTACAAAAGTCTAGAGACTTAAGTTTATACAGTAGATATGATGGTGATAAACAAGAAGCTATTAAAAAAGAGGGTGATGAAATAAGAGCTGACATTAATCGTTTATTCCCTGATCGTAAGAAAAATGATAGAGCTAGTACAACTCCTAATATGAGAGATGTAGCAGGAGATGTTGAAGGTAATGAAAATAAAGCAGCTTTAACAGCTGGATTAATAAAGAAGACCGAAGCTGAACAAGCAGAACGAGATAGAAAATTAGAAGAAGAAGAAGCTTTTCGAGATACTCCTAAAGGTAGAATGCAAACTATGTGGAATGACGCAGATAAACGTGATGCTATACTAGGTGGTATTGCTGATGCTATGTTAGAAACTAGAACAGGGGTAGATGCATACGGTAATAGATTTGCTAGAGCACAAAGAAATGTTAGAGATAATTTAAAGATAGCAGAAGCTACAGATATAGCTAGACAAAAAGCTCAACTCGATGCTATGAAAACTATGGCAGAAACAAACAAATTAGTTGATCCAAGACAATATATGACAGACGCACAAGCAGAAGCGTCTAGTATTATCAGAGCACAAATACGTGCAGGAAAAATTAAAGCGGAAGATTATGATACAGCATACGCTAGTATGTTAAAACAAATTGCGGTTAAAGATTTAACCTCAGCTAAAGCTAGTTCTATAAGTACATTATTTACTTATGCAAAAGCTTTACAATCAACTGATCCCGTAACAGCGGGAATATTAATGGATGCAATTAAATCAAACGCAATGTATTTAGCTGGCGATGGTGCTAGTGGAGAAGTAATAACAGAAACAATAGACGCAACAACACTATAATAACCCTAAGAGTTAACGCTCTGAATACTAAGTAAGGTAACGAATGACACAAGTAAAGTATATTACATTTGGTGACTCAGGTGCACCACGAATAAAAGTAGACGCTTCATTATCCAATGAAGAAATAAAAGATCTCCTAAAAAGTGAAAAGATAGAAACCGCTATGGCGGAGAAAGGCTTTGCTTATAAGTTTGGCCTAGACCCTGTCTATTTATTAGACGAAGATAATCTCAATGATAACGCATTTGTAGCAGGCGCTAAGTCTTCTATAGATACCTTGAAACAAATAGGTCAAGGTGCTATGGCTACAATCTATGATGCATTCGGTGCAGAGAGTTTACAACAACAAGCAATAGAAGCAGTCAAACAATATCAACTAGATCAAACTGCACACCAATGGCGTAGAAATGCAGAAGGTGAAGTTAAACCTAGATTCCAATCTCTCGAACAAGTATTTGAAAGTGAACAAGAGTTCAGTGCATTCTTAGAATGGGCTGGTGCTAAGCTAGGTGAAGGAATGGTAACAACTATTCCATTTGTATTAGCTGGTCTAGTAACAGGTGGTATAGGAGCGGGGGCAATTGGCGCTGGTCTTGTAGCAAGACAAGCTGGCACAAGCGCGTTACGTCAAGCATTCACTAAAGGATTAATAGGACAAGCAGGTAAAGGTATAATAGGGGGTGCTCTTAATAGAGCTACTACTATGTCTGGTCTTGGTTTTATGGCGGCAGGTTATGGCTTTGGTGCTGGTGATACATATGTAAATCAATTAGCAGAATCAGATGATCCTAATGTAGCAATCGCATTAGCCGCAGGTATACCATACGCGGCGGCAGAAGGTGCATTCGGTGCTGGTAATTTATTATTAGATACACTGATTAGAAAGACATCACCTACTGCAGTCAAGGGGGCACTTCAAAAGATAATAAAAGATGGTGGAAAATATTCAATAAAGAAAACAATTAAAGGTGCAGCTAGGGGCGACAGGTTAAAAGCTTTAGGTAAAGGTATTGGTGTTTCATCAGCGGGTGAAGCAACGGCGGAATCAATTCAAGAAGCAGTAACTTCTACAGGTCAAGAGATTGAAAGCGGTAGATCATTAAGTGAGATGTATGCGAGTAAAGATTTTTGGAAAGGTATTGGAGAAGCGGCGGCGGCTGGTGCTGTAGGTGGTGGTCCATTTGGTGTAGTGGGCGGTACAGCTCAAGCATTAAGAGTAGGACCTAGCGTAGATATAACTATAGATGCTGGTGGTGAACGTGTTATAGTACCAATTGTTAATAGTGACATAAGAAATAATGAAAGTTTATATGATGGGTTTGTAGTAGGAGATACAGTAACATTAACAGGTGCTCCTGTTTCAGAAATAATAGCTGGCCCAACTCAACAACCAAGTAACGAAAGCTTTGATCAAGGTGATCCTACTAATAATCCAACGCCTGTCTATACTGTAATAGGTGATACTAAAATAGGTAATGAAGAATTTATTTTACTTGAAGGTACTAGTGGTAAAGCAGATGTATTTGTACCAGCGGGTAGAAAAAACTCTATACTAAGATTAGATAATGGTACTATTAATAATAACAAGTTTAACAACAGTGCTGGATTTAATTATGATCAAGAAGATTCACAAGATGTAAACTTAGATGCTAAAGAAGTTAAAGAGTCATGGGCAAAAAATAAAAAATCTTGGAAGCAAAAAGGATACGTAGCTACTGATAGTGATAAAGCAATTGATGAATACTTAACCGAAGAAAAAGAAGAATGGGTAGCCGACAATACAGCTACATTAATCAATCAAAGAGAAGAACAAAGAAACCAAGAAGCTTTATATTCTTTATGGGATACAAATCATAGGGCTAGACAACCTAGATTCGCTATGTTCTATGAAGATGGTGACTGGGAAAAAGGTAAAGAGATAAGTAAAGAAGAAGCAATAGGACCTGTCGATGGTTTTTATAGTAAGTATGATGCTGTAGCAGATAAAGATTTAAAAGATGCATTTGAAAATGAAGGTTGGCAACAACAAAGATATAATACATTACAAGAATACGTAGAGAATGAAGGTAATCAATTATCAGAAGATGAACGAAATGAATTAAATGAACTAGGATATAATGGAGAGTTTGGTCAGTCATATATACAAGACTTAGTAGATGATACTACAGTTATAGGTAATAGTAAATTAACTAGAGGACGTAGAAGATTAGAACAAATACTAAATGATAAAGTTAGATTTGAAACTGAAACAAAAGGTATAAGAGAACGTAAAGAAAAAATAATAACAGGTGAAAATATTATTGAACCTTTAACTCCTGAAGAAAGACAATCTCAATTAGGTGAAGGTATCTTTGACACACCAGTAGGTGATAGAGTTAGACAATTAAGAGAACTACTACATTTACTTGACCCAAGAGGGTGGTCTTGGATAACAGGATTAGAACGTAAACAACTATCACAATTAAGAAGAGAAAAGTCAGCTTACTTATTATCTGGTGATATGACTAAAGCTAATGCTACTCAAAGACAAATTGATAGAATAAAAAGAAAAGCTCATGTCATTATGCACAATGGCAAGATTGTAGGTACGTACAGTCCTATAGCTAGACGTATAGCTATAGAAGAAATGGAAAGACAAGCAAAGACAAAAGATTATAGTCTTAGTACTGAAGAAATTACTATTAATAGATTTGGAGATAAAGTTTTACGATATGTTAGTCATGACCCAACATCTGCAAATACTGATCCTTTAAATGAGGGGATTAAGCCAACAACTAATTATATAAATGTAAATGATAAAACAATTAAAGCAATATTTTTAGATCAATCTCGTAACAATTCTGGGTTACCATCTAGAAATTTTGTAATTGATCTTGCTCATCCAAAAATTGATAAAAGTTTAATTGAATACACAGGACAAGCAGAAGGTAATATTGTTTATAAAGGGGAAATACCTAAAGAAGCAATTAAAGATAGTCTTGAAGAAATTTCTATATATGAAACACATGTAAATAATATAGACAAAGCTCGTGTAAGATTTAATGAATTGTTAATGACATTTAATGAAGAGCCTGTACTTTCTAATGAATGGAACAAACTAACTACAAGAGATGCAAGATTAAAAAGAATTGAAAAGAAAACAAGAAACTTTTCTTTCTCTGAACCTACATCATATATACGTAAGTATGAACTATGGGCTAAAAATGCAGGTGAACCTAGACTACAAGATGACTTTGCTGATAATGCTCCTAAAGTTTTAGAGACTATGAAGCAGATTATATCTGGTATGAACTTAGATGTTAAAATAGATTTACTACCTTGGATAGAAGAAGATGGTCAAGCCTTGGCTGGTAAATTTATCTTGGGCGAGAGAGGCGTACAGGTAGCATACAATGCAGTACCACAACTTAGACCTAACTTAAATAGAAATGATTCTCTTAACTATGTGTTACACCATGAGGTTATGCACTTACTTAGAACAGAAGGATTCTTTACACAAAATGAATACTTAGCTTTAGAAAAAGCTGCAACAGATAGATGGATTAAACAATATAAAATAGCAGAGCGTCATCCAGAATTAGATAGAGCTACACAAATAGAAGAAGCTATCTCTGATGCCTTTGCTGAATACATGACAGGCAGATACCAAACTGGTGGGCCAATAGCTAAAGCATTCAATAGACTTAAACAATACTTAATAGCATTAGGTAATGCATTAACAGGTAACAGATTTGATACAGCTGCTAATATATTTAACGCAATAGATTTAGGATTAGTAGGGGCACGTTATGAAAGCATGCAACGTACAACTAATGTATATTTAACAGGGGATAATGCAACAAGTATTATAGTTAAGAATCCGTACAGTGGTACAGACTTAAGAGGATTCGTTCCAAGAACTCGTAGCTTATTTACAAAGCAACCAACTATAACTAATGTTAAACAATTCTTTAAATGGTTTAATAGTGGTGGCAGACCTAGTGCAATCGTTGACACAAAAGGTGCCCCCTTGATTGTAATGCACACAACACCAGATACTAGAGATACTAGCATGGAAGTACCATTTACAATATTTGATAAAGATAGAACTAGAGATTTTGGTTTTCATTTTACACCTGATCAATTAACAATTGATACTTACATTGCAAACAAAGAAGCATATCCTTCTGAATATTATACATTTAAAGGATTCTTAAATATAAAAAATCCTTTACGTATAAATGACTTTGGAACATGGGATCCGACTATAGTATTAGAATCTCTACTTAAGAAAGGTATCATTACTCAAAGAGAATTTGATAGAGAAATAAAAATTATTAATGATACTAAAGATAGTTTATTAGTTAACAACATTGTATATCCTAATGATTTATGGGAATATCCTGAGCAAAGAATTGAATCAGGACGTACATCAATTAATGTGGGTAAATTACCTACAGGTCATAATACAATTATAAATAAAAAACTTTTAGAATCTGGTACAATTAATTTAGATTTAGGGGGCGGAAGATTTGATAATGCAACTGAATCTTTGCAAACAATAGGGGTTACTAATTATGTTTATGACCCATTTAATAGATCTGAAACTCATAACAGATCAATAGCAAATAGTTTATCTAATAGTAAAACTGATAGTGTAACTATACATAATGTATTTAATGTAATAAAAGAAAACGAAAATATAACTAAGTTATTGTTACAAGCCCATAATGCTTTAAAAAATAAAGGTAAATTATTTATTAGTGTTTATCCTAAGGATGGGACAGGAGTGGGTACAGAAACAATGCAAGGTAAATCCTATCAACGTAATGAAAAGATAGGACAATATTTAGAAAGAGTAAGAAAAATATTTCCTAATGCTAAACTTTCTAATGGCATGATTACAGCTACTAAAGAACTTAGTAATTCAAAATTAAAAATGTTAGAAGAAAATGGATTTGTTGTTGGAGAGTTTGATAATATAACTAAGTTAATTCAAAGCAAAGGTTATGATGGTCTTGTGTATTTAAATGAAGGGGAATATAAACATAGATCTATATTAAAAAAAGCGACAGCTATGCTGGCTAATCGAGCAACAGGAGTAATTGATCCTAGCCAAGAACTTACAGAAGCTGAGATGGAAATATTTTTAAAAGAACCTCCAATGGATTCTTATGTAGCTTTTAAACCAGAGCAATTTAAATCTGTATTTAATGACGGGACGTATGGTATACGTCAACCAAACATGATGGCTATGAATCAATGGCAACCTGTGCCTGGTGAAAAACCAGTTGATATGTATAAGCCAATGAACAGACAACAAAGACGTGCCCTTAATGCTAAGATGGGTAAGGCTATGGACGAAGAAGTTAAACTTTATAATAAAGATACTACAATTCTTACGCCAAAAAAACTTAGTTTATTTAGTAGGATTGCTGGCTTTATTAGAGAGTGGGCTAAAGACAATGCATACTTTGAAAGAGTATGGCGTGTAATAGAAGACATGACTATTAAAGCTAAAAGAATACAAGCTAACTATCAACGTATATTAAATAATTATAATAGAATAATTCAAGACGATGTACTTCGTGAACTTATATATAGAGCACAAGCTATCTCTACTTATTATCCTGATCAAAAATTTACAATGGATGCAGAAGGTAGAATAATTTTCCGCGCACCCATGGATGCTAGCCCTGCTAACAGCCCTGAAGGATTAGAGATATCTCCAGGCGAAGTTATTATATTAGAAGGTGATGCTGCTCAAGCTTATATGGATTATCAAAGAGCTATGTTATACATGGCTAAAGAACAAGTAAGAGGTATGATAGCTGGTGGTTATGTAGAACAAATAAAATCCGCTATTAATAAATTAAATTTCCACAAAGGTGTAGCTTTATCAGAAGCATATGTACCTAACTTCCCGCCTGACATGACTAATGAAATGATTGAGAACATGGAGTATGGTGAAGTAATACAATTAGTAAAAGGTTTAAGAAGATTATTAGAAAATAGTGATGCAGAATTTGTAGACAGATCAGCATTAACTCCAATTGAAATAGCAGAGATACAAAGCTTATTAGGTATAGACAATAATGAAGTAGTAACTGACAGAGCACAAGTAGGTTTAGTTAAACTAGCCGCACAACTTAAAAAGTTTGAAGACTTTAAACGAGCAGACTATGTACCTCTTATGAGATACGGTAAATTTGTTGTAAGTATTGTAGATAAAAATCAAGAGCAATATAATAAAGCTAAAGCTACAGACAAGGGGGCATTTAAATATAAAGGTAAGTGGGTAACCTTAAACCCTAAGTACTTGTTACGTCGTCAGCATTACGAAACTAAAAAAGAAGCGGACGAAGCTAGAGCAAGATTCACTAGCCAATACCGAGATGATGTGGGTGTAGAGATACGACCTGTTATGGAATTGAATGAAGATAAATTAAAAGAACAATTAAGACAAGGTGCTATTACTATAGTAGATGTAGCACAATACTTGAGTGACCCTAAAGCAGAGATATTTAAAGCGGTTGAAGAAGAGTTAAATGCTTTAATTAAAAATAATAAAAACATTGCAGACTTCGATCAGTTCTTTGTACCAAGACAAAGAGTAGGTGGTGTACCAGGATATAGTCCTGACTTTGCTAGAGCTGCTAATCAGTTTGGTTATATGGGGGCAAGGTATGCATCACGTAGTAGATTTATGAATGAGGCTGAAGAAAAGAAAAAAGTTTTAGAAGAATATGTAAAAGAAAGTAATGATAAACAAATGGGTATTGCTTTAGAGAAGTGGTGGAATTATAGTAATGACCCACATCAAGAGTTTGCACAGATAAGAAGACTAGGATTCTGGTGGTACTTAGGTGGTAACTTGTCATCTGCTTTCTTACAGATATTCTCAGCGGTACAATTTACAGGACCTATACTATCACAGTTTACTAGTACAACTCAAGCGGGTACAGCATTAACTAAAGCATTAGCAGATGCTACAGCTATGTTATCATTTACAGAGAATGAGTATGGTGATGTCTTTATAGATTGGAATAAAACTCCTGAGGATGTTAAACAAGCTATATTAAATGATATGCCTCATTATATTAAACAAGGTCAAGCATTACAAGAAACAGGACAAGACCCTGGTGTAAAAACTTTAAATGAAAAGACTGCGTTGCGTAATTTTGAAACTATGGTTATTGGGGGACCGTTCAATACAATGGAAGCTATATCTAGATTGACTGCATACATGGCAACATATAGATTAGCACAAGACCCAGAAGTTAGAGACAGATTCTATAAAATGTTTGAAGGTGATCAGATAGTACAAGGAATGATTAATGATAATGATGGAGTATTAACACCAGAGATTATAGCACGTACTATGATTGATGATACGTTTGGTGTGTATGGTAAGATGAATAGACCACAAATTATGCGTGGCTTCATGTCTATACCTGCCTTATTCCAAACATATATTGGACAGATGTTTGCCTTGATGAACAGACTATTAACTAAAGGTAGTACACCAGAACAAAAAGCGGCAGGAAGAAAAGCATTCGCTAAGATCATGGTTATGCTTGTAATGACAGGTGGTATCTTTGGATTACCAGGATCAGATGATGCAGAAGAGTTAGCTAACTGGGTGATTGAAAAAGCACCGATAGTTGGAACAGGATTAAAAACAGATATGCGTGCAGCTATGAGAGAAATGTTATATGAAGCAGGCTTTGGCGCAGGATTAATTAATGCAATGGAGAATGGTTTAATAGAAGCTAGTTTAAATATAGATGTACAACGTCGTATATCTTTAGGTAATGTACCAGGTTCACAACAGATACGTGCAATAGCAGGACTGTTAGGTTTAACCCCGGGCGGTAACCCAGCAGATTTTGCGGGGGCACCTGGCTCTGTATTCATGACGGCAATTAGAGAAGGTAGTCAAGCTATGCGTGAAGGAGAATCTTTAGTTGATGTAGCATTTAAATCATCACCTTTATTTGTACGTAACTTATACAAAGCTTATGATCAATCATTAGGTAAAGGATTTGTTGAAACAAATTATGGTAGTGTATTAGTTGATGATGCAAGTATAATGGAAACTATGTATCAAGCTATGGGATTTGGTTCAGCTAGAGCGAAGAGATCACGTGAAGCTTTATGGCAAGAGAGATTAAATCAAACTCGTAATAGTAATAAGAGAAAGAAAGTTAATGCACAAATTACAAATGCATATAGAGATATATTTGTAGGGTCTAAGATAGGTGATAGTAGTTTATCTGCTAAAGGTCAGATAAGATTAAATGAACTGACTAGAGATTTGTTTGCATGGAATGCTAAACAAGATATAGAGAATATGATTTTCCCAGACTTAGAAAGACTAGTACAAGAAGCACTTGAAGCAGTGTATAATGATATACGAATTGCTAATAAGAGCGGATTAAATATACAGAAAAATATAACGCAAAGAAAAGCGTTAGGTCTTGAGTAATTATTTTTTAACTAAGCTACCACCAAAATACAATCCAACGATCGCACTCATTAAGTGAGTATCTAGTGGTGTAATCACCACACCAAAAAATTCTTTATCCATAACTATCTCTTTCTTTTCTATTAAAAAAAGAAATCCTCTGGAAAATTCTGTCCATGTTAACCATACAGAAGTATCGAAAA
>Ga0080013_1002841_pt1 | contig 19421 bp, 21 predicted proteins | sample ETNvirenome_6_85_FD_69236 | JGI IMG/M metagenome (GOLD analysis project Ga0080013, IMG submission 69236) | Marine viral communities from the Pacific Ocean - ETNP_6_85 (SPADES assembly) (version 2) | ecosystem: Environmental > Aquatic > Marine > Oceanic | place: Pacific Ocean | collected 2013-06-19 | reverse complement strand
TCAACTCAGGAAGAATTTTAGTATCTTGATCAACGTCAATTACTCCACCTAAGCCTGTCCAAGTACTATTCGCGTAACCCTCAAATTGACTAAGAGAAGTATTAAGACGAATGAACCCATCGGCAGACGGTGGGCGTTGTGCTGTTGTTCCTACAGGTACTCTAAGACCTCCAACACCGGTAAAGTTACCAGAAACTGATGATAAAGACGTAGTACTTAAGCTGGTATTAAACGTACCGATGCCACCAGTAATATTACCAGTCCCAGATGCACCAACAAGAAGACCATTTTTGACTCTGAAATCTGAACTGACAGGCATATAAGTATTTAATGTACAAACGGTTTAAAAATTAAGTTATCGCATATAATTGTGAAATAGAGCTCACAAAATTAAGAGTTTGAGAGTGATTATTACTGGCTCGGAATTCTACATTATCGCCAGCAATTACTGCTTGATATGTAACTATTGTAGTATTGCCAATACCAACTGTTGCATATTCGCTCCATGAAACAGTTGTATTGTAATTATCAAAAGGATCAGGGCCTTGAATAAATAATATTTCACTCGTTTCCATAGTAGCAGGAGGGAAAGTACCTATACCAACACTAACTGCTTGAATTACTATCTTACCAGATCTATATTGTGATATAGGTATAGTAAAAATAGCTGCAGATGTTGCAGATGCAATGGTAGCACTAACGGCATCGAGTGTACCTAATCCGATATTACCACTCGCGTCTGTGAAATTAATACCATCCGAGCTTAAACCTCCAGTAATAGATAATTCGGAATAAGTAGCATCTATTATATTACCCCAAATATTTTCAGCACTAATAGAAGTCGCACTAACGGACCCTGCCGCTGTTAATTTACCAGACAGATCTATATCTATAGGATTAAAACTGGCAGCAGATAAAGACTGAGTACTTAGGCTAGTAGTAAATTTTCCTACACCACCAGTTATATTACCTTCCCTACCACCAGGAGCAGCAACAACTAATCCAGTAGATATACGAAATTCCTTCTTTTGTGCCATGTAAGTATTTATTGATTAATATCCAGATAAGTCACCATACTCTTTTATATCCCAACCATGGCTTTGAGTTAATAAATTAAGCACAAAATCATCAGTCATCGGCTGATTGTAATCTAATTCATATACCTGTACGTTAGTATCTGCTTCATAGTCACACTCAGCTATACCTATACCTATAAAATTTTTAACTGAATTATTATGAGCAGGATAAGTAAGTACTAATGAATCACCGTTATCTAAGTACCCTTTATATAAAACTATATGCTTATGAGACATCTTCATAAAAGAGGCGACTATTATATTTTGCGGAAATCCGATAGCTGTCTCTCTATGTCTATACTTCTCAAGATTATAATACCAAAACTCTCCTGATGTATCTCCTGCATCAAAATGTATCATAGGCGAAGCTCTGTTAGCTTTTCATGACCGACAATAACTTCTGGATGAACGTACACCTCAATCTTCTTCTTTTTAAGCTTAAGACACAATGTAACATCTTCCATAGAAAAATCTTTTGACTCTTTAATTTGTAGATATGTTGGCTCGAACCAGGGATATTTTAACTGCTCAAATATTCCATGTTTGAATAAAAGAAACCCAAACCCTGCATATTCTACTTTAAATGGTATATATCTAGTACGTACATCTTCTTTATTTAAAAACTCAAAAGTTCCATGCTTTTGAAAATAGCTTTCATCCCAAGTTTCCACTGCGGCAAACTGTCTATCATTAGCCATAATATATAATCCTGATATTACATCCTTGTCGGCTTTATATAATAATTCAAAATCAGTTAAAGTAAATACTATATCACTATCAATCCATAAGATATAATCATACTCTAAACCTCCAAACGGTTTTTGATTAAGTCCTTTTTTAGGATTACCTAACATACATTTATTACGAACTTCATATATATTACGAGAATACGTACTACAGAAATATACCTTAAAATCTTTACTATTCAAATCTCGAATTAACTGAGTTAAGCATTTAATAAAGCCTCCGGAAAAGCTATCACCTGGGCAACATATAACTATAGTTTTATTCATGCATTTTTATAAAATTAAAATTACCTCCATGTAGGTCAATTGTTTTATCTATCACTAAATCTATATTTTGTTTTCTTATACGATGACATATATCAACATCAACATAGTGTTGCTCAGACTCTGTAGTACTTACATGTGGTCGGAACCACGGATATTCTAGATCTTCAAATACTCCTTTTCGTATAAACACAAAATCAAAATCTAAATATTCAGCTTTAATATATTGGTTGTTTTCTGTAAGAGCTTTATATCTACCATCAACTCTACCGGATAAAAATTTATAATCTTTAAATTTATTATACAAGTTAACGAACTGAGCCGACGAAAAGGTAATTTTATTACTTAAAAAGACTAAAATATCATACTTAATTGTTTTTTGATATGGTACTTGTTTAGGTCCTGATAGTACATTCCCACCTAAGCACATTTGTTTTGCATAAAATGCATTACAGCTACTGTGCCAGGAAACATAATATCGAATACCAGTCTTATTTAAATATGTAGTTAAATTGATCCATGACTTTAGAAACTGCCCGCTATAATTAGCGTCAAAAAGATTAAAAACAATAGTCATTTATGCTAAAATATTTACAAAGATATTTTAAGAAACAACTAATTCTTCTTGAATTTACTATCCGGGTCGATTGCGAAATTAGCTCTGCTGAACTCTAAACGATCAACGAATTTAACAGCATTACCTGTTGCGTCAATAGCTACATATCCTTCTGGATCTGTTACCACCAAGTCACCGTTCGGACTAAACAAATAATTCTTCATACTAACTTCACGCATCATATTATTATACTTTTGTATAAAAATATCTTTACATTGCTTTACTGCTTTTTGAAATTCAAATACAATATAGATATCCTGACTGGCGTCTTGTATTAAGGATAATAACTGCTCTTTATTTTTAGCTGCTTTTTCTTGACCTCCAGGGCTTTTAAGTTTTGCTATCTGTTTATCTATTCTACCTGTGAACCATTCCACAAACCGCTGAAAAGAGACAGCTGTATCAGTTAAAAACTCCCCTTCTCTTATTTCAGTATTAATATAAGTGTTTAAATTAGCTAACAATTTATCAGTTACTTTATTGAAGTCTATACTTAATAAATTCTTTCTAGCAGTACCTATTAAGAAATTTATACTTTTTGTTTCTTCATCTGTTAAAGTAATATAACCAGCGGCGTTTTCAAAATAAGCATCCTTTACATATACCTCAGGACCTGGATCTAAATTTGTAACATCTACTCCAAACTTTTTAGTTGAGAATCTAACATACCCTTCTTGATCTAAACTAACATCATATTCAGTATGAAATACAATACCAATTTTCGAATTTAATATTTTTTGACCTTCTTCACTATTTGTTGGTACGGCATATACAATTGTATTAGGTTTAAACAGTACATGTTGCTCTCCATCAACATCATTTATTTCCTTTATCTCTTCATCGAATAAAAAATCACCTTGATAAGCAGAATTAAATCTTAAATTTTTAAAATGTACGAATGTTTGAACTAATTTATCAACTAAGCCAGGCGCTGCGGCATGATTTTGTTTAATGTCATCAATTGAATAATTGACTTTAGGTATCTTATTAAAGACAGACTTACTACCTATAAAGAATTTACCATTAGGGTCGGCGCCCATTATTACCGCTGGGGCGCCATCATACTTTACTGTCGAGTTCACTGCACGAGGGGTATGACTGTCTAATACTTCTGTTAAGGCCTGAAGATAATTAAGAGCTCGGATGCCACCATCTTTTTGGTTAGTGAGAATAAGTTCCTCGAGGTGGGTCAAATGTTTATTTGGACCAGCTGCTTCATATAATGGAAAATATTTCTTATATGTTAACATTTTTGTCTGTATATGTTTACTCTAATACCTGTATTTTTATTTAACCATGTATCACAAAAACCTTCATCAATTATATACTTTACAATTTTATTTGGAATTCTATCTCCATCAATAACGTTATCATCATCAAAGATACCGATAACATATGGCATAATCTTTACCCTGTATCCCATTACTGTTGTATCATATAATCCTAATACTGCCATTAATTTACCTATATGTGATCCGTACAACTCTATCCTTACCGCTTATAGTAAAACCAAACCAAGGCAGCGACTTCACACATTCTTTAAATAATGTTATTAAAGGTACATTTGCTTTTGTACCTACTGCCATCCATCTACAATGAAGGAACTCAGCGCGAGATCGATGCACATCCCGCTCAACTCCTTTCTTTTTACCAAAGCGCTTAGCTCCTCCGTTAAATAAGACTATAACATCGTCTTTATGATTACTAAGATATTTGTGTAATACACAGCAACAAAATACTTGCTTCCGTTTTTCTTCATTTACACCTGTTAATCGTTCCTCCATAAATATTTCTTCTGCCATTTGTTCCAAGCCATCAAAATTAACAAAGCTATCATTTGACGTTGTAATCCATTCATTCATATTTTCTTGCGTCCACTTCATGTCCGGGTAGTCATCGTTCCAAAGATTACCTGCCTCAATTCTACTTTGACTAGTTGGTACAGTTTTATATATCTCTCGAGATATATCATTTGATATAACTTTACTTTGAGTACCGACTTCGTACTCTCTTCCATTAGCTTTCAGTGTACCAATATCTCCAGTAATACCTTTTACCCCTTCAGTAAGAACCGCAAGCATAAATTCACATTCACCAACTCCCACCCTACCTTGAGGGTGATTTATTTTACATAACTCATGATAAAAGGGATACGCCTCTTCTTCTGAAATATCTAATTGTGTAACAATGCGAGACTTTATCTTTTCGAAAAAATCATCTTCACCTTTACCACGAAAACTTTTAAGATAGCTAGATTTACTTTTACTCTTTTGTAAGAATGTAGCGAATTTAATATAATCTACATCGAAAGCATCTAACACGTCAGTTAAAGAGTTAGTATAATTTTTATCAAGGAACCCTATTTTATCTAAAAATCTCTCAACAACAGCATCTGCATCTGTTTCATACTTATGAGTTCGACGTTTTATCTTATCTAAAGCGTCATCATCTGCTTGCCCGACTGGCGCCCAATCCCCCTGTTCGGGTGCGGCTGGTTTCGCAGCCACATCATACACTGTGTCATCATCTTCAAAAAAATGTTTAAATGGTTTCATATTCCTGCAGGGTATTGTTTTGGTTCAGTTTCATGTTGAAATCGTGGATCGTTTTTTGTACCTAAAGCACTTAAGAATGTACGCTGCCAGTCGTCCAATCCAGCTTTCTCTCCTAAATCATCTTTTGAGAACATAAGATCATATGATTTAATAATCAAGTCATTTAATTTAGATATAGTCTCATCATTACGTAAAGTCTTAAAGGCTAAATTCTCTACAGAAAACTCTCCCTTATTTAAAAGGCCATGTTTGCGCATATTCATAAGCTTATCTTTTAATTTTTGAGCACGCTTATTAATGAGAGCAAATTCTTTTGCGTCGCCAATATTATCTAATGCATCTTCTAAAAGATCAAGTTCTTTTTTAAACGTAGAAGCTTTTTTTTGGACATCTTTATAATCTATTTCCGGTGGATCGTGAACAGGCTTTTTAATCCATTTGTTATCTTGTAAGCTAAACAAACCAGAAGCTACATGAGGGTCGTGAATGTCTTGAAAATATAATTCGACCTCATGACCATTAAATTCGATATCATGTCTTAAGTTCCATATAAATCTCTTTCCATCTAAAGCTCTCTTTACTATAGTTTCATCTTCATTTATGTCAGCGAAATCTAATAAGAGATGTACATCGAGATCAGAATAATCAGAATAATTAAAATTAGACATTGAACCTGTTAATTGTACATCTTCGATCATTTCAGGCGTAACATGATCATCACCCTCTATAAAATCATCTACAATTGTAAGTATATCTTTTAATATATCTTCTTTAAACTGAGCATTAGTCCAAAACTCAGGATGAAGGGTATCATTGTAATAAGTATTTTGTTCAAAATATCTCTTAAACGATTCCTTTCTGTCAAGCTTTGCTGGCATTTAATTATTTATTTAATTTCTGTACTTGTGCTCCATAAGTAGAATAAGCTGTCGCGTTTCTTTCCATCCTAGGAGCCACACCAGTACCATCTGTCTTCGATTCGCGATACTCTTTATTGTTTAAATACTCTATAGCCGCGGCACTAAAATCACCTTCATTCATTAAATCTAAGGTCTTAGGACTACCTGCTAAATCACCTCTAAAAAAACCATCTACGATAGCATTCTGGACATATACAGGTAAGCTATCATAATTTTTTACTTTACTTCGCGCTAAAGCAATCTTTGCCTGTACGTCATAATTAAACAATTGCATCATTTGACTATCACTTAATGGTGTTCGCCCAGAAAGAACTGTGTTATAATATTTGCCTGTAATTTGTTTAAGTATAGGATCATTTTTAGTAATTAAATGGCCTACCCCGACGGTTAAGTAACCTTTATGATCTCTATATACATATCCCGGGCGATCCGTTTTACCTTTACCTTCACTCTGAACAATATAATCATATAATGATTGGTCTTGTTTAATATTATGAGTTATCGGGGTAGGCATTTTGGCTTGTACATCACCGGGGCCACCAAATAAACTGGCGGCACCCAAACCTAAAGCTGCTAAACGATTAGACCAAGGCCCTTCTTGCAAAAAGACGTCGTTACAATCTGATAACTCTTTAAAGGTCATTTAAATTATTTATACAGGCATGACATGAGGAACTGGGGCATATTCCTCTTCTTTATCACATCCTCCATAAAAATAATTATCTAACTGCTCTAATAGTCTAACCTTAGCTATCTGTAAATCAACTTCATACCATTCGTTCTTTATTTGTTTAGCAAAATGCGCCATTTGCTTTTTTATATTCTGTTCAGCTTGAAGATATGCGGGATGCTTTATAGAATATATAACTTCATAGTCTCTAAAGGGAGAACTTGTTTGATAAGACTGTAAACGAGTTTTTAAATTACGAGTGGTACCTACTTTCAACCAACCAGGCCAGGATTTATTAGTAATAATATACAAATATCCTGGTGACGTTACGGACACATAAATACTTATGTAGCCAGAGATGATTTGCTAATAATATTTACGCAGTAGTTCCTACACCAACATTACCTTCAGGTTTGCTCTCCCAATTCTTTGTCTCTTCATTAAAATGTCGAGTAACATCACCTGTTACAGGATCTGTCGCTAAAGCCGCTTTAACTTCTTTCTTATGGGAAGCTTTATTAACAAACGACCAGCCAGTACCGACAATACTTGAAGTACTACCTAAGATCATAGTGAACGTATCCGTCGATAATGTACCTTTGGCGATCAAAACTCCTCCTGCAATAGTAGCAGCGTGTCTTAATAAACCACCAATTTCTTTTTTATAAGTACCAATAACGATAATAATCTTCTTCATGTATAAGTATTTATTCTCCGGTAATTAAATAATTATATGGAGTCATCGGGAAATGAAGTTGATAACCTTGAGATCATTGTTAGGAACTTATTAGGAGACTATGGATGGATGTTTATTGCAGGTCTGTCCTTATTAATGTTCCAATCAAGTATTAAGAAACTAGCTGCAGGTTTATTTGTGTTTTGGGGTAATGATTACAAAACTGATGACACAGTGTACGTAGATGGAAAGCCTGGACGGATCATACGTGTTGGAATGACTAAAACAGTATTCTTCATCTACGACGTCATTGATGGTCAAGTAATTGGTGGTAGTAAACTCGTTATACAAAATGAATGGTTAGGTAAATTAAAGATAGAAAAGCCTTTATGTCAGTTAGACTTAACTAGATACAATGGTATAAAGAAAAAACACTAAGCTACCTCTACTTCTGGTTCAACTGCCTTAACTTCTTGTAAATTAGGTATTTCACATGCACCACCACCACAGGCAACTGTATCTTGTACCTCTGTTGTGTCTTCTTTTTCCTTTAAAGTCTTATAATTCACAGATATATACTTATCAACAATAGTATTCCATCGAATTTCATCCTTTTCATCAATTATTGACTCTAAAGGCGCTTGGTTATACAATTTATCACCTATTTTAGGTAATAATGCAACTGCGCCAAAGTATTTCTTATTATCATACAAGAATTTAAACACTCTATCCCACTCATCATCCTTTACTACCACGGTACAACTAACATTATGTTCGATATTATTGATATTTGCTTCAGTTGTACCTGGAATCACCCAATTTTGCTGAGTAGTCTTAATCCACTTTAAATGCTGTAGAGCTGTAAGGTCATCCTTTACCATGGCGTGCTTAGAAACCTGTACAGGGAATGTAACTACGTCATCTGTCTTATTCGCCGACCATACACTCTCCTCACACATATGTTTATTGCTTTTCTTAAAGTGCCTATACACAGGGTCCAACTTATTACATTGAATACGTCGAAAATACCTTTTACTATGATGAGGGTGTATTCCAGACGCACTACCAAGCACTAATGACGATGTACCTTCAGGTTTAATGCAAGTAATCCTAGCAGCTTGATTAACATTTAACTTTTTAGCCCAAGACTTATTGACTTTAACAGCGTAATTAGCACCTTCTCTCTGATAATCAGGATTTAAAAGAATTCTAGGGTTATCCATTATACCAGTAATAGATACACCCAACAACGCCTCTCCTTCTGTTAATTGCTTAGACGCAGGTCTCAAGTAATCAAACTCAGAGTATGCTGCTTGTAAAGTACCAACAATTGTTGACGCCTTTACTGCATCTAAAAATTTAGACTTAGTATCAATCTTAGCTCCATTAATGGAGGTTAGATTACAGAATTGAACACCACAAACACCATCTTTGGTAACAGGTATAAAGCCTATTTCAAAACAAGGGTTATATAATTGCCATGGATGATCACCAAACACAAATCCAGGCTCACCAAACTGTCTTGTCTTATTAAGAATGCTTGTAAACTCTTCAAATGTAGTTTTATCTCTTAAAAGTAATACACTATTATTACTTCTAGCACGTTGAGGTTCAATATGAACCCAACTGATACGTTTATTTTTTAGTACTTCATTATATTCATATTCAATTAACTCAACCTCATACTTCTTCTTATTAACTGTAATCTTGCCTACGTATAGATTAGTTTCATCATCATGATAAAATTTCGTATGACGAGTAACATCAAAAAATGTCTTTGCATTCATCATCTCTTCATCATCCTTATCAAAAATAAGAGATGTAGCTGATCGGCGAATACCTCCAGACAATACTGCATCAGCACAATGCATTAGAATATCATATGCATTAATTGGTTTTAATCTAGTTTGCTTCTGCTGTTCAATAATATAATCGAATAACTCCTTTACTTTTTGATGACATCTTTTTAGTCCTTGATATCCTGGAGCCTTACCTCCAGCAGTTTCGAGCGGAGCTCCCTTAGATCTAATCTTACTAAAATCAAAAACAATCTTACGACCAGAAAAAGCAGTATTACGAAAATAAGAATTTAATAGAGCCTCAATTGAATCAGACCACCCTTCAATACTATCCTCGACGACGTACGTTACAACGGTACCTGTCTTATCTTTTGCAGTAACTATATCAGGAAATCGATCAATAAAATGCTTTGATACTCCAATACCTACTCCACAACCACAAAGCAATAAATAAAATATCTCCGCAAAGGATCTTATACTATCAACATGTCTTACTGCACAATTATATATACGAGCATTATGTGCTAACACTGCCTTGCCGCCGAACTGCATTGAACGCATTGACGGTACAATGTGCTTATCTTTTACTTGTTGAAACGCCCACTTAATTGTATCTATATCTTCTGATGATAAATCTCTCTTAAACCGATCAACATGCATCTTTGCAACACGGTTTATACATTCATCCCATGTCTCTCTTCTATTTAAATTTTGATTAAATCTTGCGTATTTACTTGTAAATGTAAAGGTAGAAATTTCATCCAGATAATTAATGTCTTGTAGCATTCGTGTATTTATTTATGCATAATTTATGCGATTAATAGGTCATGTGCAAACAGGTACGGCGCATATAAATATAATGGAAAATTTTGAAATTCAACTTATCGTTTGACTGTGGCTTGGCCAAAATAGAAACCAATAATAGCTGTTAAAGCTTGTCGAATTTCAGGTACTAATAAATAACCTTCTATTTCTATAAATACAGGTTCAGTCTTTGAGCCAAGTAATCCCCATAGTATCTTTGTAGTAACGAGCTCCTCTACTACAATAGGGTGATTCATAAATGTAGTAATAAACGGAGCTAATATAACACCAAACAAAACACTGACAACAATTAACCGTCGGACCCATTTGCCGCCATCTACACTTACACGCTGAACAGCTTTATCAGCTGACTCATCAGCAAACTTTTTCTCTTTCATAAACATCTCAAAGCGCTTTTGTTCATTCTCCGCTCGCTTTGCGACTAATTTAAAAAAGAATCCTACTAATGACCCGCCAGCCATTGTTAATATTTCCGCAGGTATCATTATAATTATTTAATAAAAAAGGTGTTGCTTAGCAACACCTCCTCTATACTACATTGTCTAAAAACTCTTACTTAATAAAAGAATTTACAATAATTATTTTTTCTCCAGTATTATTCATTAATCTAAAAATCCTTTTCGCTTATCATAAACTAACTGCTCATATGTTCGGTCAACTTCCTTTCCGGATATATCAACATACAACTTCTCAATATCTTCCTCGAACTTAATCTGTCTCATACCTTCCTTATGAACCGGACGGGGGTCTTTATATTCTGAGAGAAGTTCAAACTCCCTTCTTTCGTTTGTATAAATGTCTTTGACGACGAATTTATATGCAATCATGACGCAAATATTAACGTACCATCTTTCACTTTGCAAGTTATTTTTTTCAGCTGAGTTTTACTCTTTATTAATAACGACGCGACCTCTGTCTCAATATGTTTCTCAAAGAACCGTCTCAGAAAACGTGCACCATATTTTCGACTATAGCCTTGTTGAGCTATATAATCTTGAGCTTCAGACGTTAAAGTAAACTCTATATTATTAATATCCTGTAATTTTTTAGAAAAAACATTTAATTGTATGTGAACTAAGTTATATATATCTTCTTTTGATAAATGCTCAAATCTAATAATTTCGTCTAGTCTATTTAAAAACTCTGGTTTAAAAAATTTCTGGCAAGCATTTTCTAAATCTATAGAACTTATTGCTGTACCACCGAACCCGATAGAATCCTTATCAAATAATTGAGAACCAATATTACTTGTAAATACAATAATACAATTTTTAAAATTAATCTTACGACCTACGCTATCAGTTAACTCTCCTTTATCTAAAACTTGTAAAAATATATTAACAACATCTGGATGAGCCTTTTCAATTTCATCTAATAAAAGTAAACTATATGGATTAGTTTTAATAAAATCACAAAGTATTGATCTATCACCATAACCTACATAACCAGGAGGCGAGCCAATTAATTTACTTGTAGAATGTGGTTCTATAAATTCTGACATATCTATCTTAAGAAAATTTTGCTTGTTATAAAAAAAGTATTCAGAAATTAATTCACACAAATACGTCTTACCAACGCCAGTCGGACCAATAAAAAGAAAAGAACCTAATGGACGACTGGGGTCTTGTAGTCCGGTTTTAACTCTCTTAAAATGATGTAATAATGATGTAATAGCTCTAGTCTGAGAGATATATCTTTCCTTTAAAGATTGTTCTACTTTATTTAAATCTGGTAAACTACTACCTCTAATATTGCTTATAGGTATATTTGTTTTAATACTAAGTATATCTCTTACAATATCGTCTGTAATAACCTTATCAAATTCAACCGCTTTCTGTTTTACTATTTCTTTTTTTAATTTATTAGATAAAGCTGTTTCCTTTCGCCTTAACTTACAACCTTCATCAAAATTATATTCCCGTATAGCTTCTAGCTTTTGTTTTTGTATGCCGTCTATTTTTTGTTGAATTTGTACAATTTGTTCGGATGTATTAGATATTTGATTTTTAATATGAGAGCCACACTCATCTAATAAATCAAGTGATGCCGCAGGTTGGCTTTTATCAAAAATAAACCTCGATGATAATTTAACAATATCTTCTATTATATTTTTATTATATTTTACATTATGAAAATTTTCATACATAGGAATCATATTATATAAAATTCCTTTTGTTTCATCTAAGTCAGTTTGCCTAACAATTATATTTTCAAAGTTAGAGCTAATAGTTGTAATATCATCAATATATTTTTTATAATCATCTGATGTACATGTACCTATAAAATTAATATCATCACTATTAAATAGTTCACTGAAATATTCTTCTATGTTTGCTGTACCGTCAATTCGAGTTATAAGAGCAATATCATTAATAAATAAAATTACATCAGTATTATCTTTAAGATACTCTTGAAGGACGTCCATTCTAGCTTCAAAATCTCCTCTAAACTTAGTACCACCTATAAGGGTTTTAAGTTTTAGTTCTAATATTCTTTTATCGTGTAAATGATTAGGAGTAAGTTTTTTAGTTATCCTTCTTGCAAGTTCATATACTACAGACTTTTTACCAACTCCTGGGTCGCCGGTTATAATAAGATTAGTATTATGTCTCTTTCCTAAAACAAGATATATTTTATCAAATTCGGCATCTCTTGAAAATGTACTTTGTAATTTATCTGTCGAAGCTTGATAAGTTAAATCAATAAAATAAGGCTCTAAGCTCTCTGGTATACTAGACCTACGTAAACTATTACTAGTTTTAATATCACCTAATTCCTTTTGTATAGCATTCTTTACGTTGTCAAAATTTAAACCATACTCCATAAGAATCGAGGTCGCGACGCCATCATTCTCATATAATAAAGATAAAAATAAATGAATTACATCTACTGTATTCTTTTCTAACTTCTGGGCTAGCCCTTTCGCAAAATCTATTATTCTTAAAACGCGAGGCGTAAAGTTAGGGCCGGTGTCAGATTTAAAAAGTTTATTAGTTTCTTCTATATTTAAAATACTAATAACAATATCTTTTAAATGAGATATATCTACATCTAATCGATTAAAGGTTTGTTCCAGAAACGTATCATGACTTTCAATTAAGCCTAGAAGTAAATGCTCTGTTCCAGCATACCTGCTCTTAAATTCTTCAGCGTATGATTTTGAAGCGGAAAGCGCTGCTTGTGCGTTGGAACTGAATTTCATTACTATTACTTATTAATATTCTTAATAAACACTAGTAATGATTATAAGCTAAGACCCTTTATAAGTACCCGCCCCGGCACAGAGAGGTGTAACTGTAGATGTAATAACATTACCTGCCACTCCTCCTACTCTTAATTTTAATTCATTTGCAACGACAGTCAGAGATAATGAGGGTTGTGCGCCAGTAGGTACTAATACTGAGCTATCTGAAGGACCAGCTTCTCCTAATCCTCCTCCTGACAACCCAGTCATTGCGTGATATGTAGTTAAATCTACTGTAGAGCCGTCCCCTAAAGTCACCACTGGTGATACTATTGACCATCCTTTACCGGGGCCGCCACCCGTGACTATACCATCACTTCCATTTTGCAAATAAAGATCAACATAACGACCATCTTGTGGTATCACAATATTCCTATCAGCATCCATCTCATCCCCAGAGCCCATAGCAGCATAACCACCAGATCCACAATTTGTTAAATGAATACCAGCTCCACCACCAGCTCCACCACCAGCAAATAAGTCACTTGCAAAAGGCATAACAGAAGCACTAACAGGTACAATCCCGCCGCCTCCTCCGCCAGCGCCACCATAAATTCCACCTGCGTTATTAATTGTAATTGAACTCTGACCGGTTGGTAGTGGACAATTAAAATAAGTATCGAAGCCACTTAAAGCAGGCCCACCAGATACACCTGTATGACTAGCTATATCTACATCCGCTTCAATATTTGTAGTGTCTCGTTCAAAATCAGTACCGTACTCACCGTCATGCTCTAATAATCTTGCACCATGGCCTCCACGACCAGCCTTTCCTACAAGTACAGCTGTTGCCTCTTGACCTGTACCTCCACCAGTAGAACCTTGAACATTAATAGCAATCTTATTATTATAAAATTCAAAACTATTAATAGAGGGAGGTTTAATATATAATGCTGCGGACAATGTGTCGGTTGAAAAAACAGAAAGTGGACGATTTACTGTAAATGTAACATCTACAGGTCCGTCAGCAGAGACTGTCGAAAATGCACAAGTCGATGTTGTACCAGTATTAGCTTCATCACTAGCTATACTCGTATATAATGCATCCCACATATTAACGCAACTTAATAAAGGTGTATCACTATCACCGTCTGCTACATACGTTGCAGAAATACTAGATAATGCTATTGTAATAGGACTCCATGATTGATTAAAATATATAGTCCACTGAGTCGCATGGTCCCAATTTAAATCGTCGGCTGCTGCCGCCTCTGCACCTGCTTGATTAATTACCGCGCTATTACTAGCATTGTGAAGATATATAGTAAAACCCATATCAGCTGGAAGATCAGCACCTGTCTCCGATCCTTTAGCACTAAGATCAAATACTATTGAAGATACACCAGCCGCGAAAAATAATGTACTAGTAGTTGCGATATTTTTCGCAGACACTTGCATAAGATTATTACCTGTTAACAGTGGTGGGAAATCGTCCTGAGCATAACCTGCAGGATCAGATTGTAAAAACCCGGCATGTGTCATACCGACGACAGGAGTATACGCGTGTTCACCGAGCTCGATTCCAACCGAGTCGGTTGGATTTATATACAAATTACAAGCCGCAGATAAAGAATAATCTAAATCTGATGTATATCGCTTTACACCAACTCGAGCAATCACCCCGGAGCCCGTTTTTGATACTAAACTAGTATCACTAACAATACTATCAAACGTAATATCATACTTTGCCGTACTTGGTACTATTGTAACAATCACAGATTTATAATCCGGGTGTACTACGCAGTTTGATTTTTGATCAATAATAAATTCAAATGTACGATTTCCGCCAGCTACAAATTTATTTGTATCTAATGTAATAGTAGTAGATGATTCTCCACGTAAAAATGAGAGTATACTTTTATTAGTTTCCGGTATATGTGTAAACTCATTTTCTTTGGCAGTACCTGCTTTAGTATACATGTAGAAAGAACATCTCCTATAAATAGAAACGTCGTCACGACGTGTAATTGTTATTGTTACTGATGATCCGGCTGTTACTGTAACACCTGTAGTAGGTAGAGATAATAAACTTAATTCACTTGAATATTGTCCGGGTAGTCTTAAATCAATATCAATAGGTGGATCAGTATTTAAATATTCTTCTTTAATTAAATTAAATAAATCTTCTTGTTGATCGTATAATAGTTGTAATGGTCGATTAACAACATCAGTCAATAAAGGCTCATTTACTCCTATATAAAAATCTTCATTATCATTAAAACTTGTAGGCTTACTAAACTCATGGTCATTTATCGTACATATAGCTGGAGCAATAGTAGTTCCAATATTATTAGGTGTATAATAACTATATATTTTTTTATTTAAATTCTCAAAAAACGAATAATGATTATATAATAATTTTTTTGTTGTTTTGTTGAAAGTTATATTATTAACTATTTCTTGCGGCAGCACATATATATCAGATAACGTAAAATAATTAGTATAAAAACTAGTATTATATAATTTACTTGTTATATGATCATTAGCAAAAATATATGTACTTGTTTTATATCCAGACACTGGGGCGCCTGTAACATGACCCGCAGCACTAACTGTCGCAGATAATGTAGATGTTGTAACCGCTATATAATCAACATTATTATGCAATACAGTATCAAATGATAATATCTTTTGTGAGCTTATACTATCATACTCTACTGTAATATTAGCACTAGTAAGATCAAATGTATTAATTGGTGAATTTAAATTCGTTTTATAAAAAGTATATATATTTCTATTACTGGCTATATATAAAATATTTTTTGAAACTTTACTATTAACTATTTTTTTAAAATTATCTGATTCTGGTTCATATAAATTACGAGATGTTAATGTAGTCAAATCATCAGTTTTTACACCATAAAGCTCAAATGGTAAATATGACTCAAACGGAAGCCACGGTTGGCTTATTTTATTTGTGAAAATATTATATTCAAAAATTTTACCAGTTGATGAAAGTATATATCCTGAAGGTGATTTAATCGTATCTGACCACTCATCTATAACAATAGAAACTAAATCACCATACTGTTTAAATTTTGGTACATCCCGGGCTTCAGTAATATAATTAAAATTCAAATCAAATACTTTTATACTATAGTTACCGTTATCTAAAATATAAATTCTATTATTAAAAACTGAAAAGCTCCGTGGATTATTTAATTTATTTTTAACTTGAGATACTCCAGAACCGCCTAACGTTTTTAATAAATACCGACCGGGACGATCACTGATAAGCTTAGTGCGTTGGACTGCAGTATCCTGAGTTATTAGACCAGAAATATCAAACTTAAATAAAGTATTAAGACCATTATCTAAAACAAACAAATACGTATCTACAATATCTACACAAACAACATTTCTAAATTTAAAGGTCTTATTAAATTCTACAAAATTACCTGCTAATATAGTACATAAAGAACTTAGTTCCGTTGTACTTTCAATTACAGTTGAATCATTAGGACTATAATTGAAAAATACAAAATTATCACTATCTGTCTTTTTAGTTATAAACGTCTCAGCAACTGCTTGCATTGAGGAAAGACTATTACCAGAAGCTGGCTCTGCAGAAGTTGAACAAAGAGTAGGTGTAAAAAACTGATCAACGTTAATAAATCCTAGATTAGCAGACGTTGGAGATGTACCGGTATTCATCTCAGCGTTAGCAATTAAATACAAATAATTTCTATATAATTTGAGAATACTATCATTATACACCTCCGCGATGGCAAAATCATTATGACTAATTTTAATGTCATCTATTGAATAAGGTAAATTAAGAGCTGCAACTCTAAGTTTACCTATTACTCTATCTCGCGGATAGCCAAATGTAGATACTGCAGTGACTTCACTATATATTGAACCGGCCATGTATTAATTATTTAACAATTTTATCTTAATTTAACAGATTGAAGTTATAAAGACATTTGTAAATATATGTAATGCCGAGAAAAAAACGTGGAATGACAAAACAAAAGATAACTCCTGATTTTATTTTAGATCTGTATAAACACACTAAAACGATGGATGAACCAGAGAGAAATGAAACAGTTGATAAAATAAAAGATCTCGTAAAATACATGGGTAACGAAATTAGTATTGATTTAAATGACATCAAAAATTAACTTGTCTTGGGAAAGTATTGAGCAGGACATATCTTTATTAGTAGAAAGAGTAAAAGATTTTCACCCGACTTGTATCCTCGGTATCGCAAACGGTGGAATGATTCCTGCGGCTCTTTTAGCAAAGAAGCTGAAGGTAGATAAATTACTATCATGTAACTTGAAATCTTATCAAGATGATGCTCCTCGGAAAGGTCCTCATAATATAAATGATGTTGTAAAGCAAATTTCTTTTCCAACGCAAGACGAGTTAATGAGAGAGAGGGTTCTAATAGTTGACGATCTCGTCGATACAGGATTAACGCTAAAAAAGGTGTACGGTAATTTTGTTATATTTAATGATCAATATAATATAACTTGGGATTTTGCTACATTATATTATAAGCCCAAGACGGCCTTCATGCCTGATTATACAGTAAGAGAATTTGATAATAATGATTGGATAGTTTTTCCTTGGGAAAGGTAATTATATATAACCAACTACGCTTAAGGTGAAACCGTTCTCAAATCCCTGTTCTGTCCCATCCGAATAGATCCGATAATCAAAAAATATACTACCACCATAAGCACTTAAAGGACATAACGCTTGTACTGCACCTTTAACTAAAGTACTACTATCAACTCTCACAATTGTTAATCCTGCAACCACACCGTCAGCACTATCTCTTACTTTAATAAATTGGTTGTTACCATTATTAGTACCTACCGGGGCATCATAGACGGCTTCAAGTAGAACACTGGACGCATTACTTGGAACACCGTTCGGATTCGCCTCCATAGCCCAGTCCATATTAAACCCAGCGGTGTTAGCACCACGAGTTGAAATCGGTGTGGATGAAGTTAACCATCTTAACCGACCGTCTGCAGCGTTGCCATCAATTCTAGATGATAATTGACCAGTAGAAGTAACAAACACATTCCGATTTCCACTAGCTACTAAACCACTTATAAAAGCACTCGTACCAGTTAAAGTCGTTGTTGATATTGTTCCACTAAATGTTACATTACCGGAAATATCACCACCATGAACTTGATCACCCGAAATGGCATCAACAGGAGTATCAATATTACCCCACGGTATACCAGAATTAACAGCGACCCAATGTGTTGGATTACTATTATCAGTACCTGTTAATAATACAACCGTAGTAGCACTTGTTCCAGTTGTATTAGTTGGTGTAACATCGCTACCAGTACCATCAACATATGTCGCAGCTGGAAATACAGCAATATCTCCTGCCATAGCAAACCCACCAGCGGATGCTTCAGTTAAATGTGTATGAAAGCTGTTAGCTAATGAACCACCAGCACTAACAAACACATTAGTACCTAAACCGAGACCACCTAGAGTGCTACCATCTCCAACTACTACTCTAAAGGCATCTGTAGAATAACCAAGTTCTCCTTCGCATAAGATTGTGGTTTTTCTATCAGTATCAGTACCGCGTCTTAAAAACAACCTAGCCTTCTTAACCTCTGCCATATAAAATATTTAATATCTAGATATGATTAATACAAGGCTTATTAAATAATTATAATGAACAAGAATGAAACGTACTATGCATTAGCTCAGCAGCAAGGCAGTTCTGTTAAACTCGAAGTGAGAGAAACTGTAGGAGGTAATGTAGTTAAGACTTACAGATATCCTGGTACTATAGATTCATCTCCTGTTATTTCTGGGGATACTGTAAACTTTACAGTAACAATAGGTTCTTATAGAAAAATGATAATCCAGAATATAAGGACTGGAAAAAAAGTGGAACGTCAGATTCGATAGCATAAATAGTTATGTTATGAATAACTTATTAAATTACTTAACAAAACCGCAGGTAGCAAGATCATACAGTCCTATGTTTGATCTTTTTAATACATTAGAACAATCGTTTGCAGCTCCAGGTGAGTCGTTTTC
>Ga0080013_1002840_pt1 | contig 19427 bp, 13 predicted proteins | sample ETNvirenome_6_85_FD_69236 | JGI IMG/M metagenome (GOLD analysis project Ga0080013, IMG submission 69236) | Marine viral communities from the Pacific Ocean - ETNP_6_85 (SPADES assembly) (version 2) | ecosystem: Environmental > Aquatic > Marine > Oceanic | place: Pacific Ocean | collected 2013-06-19 | reverse complement strand
AAAAGTTTCCCCGTCTAACACTTCAATTTTTTCACCGTATCTAGCCTCAACATCAATTCCGAACTTTGAATTTTCATTTTTCCATTCTTCCTTTGCTGTCTCTTTGCTGTCTGCGATTATTATTTTTATATCCTTGTACTTACTTTTTAAGCAAGTTGCAACGATTACAAACTCTTGTTCTTGCCAAGGGCCGAATCGTTCTACGGGATACCTATAATTATTGGTACTCATATTGCCTCCATTTCTATTATGTCTTGGTTTGATTACCATAAAGCCGTCTGTTTAAACAAACGGCTCTAGCTAATCAATTATTTGTAATCATCTCTCAATGATTTTGGTAATTCAACTATTGCATAACTACCACAAGCTGAACATCTAAAATTTTCATGTCCAACTTTCCTTGCACTAGCGATTGAAATTCGGGAATTTAGTCCGAATCCTTCTGCTCTTGACTTGTCGGAACCTCCGATACATTCATCATTCGTACATTTCAAGGAACAAGTTGTTCCTCCTGTCTGTCCGTATGTATCTTTTATCGGTGCATGGTCTAAGAATCCTAAATCAAGGATAAAATCTTTTATCCATAATGTGAACTCCGGTCCTGCAACTGTTGAGGTAGGTTTTCCCGATGCTCCTAGAAAATCGATTATGATTTTCTTGAACTTAGGGCCATGGCCTGTACCTTTCGGGCATATTGCATGGGTTACCTCATGGGCTACAACTTGTGCAGTCTCTATACAACTAGCTAAATCGTTTGCACCTAGGGTTGGCTTTATAAAGATTTCTCTAAAATCTCCTTCGCTACTTCCTTCGTACATACAAACTCCGATTGCATTGGCTCCGGCTCCTGTAGGCATAAAAGAAAGACTTAACTTAATTTTATCTCTACTTACAGCCGGTACAAACTCCTCGCTGATTCTGTCGTAAACAAAATCTGCAATTCGGTTTAACCATTCTTCTCGGTTGCCTTTAAATATCTTATATGGTCCGTGAACCACATCTTCTATTTTCGTAATTTGGTTTTTCATATTGCCTCCTATTTTTCTATTGGTATATAATAACCACAAGACTCATTGAATAATTTCTATCTGTTTAAACAATGAGTCCTAGCTTATTACAATTTTGCTAAGCAATTTTCTGCAATTCTTTTATGACGCTTTGCTTGTCTATACAATAAAGAATCTTCTTTATTGTTATCTTCACATAGTGCCATAGTTCTTTTAGCATCTTGAAGAATACCTTTATGGTAGTCAATCATTTCTAAATTACTTAATGTCATATTGCCTCATTTCTCTTATAGTATTTTTTTAAATACCATAAAGCCAACTCAATGAATTGGCTCTAGCTATTCAAATTTTTAACTTGATTACTCCAGCGTTACTCAAAATATCTGCTTTCTGTATCGCTACAGCTTTAGCGTTTGGATAACAGCCGTTACAATAAAAGCTAGTAATATTATTGGTTTCAACTCCGTTATCAATTTTTGCATAAGCTCCACAAGTTTCATAATTTTCGCATACCATTTTTTTGCCTCCTAAAAATGTTTCCTAAGAAATAACCGATTTGATTATTTCTATAAGAGACACTTTTAATGAACGGGTTCTGCTGTTTCCGTCTTGCCTGCAATCTAGTTGGCTCTCTATTTTCTAACCGTTGGTTGGTGATTTGGTTTTACGCTTAAATCCTCACCGTTTTAAATATCGTCAAGAGTTTCCTAATGGTAGGTTCGAAGAATACTTATCTTATTAATTTTTGATTCTTCCTATTTCGGTTCTAATTGTTGCATCTCTTTTAGTCTTTTGTCGCCTACGGTGAGAATTTTAGATTCTTCTCAAAAGTCCATCTCATGGATTGGGGTTCCGGTTAGCTTCTGCCCGATTTCTAGGGCCATTCTTCTTGTCGCCTAGTCAACAGTATTACTTTTAGTGTACTACATTTTCAATACATATTGAATAAATAAATAAAAAATGTTCTAGGGTGAAATTTACTAGGGTGAATATCCTTAGTGTTTATAGGCTCTAAGCTCTCTGTTTTAACAGGGTGAAATTAATTTAAAAAACTTCAAAATATTTCCTCTTTTTTACCTCTAAAATGGTCCAAGACTTTTTGTTTGTGCATCTTTTCACAAGCTCTTAAATGTACTAGGTTTGCTTTAGTGAGTATGTTTGTACTCTGTTTGATTAGGTGAGGATGTTGCTCGGCTCTACTATTTCCGTCTAGGTTTCTACTTGTATTAACTTCCTAGGGTACTTGTTCAATTTACTTGTATAGTCCTATTCATACCATATGTAGATGGGTGCATAATGTGTCCATATATGGTGTAGGTGTGTACAAAAACAGTTTGGTAAATCTTGCCAAAAGCCAAGAAATAAAGGGGTAGGGGTTCAACCAAGCTCTTCCTTTCTTATTATGTGTATCCCTCTAGGATATGCTGTTAACTGTAGTTAAACGAGGTTATTTAACCTCTGTTTAAACAATGTGTACCTCTTACTGATTTAAGTGTATAGTGGTTCTAACCCTGTGTCATCCCTCCCAACCGATAACAAATCTGTTTATGACTTATTTTATATATTATGAAGTAATAGCCTTTTACGCTAGTTACCATGGGCCGGCAAGTCCACTTGATTAATGTTTAGTCTGATAGATACTTCTTAATGCCGGGTGTCTATCATGCTTGTGTAATTTCACTATAACAGAAAAAATTTTAAATGGGGGGAATAGTTTTTTGATAAGGAGGCCAACCAAAAAAAATCCCCTTTTTTAGTTTAATATAAATTATTTAAGGTATAATGATATTGCGGTTTTTCATAACCCCTTAATTATTCATAGTTAAGACTCATGAATTGCCCTTTCTATTGTGCGTTTGGTAAGGTAAGGAATCAGGCAACTGATAACTTACCAAACCAACTAAGTGATAGTTAACAGTATTAGTTATTAGCCAGGAAACTGGCTTTTAACTTTCCTCAAAATAAAAAATTTTTTTACCTAACTATGTTTCCATGTCTATCAATACCGATATTGACTTCACGAAGTTTAATTCTTTTTTTCTGTGGGGTTCCATCTTTAGCTCTCCACTCAACTACGGTACGCAACTGTTTAGGATGTTGTTGCTTGTATTCTCTAATAGCTTCCTTCAATCCTTTACCGGGAACAGTTATTGTTTCTTTGTTGTCGAATGTATATTCATATTTTTCCATCCCTACATACTATCATAAGAAAATGAACAAGAAGATTAAACAGTGTGGGTCATGTAACGAACTCCTTAAGTTCTATCGAACCTTTAAAAAGTGTGTTAATCTAGGTTGTATAGATTACAACAAACATCTGAGGAGATACGATGCCGTACACAAAAAGCGGGAAGAAAAAAAGATACCCGGGCAAAAGAATAAAAACAAAGAAGTAGAATGAAATTTTACTATCAAGTGGAAGTTCTCAAAGTTGTGGATGGAGATACTATAGATGTCAGAATTGATTTGGGTTTTGATGTGTGGCATAAATGTCGTGTACGACTTATGGGCATCAATGCTCCTGAATCACGAACAAGAGATAAAGAAGAGAAGGTCAGAGGGTTGGCTGCAAAGGAATGGTTATCTAAAGAATTTTATGATGCAGTAGACCCAATAGAAATGCAATCACATGGCAAAGGTAAGTTCGGAAGAATACTTGGAGAAATATTTATTAACGGAGTTAATATTAATAAACAAATGGTCGAAGAAGGCCATGCCGTAGAGTACTACGGTGGAAAGAGATGACCGCCAAAGTCTGTTTTGCTAAAGGTTGTCACAACATACTAAGACCACCTAAAAGAAAATTCTGTTCGGAAAAATGTTCTAAGAATTATCACAATGCTGTATATCATGCAAAACAAAACGGTGCAGTGTATGAAGTGGAACATGAAGGAAAACCAGTAGCTCAACCTAATGTTCAAAAAAGAAGAGGTAAAGTTTACGAACAACTTATAGAAAAGAAACTTGGACCAATAATTCTTAAAGGAGATATGGAAAAGAAAGATGCAGCTGAGATACTTGGATGTTCTAAAGCAGCATTAAGTTATGCTTACGCAGCCTGGGTTGAAGATATGGACAATAAGTCAAAGGCAGAGAACTGGACTCTACCAGCTAAAGCAGAAAAATCTTTAAGAGAGTTTAAATTATTTAGAGATATGTATTTTGAAACCGAGACCGGGGAACTATATGAAACACCTGAGTTTCACATTAGATGGATTGAATCTATCTTACATGCTATTGAACACGGTAATCAGCAAATGATTCTATCACCTCCTCGTCATGGAAAAACAGATTTACTTATACACTTTGCAGTATGGCTAATTATCCAAAACCCTAACATAAGAATCTTATGGGTAGGAGGTAACGAAGAGATAGCTAAGAATGCAGTATCTTCTGTTATTGACCAGCTAGAGAATAATGAAAAATTAAATGATGACCTTTGTCCTCCAGGAAAAAGTTTTAAACCAACATCAAGAACAGGTAAGGCTTGGTCACAAAGTGGGTTTACTGTAGGAACTAGAACAGTTACTGGTATTAAAAGCCCTACAATGGTTGGTATTGGTAGAGGTGGTAAGATTCTATCAAGAGACTGTGACATAATTATTGCAGACGACCTTGAAGACCACGGTTCTACAATGCAACCTGCATCAAGAGAAAACACAAGAAACTGGTGGACCACAACTCTTTCTTCAAGAAAAGAGGAACATACAGCTATTGTTGTAATAGGTTCAAGACAACACTATGACGATTTATATTCTCATCTTGTAGATAACGAATCCTGGAGTACTTTAATAGAAGAAGCACACAGTACTGCATGTAATAAACCTGACTGGTCAGATGATGAACATTTTGATTGTATGTTATGGCCTGGAAAAAGAACCTACAAATGGTTAATGGATAGAAAAAGAGCTGCTGAAACAACAGGTGGTAGAGCTATCTATGAAATGGTTTATCTGAATGTTGCTATGCCTGATGGACTTTCCTTATTTGAAAGAGAAGAGATTGAAGAATGTAGAGACCAAAAAAGAGACATTGGACATTTACCTCGAAATGTAAGACTTATTGCAGGACTAGACCCGGCATCAACAGGTTATCAAGCTGCAGTTCTTTGGGGATATGATACTGATACAGGAATCTTATATCTTATTGACCTACACAACAACTTAGGTGGAGGAATACCTCAAGCGTTAGATATTATTAAACAATGGTGGGTTAAATATACTTGTAGTCACTGGGTAATAGAAGAGAATGGATTTCAAAAAGCAATAAGGCAAGATGAATCAATAAGGAAGTTTGCATCTGAACATGGTGTTTTCTTAGAAGGACATGAAACTAGGAATCAAAAGTTTGACCCTATTTTTGGTGTCACTGCTATGAGACCATTATTTCAAGAAAAGAAAATTAATTTGCCATATCTTAGCTATGAAGCTCAAGAAAAGGTAAACTTATATACAAGTCAGTTAGTTTATTTCAGTTCTGCTAGAACAAAAAGCAAAACTGTAGGAACTAAGACAGATATTGTTATGGCTAGTTGGTTTCCTATGAGGGCAATTAGGCGTATGCAGAAAGAAAGATTTGCAGAAGTAGGTCACGATTATAACCCTAGTTTTATGGGTTATAATCCTAGTGATGTAGATATAGATAATTGGAGATAAATGCCTTTAAACAACGATGAACTTTTTAAGAGGATAGATTACCTCAGGAATGTCAATAATGAGCAGCTTATAGATAGAGCTAGAATTAGAGATATTATGAATGGTGGAACAGCCGCAGTAACTGCTTTACTAGGTAAGGGAATTGATGTAGAATATCATGAACTTCCTGCACCTAACTTATTTTTAACTGCACTAGAAAGATTTGCACAGAAACTAGGAAGAAGTCCTGATTTAAAAGTTGATATTTTTAATGAAAAGGATTCTGAAAGAGCTAGAAAAAAATCAGAAAAACTAGAAAGAATTGTTACTGCTTATGATGGTTTTTCAAAACTACACATGCAGTTACCACAAGTAGGTAGATGGCTACCTGGTTATGGTTTTGTTGTTTGGACAGTAGGACATAGAAGAGATAAAGAAGGAAATCCTTATCCTCATGCAAAACTACGAGACCCATTTGAATGTTTCCCTGGTCCATTTGGTAATGACCAACAACCTTCAGAGTTAGCAATAATAAGCAGGGTTCCACATGACACACTTGCTAGGCAATATCCAAACGCAAAAAAATATATTCTAAGTTCCGAAGAGAGTGAAGATGCATTAGCAGCTGTTAATTTTAGTTCTAGGGATAAAGGTTGGGCTAACTCATCAGGTAAAGGAAAAGTAGTTGTCGAATACATAAATGACGATGGTACTTATGTATATCTTCCTGAAAATAAAAAAATAATAGATTTTATGGAGAATCCAATTAAGTCAGGTCCTTGTTTTGTTGTTGCTAAAAGATATTCTTTTGACCAACTTCAAAGTCAGTTCCAACACATCACAGGCCTTATGGCAAACATGGCAAAAATTAATATTCTTGGAACTATTGCTATGGAAGATGCAGTCTTCACAGAAACAAATATTGTTGGAGAGATAGAGTCAGGGAAATACCGAAAAGGTAGATTCGCTGTAAACTATCTAGGTCCAGGGTCTTCTGTGTCTAAGCCGGTCAACAATCTACCATACCAATTATTTCAACAAGTAGATAGACTCGAAAGACACTTAAGACTTGGTGCTGCTTATCCTGTTTCTGATGATGGACAATCTCCAAATTCTTTTGTTACTGGTAGAGGATTAGAAGAATTAGGACAATCTGCGTCACTTCATGTAAGAGAATATCAATCAGTAGTAGGTGAAGCACTACAAGAACTAGATGCTAAAAGATTAGAATACGATGAGGCAGTGTTCAAAGGTACAAGGAAACCTATTGCTGGAATGCATAAAGGAACAGCTTATAAGGAAACTTATAATCCATCCTCAGATATTTCTGAAATGTATTCAACAAGAAGAGTTTATGGTGTAATGGCTGGATTTGATGAGCCACAAAAAATAATAACAGGACTGCAATTAAGACAGCAGGGCATTATTGACACTCAAACATTACAAGAAAATATGGATGGGCTTGAAGATATAACTAAGATTCAACAAAGAGTAAATAGAGAAAAAGCAGAGAATGTTTTATTTGAATCTCTCATGGCACAAGCTGCTGAAGGAAACCCTAAAGCAACAATAGCTGCAATAGAGATAAGAAAGAATCCTCAAAATATGTCTGAAATATTAGATAAGTTCTATACAGCGGAAGGAGAAGTACCAACAGAAGAGGAAGAGGCTTTATTAGCAGGACCTCCTCAAGCAGGACCTCAAGGACCACCACCTGGTTTGGCACAAGTATTAGCTCAAGCACAACAACAAGGAGGACAATAATGGCTGACGACCCAATGGCTGAAACAGATAAGTCATTCTATGACATCGTAAATCAAGAAGACTGGCAATTTGATTTTGTAAGAGAATTTGAAATCGAAGACCAAGAAGTTGAAATGGAAAGCCCTATTATGCAGTACTGGATTCCATCACCGATACCAGGAACATTTGTCCGTGTAGATTTTACAATGGAACAACATACATCAAAAAGAGAACTAATGGATTTCTTAAATAATTTAAGTAATTTTATAAATGACGAGCTAGGAGAAAACTATGGTTAGAAAATCTAACACTAAACAAATTGTAGGTGCTGGAGGAGACCCAACAGATGGTAGAGACCCAGCTTATCAAGATTTATATATCCCTAGAAAAGAAGGAGATTCCACAGGTTCTTCACAGGAAGTTAATGATTTAGCTTCAGGTTTGTCTGCTCCCGGAGGAGAAAATGCTGCTATTGCAGAAGCCGTCAAACAACAAAGTGGTAGGCCTATTGCTTTAGGTGAATCAACTAAATTTATTAATGAAGCTAATACTACAGGAATAACTTTAGGTGCAGGTGCAGGACCTCCTAACGAAAAACCAAAAGTAAGTTTACATGATTGGGTTACTGGAGCTTTAGATAAATATGATTCTCAAATCCTTGCTGAACTTAGAGAAAATCTAGGAGATATTGCACCAGTTGTAGAAGATGCTAAACAAGAAATTCAATTAACAGAAGATAATAGATACCCGAAATATCATGCGTAGTTATGGAATTAGGTTCTCTGCATCAGAAATAAGTGAAGCCTACGCAGCAGAGACACTCAATAGAATAAATAGTTACAACCAAGGACAGGCTCAAGCTACTCCTGAATTTGTTGAAGGATTCCAAGGCATGATGAATGCATATCCAAATATGAATATGGAGGTTGCTGCTATAGCTACATTAGAAAATATAAGTCCTGAAGATGAACTAGCTTTTCAGTTAGCTAACTCAATGCATGATTTAGCCGTAAAGAAGAATACTGAGAATATAGTTACAAATGTAGGTTGGGGAAAAAGAAGTTTTCAAATGGGTATGTTATGGCTTGATTCTATGTTTCAACCAGTATCAAGAGGTTTTAAATCTGCAGTATCTGCAGCACAAGAAACAGGAGCATCAGTTCCTGGAACAGTTGGTGCTGCTACATTAGGAGGTTTAGCAAGTTGGTTTCATCCTGGTCGTTCAACACAAAATTATATTGACTCAATGGTAGGTAGAAAAACAGGAAGAGCCTTTGAACAGAAAAGAGAGGCATACGGAGATACAGAATTTAGATTAGCTTTAGAAGAATCAAGAAAAGGTAAGCCTCTTAACTTAGGTGCAGGATTTTTACCTAAGTCGCTTGCTTTAACAGAGACACAAACTTATCTTGATGAGATTCGTTCAGGTAGTGACCAAAGAACATCTTATAGAAAAGCAGCAGAGAAATACGGTGTTCCTATTACTAAACAATTTGAACAAAAAGAAAATCAATTCAAATATAAAACTAATAAAGGAGAAGCAATAGATATATCTCCAGGAAGAATTGTTGCTGCACAAATGTTAGAACCTGGAACAGGAGGATATAGTGTTGTTTCCGGAATTATTGATGGAGTTTTCAGATTAGCTGCAGACCCTATGAACTTAGGGTTAATGTATGGAGCTGGTGTAAAAACTGCAATGAGAACATTAGTTCAATCTAATAGAAGAGCATTAACAGCAGGAGGTAAAATGACTGCTTTGTTAAAAGGTTTTATGCCGGGAAAAACTGGTAAATATAATCGTGCTTTATATTATGGAAGAACTGTTGATGATGTAAGAGCTACTGGATGGGGAACAAAATTTGGTGAAGCTATTGCTGCTTTAAAAGGAGATGAGGGATTAGCTTTTCTTAATGATATAGCTGAATTTAGAAATATACCTGCTTCTGTTAAAAGAGTATTAATTGAACTAGACAACCCTACTGATGTATGGAATGTATTAGATGTAGTTGCTAAAGGTGGAAATTTAACAATGAAAGAATTTGATAATATGTTTACCTTAATGAAAAACTCTGTAAAAGGAAGACCTGACGGAAAACAATTAGTAGTTGAGTTAGACAAAATGAGAGAGTTAAGTATGAATAATGTTAACTTCGGTTTGAATGCAATACCAGCAAAACCTACAACAACAGGAGAGTTTTTTAATTTTGTGGCTGGCGTAGTATCAAAAGGACTTGGAGGAGGACCTATAGATTTTGCTCCACTAAGAAAATTTGTTGGAATGTTTGCAGTAGAAGGTAGACCAGTTAAAAGACTATTAGGCGTAGGCGCACAATTAAAACACTCATTACCAAAACATATTGGTAGAGCTTTAAGCCTTAGACCTGAAACAACAATGATGATACTACAGCTTGATGCAGCAGCAAGAAATGCTGATGATATGTTGAAGTTGTCATTTGCAAGTCCAAAAGCTAGAGGAGCATATCAAAGAGAAATTTTATCAGCAACAACTCAAAAAGAACTAAATGAGATTACAAATAGAATAAACCAAGTAATTGCTAAAAATGTAGGAAATCAAAATCCAAAGTTACAATTTGATGTTGAAGATTTAATAGCACAACAAGATGCATTTAACGCAGAGCTAGAAGAATTGAGACAATTTTTTTCATCTACTACTGGAGGTTCTCTAGCTTTTAATGGTGTTAAAACAAAAATTCGTTATGAAAAATTAATTAAAGATTTAGAAGGTTACATGAAATCAGTAGGTATAGAAGTTACTGAAGAGAGTGTTAAGCAAACTGTTATAGAAGCTGTACCTTCTTTGCACTTGTTATCACAAGCTGCTGACAATTTTTCTGCACAACTCTTAGACCCTAAAGATATAGTTAGAGCTACAAAAAAACATCAAAGTTTAATTGGACCTGAAGATTCTCTTTTAAGGGAATGGGTTAAAAAACCTAAAGAATTTTTAACAGGAGAATGGGGAGAAGCATTTGCAATACCAAGGAGAGCATTACAGCAAAATGCAAAATCAAATAGAATACAGTTAAAACCAAAAGGACCAATAGATAACTTTCTTGATGAATTTCAGAATAGAGTATTAAAACCTGCTTGGATGCTGAGACTAGCTTTAATGTTAAGAATTGCACCTGAAGAAGGAGTAAGGGCTGCATTCGGTGGAAAAACTAACTTTATAACTACACCATTTAGGAGAGCAGCTTTAAATTCAAATAAACAACTTGGTTTTCTTGGTCCTGAAGTTAGAGATGCTGAGGTATTCCAGGCATGGAACAATTTAGGTGAACTTGTCTTATCAACAAGAATGTCACCTGATGATGTGAAGTTCTTAAAAAACATGATAGATGTTGATGATTTAGATTCTTTTAGAGCAGTAGATTTTGAGAAGGCCCAACGAATACTTAAACATTCTATGCTTGAAACAAATGTTGCAGGTGTTGTATCTGAAGAGGTTATTGGTGCTGCTATTAAAGATGTTGATTTAAGAGATATGAGATTTATGGAGCTAACTGAACAGACTTTCAATATAAAAAGTAAATCAATAAATGCTAAAGCAAAAGGAAGTATCCAAGGTTATGACGAAAAATTTTATGATTCTATGGGAGAAGCACTTATTCATGGCGATGGATTCACAACAGATTTAGATGCTGCTAGGTATGTAGATTTAAAAACAAGAAAACTTTCAGATGCAGATGCTTTCGTTTCACCTTATAAAGAAAAAGAATATACTTTTGGAAAATTAGCAGATGTTGAAGTTAAAGCTGCTGAACTTGGAATAACTCCTGCAGCTTATATAGATTCACAAATAGATAATATTTTCATGGATGATGACACTATAAAACTTTTACAAAAAGACAAACATGTATTAGGAAGTTACATGGATGAGGAAGGTAACCTTTTGATAGATGTTTCTATAGGATTAAAAGGTGATAATGCAATTAGCAATGCAGTACACATGGGAGCTAATGCTTTTCAAGAATCTGTCTATATTGCTAATAGAGCTTTAGCTGAAGCAAGTGGTTTTGGACATTTAGTAGATGAAGGAGGATTTCTAACTGTTTATAAATCAGTAGAAGGTAGAGCTGCTAAAGATATAAATATTGATTCTATTCTTTCTCAAGATGCTTTAGAAGCACTGTATAAATCTAATTTTGATGCTTTAAGGTTATCTGTTGATGAAGTAAAAGGTGCTGCTAAAGGAATGCCCGGAGGAGGATTGTTTACTGCAGATGAAGCCTATCAAGCATCTATGGGTGAACAAGCTGTTGTTGGAGGATTCTTAGGTGGAAAAAAAGATGTAGCTGAAAATTCTTACATTATGGTTGACAAGTATCTGCAGAATGGAGAAATCAATCCTAGATATTGGGAAGGTTTTTGGGAAGAAATGAGCTTACTAGCTTCTGACCCTAATGTTATAAAGTTAGCAAATATTGGTATTGATGAAATGATGGTTTATTTAAGAACTAATAAGATAGGAAAGAGAAACCTTGAAGAACTTGTTGCAAGAAGTTTTCATCCTGAAGATAAATTATATTTAACTGATGATGATGCCTTAAGAGAGTTATTAGAATCTTATAACTATAGAATTGCAAAACTTACAGGAAATCCAACTGCTAAAATACTAGACCCAGTTACAGGAAAAGAGTTGTCTGCTGAAGCAGCAGGAAGAGTAACTTTTAAAAATGGTAAAAAAATATATCCAAAGTTTGTAGCAGACATGAATGTAAGAACAGATACTAAAACATTTCAGTTTATTAAAAATGGTGGTGTTGTTGAAGGTAGAGATTGGGTTAGATACCAAGGACACATACAGACAGTAAAGAGTTTTAAAGATAAAGGAACAGCAAATGAAAATTTCTTTAAGCAGTTTATTAAAGTATTTAGAAAAGAAATTGACGAACAGAATGTAGGTCCTATGAGACTTCCAAGAAGGTTTGACCTTAAAAACAGAGTATCCGAAGCAGGAACTATTATTTCGGGTAAAGAAATAAAAGCTGCAGGTTTCATGGAGGCAGCTGAAACAGATGCTTGGTTTGGCATAAGCAATAACTTACTTGAAAAAGGTTATGGATTATTAATATCAAAACCATCTAACTGGTTAAATAGAGACCCATTATTTAGATATGCTTTTTATGACAATGCCAAAGATGTTCTTAGATTTATGGATGAACCAACTAAGAGAAAGTTTATACAAGAATCAGAAGTGTGGATGGATGGAGACAAGATGTGGGATGAGTTAGTACAGATTGCTAAAGAACCATCATTAGAGAATACAGTCACAAGTTTAGAACAAGCTAATAAGCTATTGAAATCTGCAGCTATGAATGAAGTTTTATCTTTGTTTTATTCAACATCAAAAAGACATGTTGCTTCAGATTTGTTTTCTAAATATATTCCATTCCCTGAAATATGGGCAGAGGTTGCAACAACTTGGGGTAAATTGTTAGTTGATAATCCACAGAAATTCAACAGGGCAAGAATTGCTGTAGACAATGGAACAGAAGCCAAACCATGGGATGATGAAAATGGTTTCTTAAGCGTAGACCCTAAGACAGGGAAATTAATGTTTAATTACATGGATGTCTTTAATGTATTAAGTTTAGGAACTATTCCTTTAATATCAAAACTTATGAACGATTATGATGTCGTAGATAATTTACCTGACATTATTAAAGCTCCATATCAAACAATAATGCTTGGTGAAGATTTAAGAGATGCTGGAGTTGAAGGAGATTTTGAGGCTTCAAATGTTAGAGCTACTATGCCAGCTTATGCTGCAGGACTTAACTTAGTAGCACAGAATGGTTTTGCTCCAGGATTTGGACCTGTTGTTACAATACCAATGAGAAGAATATTAAATGCTATGGGTTCTCCTAAGTGGTTAAGAAGATTTGTTCTAGGTGATTTTGAAAACTCAGGTACAGCATTTGACCAAATGCCAGCTTATGCAAAGAAATTTTTAGCTATTGGAGGAGAAGGCTCTTCTAATGAACAAGTTCAATCAATGTTTGGAGCAACACAAATGGATTTATATACAGCTTATGTTCTTGCAGGATTAGTTGACCAGGAAGACCCTTTATCAGTACAACATTGGTTAGAGGAATCTATGAAACAAGCTAGATTTGTTTATGCATTTAGAGGTATGGCACAGTTTTCTTTACCAACAGCTATTCAACCAAGAATAGAAATAGAAGATAAAAATGGTACTTGGTGGGCTACACAAACTTTAGTTAACAAGTATGGAGAATTACTAATTAGAAATGGATATGACCACTTTCAAACACAACAAGATTTTATAGAGAAGTTTGGAATAAACCCAATGCCTTTGAAACAGCCTGGAGAATATAAAGTAGGTAAAAAACCTATCAAAGAAACTTCATATTTTTATTGGTATCAATCTGAGAATAAGAAGTTATTAGATGCATTACCTAATACAGCTTATTATATATTCCCGGATAGAGTCGAAGATGAGTTATATTATCCAGCTTATTATGAAATGACAACAGTTGATTTATCTCCTGAACAAGAAGCAGATTTTATGAGACATAGCCAAGCAATCTTTGAATATGAAAAAGGAAAACAAGACATAAGAGACGATGAAGCGATAGGTGATGAGGAAAAACTAAGAAGGTTATCTACATTGAAGTCAGAAATTGAAGATGATTATGGTGGTATGGATTTATTTAACTTTCAAGGAAAGCCTCAAAGTGTAAGTATTAAAACAACTATGGCTGAATTAGCAAGATGGAAAGATTATCCTCAAATGAAAAATAGTCCTGAATGGGAATATGTAGAAAAGTATCTAGGTTGGAGAGATGCTTTATTAGATGTACTTACTAATGGTGGATATTTTTCTTACGGTGATTTTGAATGGGAATATGAGGGTACAACTTACACTGAGCTTTATGTTCCTCCTAATGATAAATATAAAGCAAGACTTTTAACAGGAACAAGTGATTATAAGAACCAAGCAAGGATAATAATGCAAAAAATATGGTTGGATATTATTAACGAATCAAAAGGTACAAACTTCCAACAACTAGCGAATGAAGTGCTATTCTTTGAGTTAAGCCCTAACAATGGTCAGAACAGTAAGGATTAAACATGTCCAATGGTGAAGAAGAAAAAGAATTAACGGAAGAGGAACTGTTACTAGGTTTAGATGGTACAGAAGATAATACAGTTCCTTCTGTAAATACAGTAAAACCTAGCCCTTCAGTTACAAATTCTGCTTTTCTTTTAGAGGAAATACAACAGTCATTAATGACACCCTTGTATTACTTTGAAATTGGGTATTTAACTAAAGATGAATCAGGAAGTGGTTACGATAATTATGTAGCATCTATGGAAAGTTTCTATTCTGTTAAAGATTTAATTAATGACGACTTGTTTTCAGGATTCTTATCTGAAGAACTTATAAACAAATATAATGAATTAACAACTAATCCATCAGAAAATGCTCAAGAAGAATTAGGAGATTTTATATACGATGTTGGTCAACATTTAATTAGTGGTACCAAACAAAGACAACAGGATATAACTACAACTGAAGCTGCAAATCAAAGAGATGCTTTAGGAACTGGAGTTTCTTTTCCACATGCTCTTCAAATTAAATTTAACAAAAAGGAAACTAAAAAAGGTGTTGTTGCAACAGAAGACGGTACAAGGGTTCCTTATGATTTCTTTGCTGACAGTATTAAAGATAGAGATTTTAACGCAGAACTTGAGGAAGAGTTACAAACAGAAGAAGAACAGGCAGCTAAAACTGCTGCTGCTGGCGCTCAAGAATGGTCCATTGATGCTAATGGAATTGTTAGAACATCAGCACCTGCTTGGGGTTACACAACAGATTCAGATGGTATGCAAACAATCGTTGATGCAGACGGTAAGAAGAGAAAAGTAAAAGCACCATTCTTTAAAGGTGCAGAAATGTATTTATTTAATGATTTACCTGAATCTGAAAGATTTAGATTACAACAACAAATGGTAAGAGCCGGTATGAAAGCTCCACCAGTAGATGAATATGGAATGTGGACAGATAGAGAAGCAAACTTTATGGCTGCTTTATTTACAAAAGCTACAGACAGTGGCGATGCAAGAAGAGACATAGAAAATGGTTTACAAGGATGGGAGACAACACTTACAACTATGGCAGAAGAATATTCTGCTACGGAATCTTTTATTAATCTATTAAATAAAACAGGTTACGGAAAACAAACTTCACAAAATGTAGCTCCTTCAACTATTCAAGCAATGTTAGATATTGGAGCAGCTACTAACGGTGTGGAGTTAAGTGCTAGAGATTATGTAAACTATGCTTATGTTGTAATAAATGCTTTAGAAAAGCAAGGAAAACTACAAGACGAATTTGAAGATTCTTTACCTACTGATAGAGATATTATCTTAGGTTCACAATTTAAAGATGTTAGAAGCATTACAGATGAAGAGACAAATTACAGATTTTTTAAAGGAAATAACATGCCTTTAGTTTTACCTTCTATGGAATTTCTTACCCAATCTAAAGGAGGACCAGCACCTACAGTAGTGAGCGCTCAAGAGTTGGTTAATCAAGAACTAGCGAATCTAAAATCTAATCAAATTGCAGGTAATAAAACATTGAGAGATATTCAAAAAGTTACAAGATTATTTGAAGATGCAATGAGTAGTATTAATTACGGGAGTGAAGAAACATAATGGCAAAAGTTAATATTGAAGAACTTATAGAATATTTAAGAGTTGCAGGAGCTGAAGAAAAAGACATTCCGACATGGGTAATGACTGCTTATTACGAATCAAACTTTGACTCAGTAGCACAAAACGAAGATACTGATGCATTAGGAATATTTCAAATAAATGCGGATAAGTTTTATGACGGTGATGAACCTGACAATACTCTTAAGAGTTGGTTTGGTGGTAATGAATTAACTCTTAAAGAATTTGAAACAGAATTAGAAGACCCACAATACAATACAAGTTTTGCTATACATTATTACAATATTATTAAAGAAGACATAGAACAAGATGGAACAAGCCAATTCCCTGATGTTGCAGCTAATGGGAACGACCCATTTGCACAATGGGAAGGTTATTTACTTTATGTTAAACCATACCTAGAAGATGGTGAATTACCAAAAGGTAGAGGAGAAAACGCAGCAGCACAACAAGAAGATATGATTGGTGGTATTAATTCTTATGTAAAGGCTTTTTATGGAGCAGGTCTTGACTCTCAAGAAGAAGAGCTTGTTATTCCTAAACCTGAAGTTAAAGCTCCAAGTCCTCAAACAGAATCTAAAACAGTAACTATATACAATCAATACAATCAACCTGAACAAGTTTCAGAGAATGTTGCTGAGGAACTTGTAAACAATACTTATTACACATACGAACCTAAAGAAACAAACCCTCTTAAAGAAGGTGGAGCTTTAATAAATAAGTTTCCTGATACGAACAGAAAACTTTCTGAGTTTGATGATAGGTTACAAGACAAAGTATATGGTGCTGTTGATGAAGTAAAAGAAAAGGCTTCTAACTTATTTGGTCCAGCAAGGAATTTTTATGCTTTGCTTAAAGATTTAACAAGTGTAGTTCCTGGACCTTTTTGGGAACCTACAGAAGATGAAGCACCTGAACCAGCAGCATTGTTTCCAATGCAACCTAGAAAGGATAGATAATGTCTATATTAACGGATAATTTTAATTTTCAACCTGAAGAGTTAATAAGGATTGATGGAGTTTTATATGTAGTATTTTATGATACAGGTGAAGAGTTAGGTGATTTCCCAATATTAGCTGAAGTAGATGCTGATACATTCTTACAAGAAGGTGCGTTAAATAATGTTACAGATTTAGGTAGTGGTGATGAAGCACTAGAAGCATTCACAGCTAAGTATGGATATGTTTTTAGAGGACATGCTGATTTCCTTGTATCAGATATAGAAATAGAAGGTGAAGGTCAGGACTATAGAGGCATTATGGATTTAGCAGAAGCTAAGTTGAATAAAGACGCTAAAGAAGCTGGTATGGAATGGTTGTTAGATGTTGATGTACAAGTTAAATTTCTATCGGCAGTTCTTACTGGTAAGCCAGTAACACAAGATGACTTGGCTGATACACAATGGTATTTAAATTCAACTCCTGCACAAAGAAATTTTATTTCTGAGTTTTATGCTGACCCTAAAGGTGTACAAGAAAAAATTTCTCAAAATCTTTCGGATATCTCCCAAGCATTATGGACAGCAGATTTTAAAGGTGATATAACAGGACTAGCAAAAGAGTTAGCATTCGGAATAACTTCAGGTAAATACACAGATATGACAGAGGTGGATATGTATATAAGTTATTTAAGTGATGAATGGTATTTAGAATTAGTAGGTGGAGAACAAATGTTACCTGAAGAATTAAGACCTTTTATAGGACAGTTTAATAACAGAAATGGTTATGCGACAGTAGATAGTTACATAACACAGCTGTTAGGAAAAGGTGCTATAGATGGTTATAAGTCCACTGGTCAATATAATCAATTTGCAGGAATGGTTAGAAACGGACAAGGAGATAAGGTGAAAGAAGATTTACAAAAAGTACACGATACTTTATATCCGGCATTTGCAGGTTCTTCATTTTCCGTTTGGAATCCTTACTTCAGCAATAGAGCATCGAGGATGCTTTATGGAACAACAGGTTCTCAAGTTGTAGCTTTAACAACAAAGGACCAAGAAAAAATTAATGATTTAATTGTTGATGCTGGCGGAGATTACAATAAATTTGATGCATTAGTAAGGAAAGAGTTTCAAGATGCTCCGGGAATCAGTAATAGTTTCTTGGATGATTTAACTAGAGCTATACCACAATCATATTCAGGAGTGTTTGGAGGATGACAAAAGCAGAAATAATTGCATTACAAAAAGAATTAGGTGTTACAGCTGATGGAATCATTGGTCCTATAACTAGAGCTGCTGCTGAAGCAGCTAAAGCTGCATCTCCATTTGAAGAAACAAAATGGGATGATGTTGTTGAAACTACAGGATTGGTTTTCGGTACAGAATCTGAAGTTGTTGACGATGTTGTTCTTGATAATGATGAAGATAATGAAGACGACAATGATGAAGACAACGATGGTGGAGAATCAGGTGGAGAATCAGGTGGAAGTTCCTCTGACCTCATAACAGATGCAGAACAAAAGTTATTAGATTTAATAGCAGCATGGCAAGCAGAACAAGGTAAAAATAACTTGTATAATCCTCCTACAGCTAATAGTGCTATTTTTGAAGGAGCTGATGAAGACTACATACCTTCAATAGACCGAGCGCAAAATTTATATCCTTATTATCCTAAAATCCTTGTCCAAAAAATATTAGATGTGTGGACTGAAACTGGTGAAATAAGTATTGCTATATCAGAAGCAAGAGCATCAGATGAATTTAATAAAGAGTTCCCTGGAATTAAAAGACCTGATGGTTCTTTAAGAATGACTGAAATAGAATATCTTGAAACAAAAGATTACATGCAAGATTCTTTAAGAAGATATAATTTAAATCCTGAGGTATTTGGTGAAGATATAGTAAGTGCCATAGCAGGAGATGTTAGTGCTAAAGAGTTTAACGAAAGAGTAGCTTTAGGTTATGAACAAATAATTAATAATATCCCACAAGTGAAAGAGATTTATAAAGGAGAATTTGGAATGGACTTGACTGATGAAGCTATTATAGCAATGTTTATATCTCCTACTGTTGCAGAATCAGTATTAGAAAATAGAGTTTTAGTATCTGCAATATCAGCAGAAGCTGAAGTTGCAGGAGTAAATTTAGGTATGTCAGCAGTTGACCAGTTTGTACAAGCTGGATTATCTCAAAAAGAATCAAGAGAATTATTTGGCCAAGTAGCACAAGTTGCTCCGGGAGTTCAATTTTCTGCAGCAGCACAAGGTATGAATGTGACCGATGCACAAATAGCTAGAGGATTAGCAGGATTAAGTTCTGAAGAATTAGAATCAATTAGAGGAATTACAACAAGAGCTGAGTCAGCATCGT
>Ga0080013_1002838_pt1 | contig 19430 bp, 27 predicted proteins | sample ETNvirenome_6_85_FD_69236 | JGI IMG/M metagenome (GOLD analysis project Ga0080013, IMG submission 69236) | Marine viral communities from the Pacific Ocean - ETNP_6_85 (SPADES assembly) (version 2) | ecosystem: Environmental > Aquatic > Marine > Oceanic | place: Pacific Ocean | collected 2013-06-19 | reverse complement strand
ACCTGATGATGATGAACCTGAAGTAGAGGAACAAGAGCAAGACCTACCTTCAGTTGATTTTACTACACCTAAAGGATTTGCTACTGCAGTTCTTGATGCTGGAAAGAATGTTTTTAGGTTAGGGATAGGTCTTGGTGAGTTTATAATTGAAACAGGGGGTGGTCTTTATACTGGAGTTGTAAGTGAGGTAGCCCCTGAAACTGCGGAGAAGCACTTTCATGTAGATGGTGGTGATTTCTTAAAAGCTATGGGTCAGTTCATAGAACAGTCAAGACTGGTATGGGAGAAAGCAGATGAACACCTTGAGTTTTTAGACCCAGAAACTGAAGATGGGGTGAGGGCGTTAGAGAAGGTTGAAAAAGTAATTGAATTTGCAATAGTAAAACCTGCAAAGTTTCTAACTAAGTTAGTAGTAGACCCTGAGAAATTCCCTCATAAAGCACAAGCTCTAGAGAATATATTTGGTGCTATAATACCAGTAGGATATAAGAAATTATATAATAATTCAAAAGCTATACGCAGAAGGATTAAGCGGAGAAGGGCAGAGTTTAAACAGAAGCATGAAATAATTGAGGAGATATTAGACCAACCAGAGTGGGATAAGATAAATAGTGAGAAGGGAGACATTACTCCTGAGTTAAGAGAAGAGTTTAATAAAAAAGTAGAGGAAATAAAAAACGAGATTGAAAATAAGGCTAAGGTAGAGAAAGAGAGAAAGGTAGAGAAAGAGAGAAGTGAGATAAATGAAATATTTGAAGAGGCAGAGAAAGCAGAAGCGGTTGCTGAAAAACCTTTGCCTAAGAAAGCTGACGAGTTAACGGAAGCTAAAGAGTTAGAGAAGATAATAAAGAATAGAGTAAAAGAATTAGAGATACAGCAGACTGCTAAACAAAAGAAGGAGTCAGTAGCTAAAGAGGCAGAACGATTAACTGATGTAGAGAAAGCAGAAGCGTTTGCTGAAGAACCTTTGCCTGGTGAACAACCTACTACAATAAGAGGTAAAACCTTACGAAAACAACGACTTAAGGAAGCTAAAGAGTTAGAGAAGATAATAGAGAAGACTGAAAGAAGTAAGTTAGGTGCTGTGTTTAAACGACTAGAAAAGAAACTACAGAAAGGTACTCTAATTCCTGAAGACTTTGCTAAAATTCCTGAAGACTTTGCTAAAATTCCTGAAGACTTTGCTAAAGCAGCTGAAGCAGCGAACAAAAGAGTACCTACTAAGAAGCCTAAGCCTAAAGTAGAAGAGGAAGCACCTTCTATTGAAGAAGCTAAGACAGGTAGTGTTACTGAGCTAAGTGTAGGAGATAGTTACCTGCCACCTAATCACTATGTTCCATGGATAATTGTTAAGAAGTTAAAGGATGGTGTAATAGCTAAACGAAGACGATGGATAAAAGACATTTATGGAAAGAGGTCAATTAGAGGAGATAAGTATAAGAAGTTTAGTGATGGTAAGAAGTCTAAGAATGTAAGCGCTGAAGAGATAGCGAAGATAGAGAGATTAGAAGAACTTGAGCAGTTTAAACATCAGAAGTGGCCGAAGTTAGAGGAGGAATATACCTTACAAAATCCTAAGCCTAGTAAAGCATCCACTACTGCCCTTGGCAAACTCACTGATGAACAAATCCGTAATGCTAATGTAGTTGAACTTGAGAAACTAAGTAACGCTACAAAGGTGCAGGGTGATGGTGCTACTAAGAAGAGAGTTAAAGAGATAAGATTAATTGCTCAGAAAGAGCAACTGGACAGAAGAAGCCACTGGACTGGACAGAAGAAACCACTGGAGTCAACTAAAGAACCTGTCTTTAGTGCTGAAGAAGGAGCATTGGTTTCTAACTTAAAGGTAGGTCAGTCATACTTACCTGCTGATTACTTATATACTTGGAAGGTTGTTAAGGTATTAGAAGATTCTGTAATAGCTAAGAGAGAAGATATGTATAGGAAGTTTAGTGATAGTAAGGTGACTAAGAATGCAAGCGCTGAAGAGATAGCGAAGATAAAAAAGGAAGTACCACATCTGGTACGTGATGATGTCTTTAGTGCTGAAGAAGGAGCATTGGTTTCTGACTTAGAGGTAGGTCAGTTATACTTACCTGTTAATCACTTACGTCCTTGGAAGGTTCTTAAGGTATTTGAAGATTCTGTTATAGCTAAGCGAGGAGAGGGGTATAGGAAGTTTAGTGATATAGGTAAGAAGTCTAAGGATATAAGTGAAGCCGATTTGATAGAGGTTTTTTTAGAAAATGAAGGCGTAGTACCAGATGTGGTACGTAATAAACCTGTAGGTGAGATTGAACCTACTACTAAACCTAATATTGTTAATACCAAAAACTTAGAGGTAGGTGATTCTTACTTACCGCCTAATCATGTGTTACCTTGGAAGGTAGTCAAGGTAATGAAAGACTCTTTCATTGTTGTGAGAGGTAATAAGACTAAGCAGTTTAAACATCAGAAGCATAAGAAGTTAAGTGAAGAGCAGCAGAGAAGAGAAGATATAGACCTTGCTTACCAGAGGAGAGGCGAGAAGAGAGTAGGTGTTAAAGAAATATTCAGCGCCTCTAATATAACTAATCTGTTTACGAAATTCAGGAGAGATAAGGGTGCTATACAAGGTATCGCTGGTATCTTTGGGCTGAAGAATTTTGATGTAATAAAAAGGGCAGGTACTTTAGCTAAGAGGATAGCAGGTGGTAAGGTAAAGAAGTTTAAAGATGGAGCGGTAGTAGGAGAGCAACATCTCTTTGGTATATATAATAGGTTAGAGCCTCACATAAAGGCAGAGAAGACTGCATTAATCAAGAGATTTCTTGCTGATAGAATAGGATTAAAAGATGTACCTCTGGAAGATATAGCAGTACAGGATTTGAACCTCTCTAAAGAGAGCAGGACTGAGTTAATTAAAAAGTCTAAAGAACAACGTGCTATAAATAAGGAGCAGAACAGGACAGAGGAACAGAGGGAGAGAGCTTTAATAAGAGAGTCTAAGAGAGAGCTTGCCTTAGAGGAAGAAGCTGCAATAGATGCTGCTGAAGCAGGAGAAATTAAAGGAAAGGATTTCACGCCAGAACAAACTGAAGCAATAGGTAAGATTATGGAGTCTGCATTAAGGGTAGCTGCTGCTAAGAGAACCAACTATTTACATCAGGCACGGAAGTTAGGTCTGTTAGAGAAGAACAAGATAGACCCAAATAACTTAGAAGACTACTCAATAGCTGATGGTTTCTCTGATAAACAGATATCAGAGTTTCGTAGGCTTGATGACTTAAAGAAGTTAGGTAAGGCTAAAGGTTTAACTGAAGCAGATATAACAGACATTAATAAAGTAATTGACAAGAAAATTAAATCAGAGTTGCCAGATACCTTACTTAAAATACAGGTAGAGGACTTCATAAGAGAAGGGTTAAAATCTGGTGAGTTGACACAGTTTGATGTTATAAAAGGTAAGTCTTCTATTAAGCATAAGGCTAAACCTATAGAGCTAACACCTGCTGAATTAGATGCTATTCCTATTGGAACTGAATACTTCTCTATTAAGTTTAATGAAGTAGTAACACTAACTGGTAAGTTCCCTAACAGATTGGAGGTACGTACTAAGTCAGGAAGAAATCTTAATATATCTTTAAATGAAGCGTTGTCTGATGTAGGAGTAGGAAGCGACCTATTCTCACAGAGGGTAATTAAGCAATCTACATTTGATAAGGCTGTTAAGAATATCAATGATGCTGGTAGAAGGACAAATGTAAACTTGATGACTGTCAATCCTAAGTTAGCTAAAGACTTAGCTATCATAGGAGCATATCATATAGAGAGTGGGGTTAAAAGGTTTAGTAAGTGGAAGAAGGTTATGGTAGAAGAGATTGGAACTGCTATTAGTAAGGTAGAGTTAAAGAAGATATGGAAAGAGTCTAACAAGATGGTACGGCAGGTGGGTGCTAAGATGTTTAACCTTGTGAAAGAACGTGCCGTTAATATTAGTAAGGCTCAACTACAGAGCGAGAGTTTTATTCTTAAGGAAGTTGAACATAAACTGAAGCTTAAGGAGAGAGAAGCTATACCATTTCTTATTCAGGGTATTACAGATCCTAATGTGTTGAAGAAGATAGGGCGTGGTGATTTAATAGACTTAGTTAATAAGCCAACTAAAACAATGAAAGAGGTATCTGATAAGGTCAGTAAGTATTATGATGAAGCCTTTGCTTTCTTGAGGAGGGAGTGGGGAGAGGTTAAATTTAGAGAGAACTATGTAACACAGGTGTGGGATATACCTAAGCATAAAGTAAGGTCTACTGTTAGTTCATTCCAGACACACAATCCTTTTACAAAGAAGAGAACTATACCTACATTAGAAGAAGGTATAAAGCTAGGGTTGACTCCTAAAACATTAGACATAGCTAAACTGCTTAGGATATATGACTCTGCTAAGATAAACTCTGCCTTTAACTTTAAGTTTGCTAAGGAACTATCAGAGTTGACAGGCACAGATGGTAACAAACTTATAATGAGAAGAGACAAAGCTCCTCAAGATTGGATAACATCAGACCATCCTGCATTACGGAGAGCTATGGCTATCAGTAAGACTAAAGATGGCAAGCCAGTTCTTATAATGTCTGATGCAAAGTATCATCCTATGATAGCTACTGAGATGGATTTAGTATTTGGAGAGGGGTATAGCTTATTTGTTAAAGGAGTAGATGTTATAGGTGTGTATGAAGGTATTAATGCAATAGCTAAGAAGGGTCAGTTGTCATTGTCATTGTTCCATCATTTAGCATTAACTGAAGCTGCATTCTCAAGTGGTGTAGGTATCAAGGCTATGAAGTTATGGAATCCGTACAAGGTGTACAGAGCAGTAAAGAATAAAAACTTTGAGATATTTGATAGGATGGAGCTGGCTACTGATGCAATAGAACATAGAGTTACATTTACAGCATTAGAAGAAGTTAAGCAGGCTCTTATTCAGAGAGCATTAGAGACTGCTGAATTTAAAACAAGGAACGTGCGAGTCTTAGGCAAGGCTGCTAAAGGAACAAGGATTGCTAATGAGTTGTGGGATAGAGCGTTGTGGGATTACTACCATAACACATTAAAGCTGTATGCTTATGAGGCTAATGTAGCACAGGCATTAGGTAAGGCACGTAAGATTAAAATGAAGAAGAAAGGAAAGGAACTAACTGAAGCAGAGGTAGAAGCTATTAAGAATGCGATGGGTGACTTTGTTAATGACAGTTTTGGTGGACAGAATTGGCAGTTACAAAAGGTATTAGGTCAAAAGAAGATAAACCAGATGCTTCATTGGAGTTTTCTATCTCCTGATTGGACTATCTCTGTACTAAAACAGACTGCTGCACCAGTAACGGCAATAGTTAGACTTGCTAAAGCTAAGAATATGGCAGAGGTAATGGCAGCTAAAGCATTAGCTAAACGTAGCGCAGCGTTCTGGATTAAAGCAGGAATATACTTTAACATAATTGCACAGGCTGTAAACTATCGCAACACGGAGAAAGCGTTTGGCGAGGGTAAGTTTACGTGGCAGAATGACCCTGGACATGAGTTTAATATGTTCTGGAGAGTGGGTGAGGATGATACTAAGGAATATTTAAGGTGGGGTAAGCAGTTTAGAGAGGTAGGAGAGGGAATGTTAGACCCTCTCAAGAAATTTGGCTCTAAGTTAAGTCCTTTAGTAAGAGAAGCTATAACTCAATTAACAGGCATGGCGCCAGGTGGAAGCTTCCCTGCTTCATTTGCTGATATACCTTTTTGGGAATCACTACCTAAAAGGGTAGGACATTTTGCTATACTACCAGTTCCTTTCTCAATAAGGTCACACATAAATAATTCACCTAAGAACTTTATGTTTTCATTACCTACATCTAAGGGTATGACACCATATAAAACAAGGGAACTATTTAGGAAAGCATTGACTTCATTCATAGATAAACATGAGACAGATAATATAGATGCTGTAGGTGTAGCGGATAAGGCAAGGCGAAGGCTATTCAGGATATATATATCAGCATTAGAGAATAGTTTAGATGCAGAAGCATTGTTTAAGTCAGCAGAGACCTCTGTTAAGTCTAAGATGTCTCTTAACGATAGGTCTGTAGCAAGGGAAATATATAGAGAGGTATCAAATCTCTCAACAAATAAGGAGAAGAGAGACTTACTTGCTGCTTATACGAGGAAAGGTGTACTTACAAGAAGGGTAATGGATAAACTTCAGGATGAAGCAAGACGTAAAGCTAATATAAAAAGACAACAAAGACAAGCTAATATTACAATTAACAAGAACAAGTAACTATTCGTATTCCCATTCTCCATCCTGCCTGAAAGTTGAACCACCTATCAGTTTAAACTTTGTTGTCATACCATTTGGATTGAGTGTTGAGTCTTTAAAGTTCTTACACTTAACTATTGTTAGTCTACCACCACCTATATTAAGGTAGAGGTTAGGCTTTTGTAAGGTAGCCATGCCACCTACTCCTTCAGGAGCGCCCTTCTTTTTCTGTATACATATAACTGCTATACCGTTACGAAGTTTAACATGAATGTCTTTTATCCATTGACCTATCTTATAGTGTTCGTTATGAATTTCAAGGTAGTCAATCACATTAAACCCATCAGGTTCTATAACATCAGCAAAGTTATACGACCTGTCCTCTGCTTTAAAGTTCCATGTACTAAGAGGTACATCACCGAAGAGTTCTAACTTAGTACGTAATGCTGAAGCACTCATCTCACAAGTATAATAATTGACAGGGTATTCGTTCATGTTTAGCTTTACCATATTCAAACTGAAGGTTGTCTTCCCTGCATTCGGTTCACCTGCTACCAGAATAATATCTTTTGGATAGATTCTTACCAGACTTTCCAGTTCAAAGGGGAACTTGATAGGTAGGGATTGACTTGTTGCTTGCATGAAGTCAAGGTACTCACGCTTCTGGTCTAACTTTCTATACTTACCGTTCTCATTCTTATGATGTTCTACCATACCACTCTTGACTAAGCGGTGAAGTATGACACGGATATGGTTCTTATCTTTCGTAGACATAGCACCTAACTCTGAGAAACAATCTTGGATTCTGAAGTAACCTACTGTTCCATCTACCCATTGTTCTACTTCTACTTTCCAATCATGTTGTTTCTCTATTGCTGTCTTGATTACGTTACGTACCTTCTCCTCTGCTACAGCAGGGTCAAACGGTGGATTACATTGAGCAGCCATAGCCATAAGTGTTTGATACATCTCATCCTCTTTCATCTTCCCACGATAAAGAGTGTTAGCCAGATAGAATAGGTCTACATCTCTTGTGCCATCATCATACATTTCCCTTGCTTTGTCTTTGGATTTCTTCTTTGTCTTATCAAGGGCATCAAGGTATGGTTGTGGTGGCATAGGTATTGGTGTGATAGATGGTCTATCTTCCCATAAATATGAGCCATCTTCACCCTTACTTGGTGGTAGTACAACGTAACCACCGTTAGCTCTAAGGTCACATCCTTTTATAACCCTTGTGTTATTACTTAATCTACCGTTAGGACATTGAAAGAATAGATGTAATCCACCGCTTTGTGTTACTGATATAGGATACTTAATGTCTTGAGGTATAAGAGGGAAGAGACTTTCATTTGCTTCTGCTAATTCATCTACATCTATCACCATAAGGTTGCTAATTGTTCCTGTTACTGTAGCTATTTGAGCCTTTGGATACTTCTTCCACCACTCATCTATCATTTCTTCTGTTACTTTGGTAGTCTGTAGGTTGAGTTCCCCTTTCTTCCATTCAAAGTATGGCTTCTTATTCTTTTGGATGGGAAATACATTCCAACCTAACTTCAGGTACTTCTTTGCTACTGTTACCATATTTGCCATAGTTTCCCCTTAATTTAATTGGTGTCTCATGATTGTCATAGCCCTTGTTCCTTCTTCTATCATAGCTACCCTACAATCATTACATAACACCATCTTCATTATTAATATTGTTGTAACACATTCTTTTAATAAGGATACAATCTCTTTCCTATCTAACTTCTCTAAATCCTTTGGCGTTAGCTTCATTTCTATGATGTCTTCTAACCTCACTCACTCACCTCCTCTCATATACCCCAAAATCCTCAAGCTATGGGGTCAAATTTCAATTATTAATCACAACTGACGCAAGTCCTACACCTTGGACAGATACCCTTGAAATTAGCAGGTAGTAGATTACCACAAACAGTACATTCTATCGGTTGCGCTGTCTTTTCTAAATCACACTTTCTGCACACACAATCATTTTCCACGCTTCTTCACCCCCTTAATTATCTTCTCTATTGCTTTTCCAAAGAAATACTCGGCAAAACCTATGATATTTGCCTCACTTTTCACGCATATATCATACTTTTCTGGTGCTTCATCATCTTCCCAATACTTATCAAAGTGAAAGCATACATGAAGTATCTCATGTAGCAGAACTCTATATAATTTAACAGTATCCATAGCAGTTGTCCTGTGAATCCAGACAACTGACTTACCTCTGTGCATATAAGACACTCCTTCCACACTATTATCAGAGGCATTGTATAAATCTTTTACATCCATCTTATCTTTAGCAAATTTGTTAGCTTTAGATAGAGGTTCACCTAAGAAGAACTTAACAAAGCTACCTGTCCTGTCATCCTTTATTGTGAATATCATCTTTCCACTATTGTCTCCCCGAAATGTATCTGATAATTAATAATAGGAATAGGCGCTGCATAGAAATGGTCTGTACCTGTTAAGAATGATACTAACGCTAACCCTTGTTGCCAGTTTGCCGTACCTTCTATGTATTCCACATCCAATATCTTACATAGACAACCTGACTCAACCCATGTAAATGAGCCTCCTCTCTTAGTCTCATAGTATTGAGAAAGCCTATGGGTATGTCCTGTGCATCCAGATACACCTTCCTTTTCAAACTCTCCCTTTGCTGTATACCCACTATACTTCCTGATTAGATTACCATGTTTAAATAAGAACCCTTCATGTGAGAAATGCTCTCTTAAAGTAACACCATATTCCTTTAAGTTTAGCAGTTCCTCTAATTTTAAACTCCTCAAACTTGCTAATGCCCTTGCATCATACCACAAGTATTTCTTTAGTCTATTTAAATGATTTGACTCCAATAAATAGAAGTCTGCTTTAGGACATAACTTCCTGAGTTTCTTGACATACTTGTTGACTCCATCTATCTCATCTTGTAATGTTCCTTGTCTTTCAGGGTCTTTACTAAATCTACTGAGCAGGTAAAAGTCATGCCATTCGTGCATCACAATTACGTCTGGTTGGATAAACTCACAAAACTTAAACGCTACATCTACTGCTGACTTATCTTCAAATGGTACGTGCATATCGGTCAACGATACCACGTTAAACCTTTTTGCTTTAGCCATGTTGTCTCCTTAAAATATGCTTACCCCTAATTCACCCATTGTAAGCGTTCCCATAGCTTGTGGATAAGGGGAAACATCAAACCCACAAACTCCCATAGGTCATGTTTCTAATACATCAATGTTATGCACCGCCTTCATCAATTTAGATTTCAACTTAAACATATTGTACGCTGCACCTTTTTTCATACCTTTGACATCCTCTATCACGTATTGTGCTTTCTTCTCATCCCAATAGAGAAAGTCTGCTGTGTATGTACAAATCTTAATCATGTGTAGTATTATCACATACTTAGGCTGAGTCTTCAACTGGCTTATCTCTCCTGCTTTTTCCAGAAGTTTCAATTCTACATACCGATTAGCTTCCTTTGTAGAGCGAAAATAAATTCCATCTATATATTTAGGCTTTGCCCTATATTTGCTCTTCGTCATTAGATTCTGCGTACTCTTCTATAATAGCTTTTTGTAATGCTGTCATTTGTTGTAATGACCAATCTACAGGATATGATTTCTTACTAATCAGTTGTCTCATCTTAATGAAGTCACTCTCTACCTTTAGATGTTGTACTGCCGCTTCAATAGCTACATACAATGCCTCTTTCTCATTCGTTGGTTTATGTACTGGTATGTCATCTTTATATACGCCTGGTATCCATACAAATCCGCACCCCTTATCATCATGGTTCTTCCAACAGGTAAGATGTCCTTTCTTAAACTTGTTTTCAATTACAGGTTTAGTTTTCTTACACTTAGGACAAGCGTATGTTTTAGAACCAGTTAGTTTAACTGTCTGCTTCGTTTGTTTGACTTCCTTCTTGGCAAGTGGTTCAGTAAGACTATCATGGTCGGCATCTTTTGTATCATCTATCCCAAATAATCCATTAAGTGCATACTTACGAGCATAAGAAGAAGTTGCTCCAGTTATTTGTGCTACATCCATGCCTTTCTTAATCTCTGCTTCCCTTGCAAATGAAGATGTAATGATATAATCCTTTTCATTTGATAACTTGGCTACAGCATGAATGTAATACCTATCACCTATCTGAACAAGATTATCAGTTAATGTTAAATAGTAATCATCAGGTAACAGCTTCTTTACTGCTTCAACTATGTCTTCACATGAACGATAGTTAAATCCACCAAATTTATTTACTTGACTTTTAGGTGCTTTTAAATTCTTTTGAATACTATGTAAAACTTTGTTAATAGTAGGTTCTTTAATTGCCATACATCTCCTTAAAAGAATGTTTGTGTTAATAAGGATAAATCTTTAGTGAGTTGAACATCAACTCTACAGTATGATTCAATCTCTACTAATTTCCCTTCTTTGAATAACTTAGCCACCTCCTCTCCTTGTCCAGATTTCTTACCAAGATGAAACATATTACAATAGTAATCTAATTTCTTTGCTTTAGACAAATCGTTACTGCATAATTTATACATAACATCAAGAACATCTGAGTTATAACGATTGAGAATAAACTTCCTGCTTGGTTTGACTTTATGAAGAATGCTACGAATATAAATCAAAGGCAAATCATAACCAATGATGTTAAATCCACCTACATGAACACTTGAATCTTGCACTCTCTCCCAAAACATTTCCAGCATTCCAACTTCATCACTACCTACGCTACCATACCATGTTCCTTCAGGAGTGAGCATCTGGAGACAGACTATCTTAGCTGTCCAAGGGTCTTTAGCTAATCCTTGTTTAGACTTAATGTAAAATTCTTTCTGCCGTGCTTTAATCTTATCAGGGTCTTTTATGTTTGCAGGTGCTTTAAACTTAGGTAGGCATTCATCAGGTATATCTGTTCGTGCTACTGCTTCTACATCAAAAAAAGTTACCATGTTTCCCCCCTTAAAAGTTACTATGATACTTAGAATCAGCCCTAAAGTCAAGGAAATTAGAGCCATACTCATCACCAGACAATGTGTTTTTACCCTTCCCCTTTGCTCTACATAGGTCACACATTCTATGTTCAAAACAGGTAGAGAAAAACTCGGCATCACACTTCAGGCATTTACGATACTTCCTCTCTACCCTTCCTCTTGACAACTGCATTCTTTCAATCTGACAATCCTCACATTCTTCCATAAGGTACTGTGGGATGCCAACCCCACAGCCCTTACAGAAAGAATTATAGCTCTTATTCTTCGGCATGGTCTCTCCTTAGTTAGTGATGTTAGTAAGAGCATTAGTAAATAATCCAGTATTTATTCTAATCTTATCTTTCATGGAGTCAACCTTTCTGGTAGTAAAGAACTGAGGTATTCCACTATCATTAAAACGTACTCCCTGCATACCTCCCATGAAGATGTTTTCCTGAGTCTTATTATACACGTTCCATACTGAATTAGATGCTTCTTCTTTCCTCTTAGTTATAAGTAAAGCAGGTTTCTCAAAGAATAAACCGTTATCATGGTTGAACTTTAACTTCTCTGCTTCATCAAGATAAGAATTGATTTGCTCTCTCTCCATGATAGTCTTTCTCATCTGCTTTACTATCTCACCTAAGACATTGAATTTCTGAGTAATATCAATCACAGCATCTAAGAAGTGTAATGCTTTATCACCCTTATGTATTACTCTGTGAGAGAAGAACTCTGTTCCCATAATAAGACCATTCCCACATACAAAGCTAAATGCACCTGCCATCAGTTTATCAGCAGATTTACCATCATGTGAACCGAAGTATAATAGCCTTGATATTAAGGATTCATCTTCACTAAGTTTAACATCAGAGTTACGAAAATCAATAAGGTGATTCTGAAAACCTTTTCTTTTATCACTACGTACAGCAGTTCTCTGGATGGAATGTACATCCCATCCGAGAGAACCAACTGTAGAGACTACTTCTTTAGATGAAATAAACTGATACTGGTTACTCAATCCATCCATCTCATGTATCTGTTCTACAGGGTCAAGAATTTGTGTCATTGTTATTCTCCTTTTCAATTAAATCCTCTATATCAGTAGCAATATTGCTAATGTTGGACTTTATGTCCTCTCCTGCTTGTTCTATCTCTCTACAGGTGTTTTCCATATGTTGTAAGTAAGTTTCCATGTATGCGACATTATCACATATATCTTGTTCTTTCTGCTCAAGCTCGTTACGAATTTTCTTCACTAAATCATCATTTATCTGCTGTTTTTTAGTATGTAATTTAACGTGTTCAATCACACTCTCCAATGCAGATATTATATAGCCAGCATTTATCATACATTCACCTCCTCTCTTTCTATTTTGTTAGACAGTATACTCTTGTTCTCATAAACATCATGCACATCTAATTTAATTTCTCCTTGTTCACATCATTCACCTCCTTTAGTTAATTGTTTACAGGAAGACTGACAATGCTCTGTTATAGCTGTTTCTATCAATCTCTCAATAGATGGCAGAATATCATAGACAGCAGGTGGAACAGCCATCTTATCAGATTCCTGCCAAGCATCAGTAGCAGCATGAAACTCTGTTATCTTCTTACCATGCTCTGTTTCCAGACTTACAGTAGCAGATATTCCAGGCATAGATTTCTCTTCTCTATAACTGATACCAATATGTTTCAACTTAGCTTTCGTAATACTTATATCCATCTTTCTCATTTAATCACCCCTTCCTATTGGTTATTTGCTAATCGTTTTCTGGTGCTTCATTAAAATGTTTATCAATAAGTGCCATTATTTCTTCTTCAACAGTAAAAGCGTATATCTTATCATTATCAATAAAATAATCATATATCTGGTTCTTCAGTTTATGACGCCTGTACTCTTGATGACGCCTGTACTCTTGTACATTTTCACTGATAATCTTGCTAGTAAATCTAGTTCTCATCTCTTTAGTTCTCATTTACTCACCCCCTTTCTCTGTACAAGCATTATAAAACCTCTTTCCATCAAATCTCTCATTATCATGCTTGAATATGCGTGATAATACATCAATCAAATCCTCAAGTGTAAAGTGACAGTACATATCTTCTCTGTCATCATCTTTTGTATTGTACATAAGATTTAATACTTCAGCTATCTTGATATAGTCTTTTCTGCTCATGCGACATCCTCTCCCCTTTAAAAAAAGTTAATAATTAATTCTTTCCTCTACATCTTTTTTATCTATATACAATCTGAATCTCTCCGCTTTGCTTATTGGTAAGTCTTGGTCGTATGTTCGTGGGTGTTTCTTCTCTTTCTTTGCAATACTTGCTCTCTTTCCATTCCCACGTTTTTTAATCTTATAAACATCTTTATTTAGATATTTATTAAACAAAAACATAAAATACTTTCCCTCTACATTGTTAGGAATGTTACTCAATACATAATTATATTTATTCTTCATTATCATCACCATTTAAGTCTTGTAATGTTCGTTTAAAAGTATTGACTAATATCTCTATATCATCCACACTTAACGGTTCATCCCACGCAATAGCGGACTGTATGACATGAGCAGAATCGTGAGCTATTGTTTCTAATTGACTCTCCATTTCACCTCCTTGTAACTGATTGTTCAATAATTTCTCTTTCTTTATTTGCACTCTCAGATGGATATACCTCTAAAGGCTCAACCTCTTTACCATCATAGTAACATGGGTCTTCAAATGCTGTTACAACCCAATGCCATCTACCTTCAATCTCTCTCATCATCAAATATGCACCTGTTGTATATATTTCCATTAGTAATCCTCCAATGTATCTTGAATTAATTGGATTAAATACTCAATGTTCTCCTTATCCACCTTATCTGATGCTAAATCTCTGGCATGAATTAACAAGCCGATTGCGTCGGATAAGTAGTATAACTTACATTCTTTGTTCTTTTCTTCCTGTGATAAAGACCCTGATAAGATTAAATCACGGCAGTATGTACCTAATGTGTTTAATTTCTCCATGTTAGTCATCCTCCCCATAGGTATCATCAAAGCATCTCTCACACATACCTGACATTTCAAACTCTTTCATACCAGTAGATGTGAACATATTAACACCATGATGTACAAACTGTCTGCAACTGACACATACCCCTACTGCATCAGTATTGTTTATACCACCATAAGTTGAATTAGCTAATGCATCTGCAAACTCCTGAAGTTCTTTTTTCAACATAATTTACTCCAAAAAGTAAGGGGAGATTGCTCTCCCCTTTAGATTAGGTCATTTGATGCGTCTACAGGCTATACAACAACCCATGTACATTAAGTCTTTGTCAACCACCATGCCACAGCTCCTGCAAGTAAATGTTTCCCCAAACTCTACCTGTTCATCGCAGTCATATTCAACGTCTAAATCTAATTCCATGACATCTCTCATACTATATCACCTCCTTTCCCCTGAGTTACAGGTGTGTTCAACTCCCAAGATAGCTTTCGTAATATATATCCTCATCCATCACCTCTTGAATTTCAATTAGTTCCTTGATTACAGCATTGATTATTTGTTTTGCCTTAATGCTATTACCTTCCATGTGGCACAATTCTGCTCGTTTTATATCTGCCATCAATTCATCTACATTTACCATCTAAATCACCTCCTTTCAATTCAGCTCTTCCTGTAAATTACAATGGGTTTCTCCAAAGAACTCAAGTTACTCTACGAGCATTTGATTTTATTTCACTTACATAAACATCTCCCATCTCTCCATCTGGAGTAAAAGGAGACAGTACATCACAGAACCATCTGGCATTAGGTTTATCATCATTCTTCTGCCATTTCTTGAGAACATACCATGTCCATGAGCCATCTTCCAACTGCCATATCTCATGAGCATTCTCTCTCTTTACTGTTTTTTGACCTTCCCATCCCATCTAAATCACCTCCTTTCCTTTCAATTCAACTCTTTCCTGTGCATAACGCGTCGCACTCATCAATCATCAACGTCAAATACCATACAAACTACCATCCATGCTATACCTGTAATAATGCCGTATAGTATCATCACAAATAGTAAGTCCATCTACACCTCCTCCTTTGTGTACAGCCACCTCATATTTGATTGACTAGACCATTTGCTCTTCCACCAACGTCTGCTACCTATATAGCATGATCTATGCCTTACCAACCCCACAGCCTGTACTGCTACCTTAGACCATGCTATACTGCTTACGTTTACGACCTTTATATCCTTATCACAAACGTAACACTTGATTGGGTTGTTCACCTTATCACCTCCTATACAGCTACCTTAATTCTACTCTAAACCCCATGTTTAAAGCATAAAAAAAGGGGGGATTTCTCCCCCCTAGTCTTACCTTTTGATCGCATTCAAGTTGAATGTGATCCCCGACCCTAGATCAATCCACTGACCTAGAGTTGACGCAATATTCGTGTTACCTGAATTATTACTGGTCGGCCTACCAGTAACTGTGAGATCGATGGTAAGTATTGCCTTACCATCCTCAACCCTTACGTCGATGTTTTCGCAAGGTTTAACCTCACGAGTTTTCCTCACCTTTGGCTTAGCTACAGCACCCTTTGATGCCATAAACTGAGCAAAGGCTTCCATCATATCTATCTGAGCTTTAGTCATAATTATATCACCTCCTTTCCTTTTTTAATTTCTAACCTTTCCTGTGCATAATACGTCGTGTTACCTACATAGGGGTAAGGGATCGGGGGGATAATGCGTTATATTTCTTTGGTGCATCCTGTCTCTAACTATTTTCTAAAAAGCGATTATGTTTACTAAACGACTATCATCTATTTACTAATTCCAGCAGTTTTGTTTACAAAAGTATTACAGATTTATTACAAGAATATTACGAGAGTATTACAAAATATTACAAATATTACAAAGCAGTTTTTAATGTTTTCAACGAGTTAGCATTTTGCTGTTTTTAAAAACTATGCTATATATATAGATTAATATATATACTATATTATATATTATATTAATAGAAGAGTCTATTACAAAGTATTACAACTTATTACAATTCATTACAGAATAAAAGTTTTAATTAGGGTATCCCCTTATTTTCACTTTTTTGTATGTACAGTTTTCTTGAACAATTAGGTTTATTAAACATAATAATATTTATAATATTTATTAGTTTTTACTTGACATCTTTTTACTCAAATGCTATATTGTAGTTATCGGAGGCTAAGTCCGTTAAACAGTCGCAGGTAGTTGGTGGGTGTACCGAAAGGTGCGACAGGTTCTTTTTGGAGAGTAGGACTTGTAGATTCTTCGCATCCACCAGCTACCACTTTAAAGGAGTGCAGCTATGACAGAAGACAAAGCGCTTAAAAAGAAAGGAGGTGTAATAAACCAGAGGCACAGAATTAAGAAGAAGTACGACATAAACGAGGATGGGAAGATATATTACAAGAAGAACATACCTATAGAACTTCTTATAGAATACTTTGAGAAGGAGCTTACTTATGAAGACATAGGTAGAATACTTGGATGTACTTCTCAGAACGTAGCAAGGCGATTGCAGAAGGAAGGGTATTTCGTCAAGCGCAACAATGCTTTTAAGAAACATGAGATAAAGGTGCTTGAGAATATTAAAAGAAGATTTGCTGAAGAACTGCAAACTAAGAACCTTGATAAATCCTCAGCCCTTCAGATAGCTACTGCGTATGCTGTTATCTTTGACAAGATACGGTTGCTTGAAGGAAAGTCTACGGAGAACATTGATGAGGTTCACAGGATAGAACAGTTAAATGATACCAAAAAAACTTTACTTGAATTGTTAAAAGGTGTTGAAGATGCTAAAAAACTTAAACCAAAGGAGGAAACAGATGGAGATTAAATATTTTAGAAAGTTTGAAAAAGGTAACATGAAAGGGTTTTTTGATTTAGTTTTAGATACAGGTATGGTTATAACAGGAATGAAGTTACTCACAACTAAAGATGGAGATACATTTGTGGGGTTTAAGTCTGAATCGTATGAAGATAAGAACGGTGAAACTAAGTGGAAGAACCTTTGTTATTTCCCTGACAGAAAAGATGGAGACCAATTTCAAGAAGCTGTAGTTGGTTTAGCAACAGAAGCCTATGACAATGCCTAATAAATTATTGAGGGTAAGAAGAGGTATTATAAATTAAAATAATTAAACCAATATCTAGAGAACAATGTAAACCTTTTATTTTAGAAATCCATTATGCTAAACGCTTTCCTAGTATTAGTTACGCTTATGGGCTTTTTGTCAATGATGAACTGTGTGGTATTATAACTTATGGAACACCACCAAGCGCACCTCTCAAGCGTGGCATTGCAGGTGATGAGTATAAAATGGATATACTAGAACTTAACAGGTTGTGTCTAAAATACAACAGAAAGAATGAAGCAAGTTTTCTTATTGGTAATAGTCTAAAACTGTTGCCTAAAAAAAAGATTATTGTGAGCTTTGCGGATACAGAATATAACCACAATGGATTGGTATATCAAGCAACTAACTTTTTATATTGTGGATTAAGTGCTAAACGAACAGATTGGAAAATAAAAGGTAAAGAACATTTACATGGACAAACTGTTGCTGACGAATTTCGAGGTCAAAAGAATAGAGCGTTATTAATGAGAGAAAAGTATGGGTCTGACTTTTATCTTAAAGCAAGGTCAAGAAAACATAGGTATATTTATATTATTGGCAGTAAAACATTCAAAACTATAGTCAGGTCAAAATTGTTATATAAAGTTCAACCATACCAAAAAAGGATTATAATATGAAGGTAACTATAATTTGCTGGAAATGTGGTGAGCAATACCCAGAGGACAAGAGTGCTTGCCCCATTTGTTGTGAACCAAAACAGGGAACAGAGAATCTGAAAGACAAATTTTAAACAAAACAAGTGACAATGCCTAAGAAATTTCTACTTACAATACCCATAGACCTGCATTGGAAGATTAAGATGATGGCAGCAGGAGAAAAGAGGTCTATGGGAAATTTTATTAATGAAGCTATTAAACATTCTATTGAAATAAGGGAGGACTACAATCATGCCAAGCATAATACCAAAAGGTTACGAAGCAAAGATGTATTATAACAAACCGAACAAGATACAACTCACTAGGCAGGAGATAGAAGTCGCAGCACAAGCAGGTATAACAAGCTACCTCAATGCTGTATACAGGAATAACAGTAAACCTAACAACTCAGGTAACAGCACAATCCAAAGTGCTATCTGCGGATATGCTGCTGAAGCAGCAGTTGCGAGAGCGCTTGACATTCCTTGGGATGGACACCTTAATGATATGGCAGGATATGATGTGGGTAAGTTTCAAATCAAGACCACAAACTGCCCTTGGGGTGATTTAGTTCTACAGGAGAACGACCTCAAATACGGCAAGTCTACTGATATATATATACTCGTAGTAAACAATATGTCTCGCCAGCGTTTTACTTTTAATCAAATCCCTACCTTCTGGATAATAGGTTTTGCTTCTTTAGACAGAGTAAAGGCAGAGGGTGTTCCTGCATATACAGATAAACAACTTAAATTAACACAAGAACAACTGTTAGATATAAATGAAATAACATTTCCTAAGAGTGTTGAGGTGGACAAATAATATATATATTAATATTACTTTTCTTGTTACCAGTTCAGGTATCAGCAGAAAGTTATATTAGGGAATACACTTACTAAACGATATTATAAGATGAGGTTATAATGGGAACAGGTGACTATAATCTTTTTTGTAAAGGTAATAAAGTTCTAAAAAACAGGGAGGGTTATGATGCTATCTTCGGAGTTAGAAAGAATATGGAATGCCATGTGTGTAAAATACAAGGAAGTGACCGCTATCATTTACGCAATAGTAATTATTATTGCACTCGTTGCGCTAACAATAATCACATGGTAATAGAAGAGCGTCATGTACCTTAAAAAAATCATAAAAGAAGTGTATTGACATATCAAAAAAGGTATGCTAAAAGTTTATGATGAAAAAGATAATATGAGGAACTATAATATGAAAATGCAAACAATAGCGGTATTTATTCTTGTTATTTTATTATCTTATGCGTCTGCTTTTGATTCGGAACTGAAAGTTCCAAAGGCAACTGGCAATAATGACCC
>Ga0080013_1002837_pt1 | contig 19436 bp, 23 predicted proteins | sample ETNvirenome_6_85_FD_69236 | JGI IMG/M metagenome (GOLD analysis project Ga0080013, IMG submission 69236) | Marine viral communities from the Pacific Ocean - ETNP_6_85 (SPADES assembly) (version 2) | ecosystem: Environmental > Aquatic > Marine > Oceanic | place: Pacific Ocean | collected 2013-06-19 | reverse complement strand
TAGACCATTCTCTGGAAAGGTCTCCTTTGTTGTTCGACTATGTTGAGTGCCTTTGTCATAGCACTAGGGCCATGATCAGCCACTGAATCCATAGCACTGTCGCACCAGTTTGTATATAAGTCACTGGCTAGACTGGAGCCTACTCCTACTAGATGCTCTTGCCTATCTGCAACCTTAATACCCTTCACTGTGGAAGGTGCATTGAGATACTGATAGAATCCGTCATTGTCTGGAGTGATTGTTCCAGCATCTGTTAAGGTGGAACCACCTAGAGCAAACTGGCGATAGATACCCAAGATATTCTTGGCTTGGGTACCTCTTACTGCTCCACTTGCCTTAGCTAGCTTCATCTGCAAAGGGATGTTGCTAGTGTGGGCGTTTATTGATGCATTAGAATTCTCCAGAACTACGCTACGTTTAGTAGATTTTCCCATTTGTTTAATCACCTCATTAATTGATCATTAAGAATACTTGAAAACCCTTTAGGAATAGCGAGTCTACGCCATCCTTCAAAGGTCCAAGTAGTGAAGTGATTGAACCGATACCTAGTTGGTTTATCTTGGCTTCTCGTATTCCAGTTTCTACACTGGCAAGCTAGCCATGCAACAAATAAACCTTATGTCAAATAAGCCTTCTGAATCCTAAACTTTGATCAAAGTTGTAAATCAAACATCAATCAAATAGACAGATATAACGTGCATACGATAGCCTATATAGGGTATATAGGTCAAGTGGTCTCGTAAGTTGTTGTATAGCAAGCACTTACAGGAGCCAAAAAATAAAAGTGTTGTCCACACAACAAAAAAATAGCATGGAAAGAGTAGGGAAAAGTAGGTGATATAACCCCTATTTTAGGTTGGTCCTTTAGGTCTCTAGAAGTTGGGAATTGTTGGCTAGACAACAGAAAAGATATTGACCAGTTATTGTTGTCTACACAACAGAAAATAAAATTGTGGTCCAGACAACAAAAAAGAAAAAAACCAAAATTGTTGGCCAGACAACAAACCGAACAAACACCGAAACCCGAACATAAACCGAAACCGAACAGAAGCCGAACCCCGTCCCCCGCCCCCCCCAAAAAAGCAGCCGACGCTCGGCCGGGAATATATATATGGTTTTGCTCGTCCTATAAGCCCATTTCAACTCTTGCTTGGTGTTCACCTATTGCCATGACACATCTAGCGAGTTCGTACCATCTTTTACAGTCTGTAGGCAGTTTTTTCTTTCTAAAGTAGTTATCTAGGATCTCTGATGGTATTTTGCCTTTAGCCCGTAGTTTACTATCGCTGAATTTTTCAAAGTAGTCCGGATATTTTTTTAAAGTTTCTTCTGCTGACCACTTCCTGGCACCATCTCGTATGATACGGTTTTTAAATCGGTGTACTTTGTATGCTTTTGCAGCCTTCCTTACAACTCTCTGTTCTTCTGGGGTTACCTGGAACTTTGGAAATACGTTTTCGTGTGTGTCTTCTAAGTTTCTGTGATACATCTAGATTCTACCTATACGTTTTAATCTAGTTTTTTTAGATAGTACTAGACTAGATAGTACTAGACTAGATAGTACTAGACTAGTATAATATACCAGGGGGTAAAAAAGGTTTAATTCCCAGATCCTTTTAGGGGGGTACCCACATACCCCTGATTTCTCAGAATTGAGCCCCCATCTTTCCAGAACGAAAATTTTTGTGTAATTTTTCAAAGTGGATATTAACGCGGTTGCCGAAAGGCTAGACTCCCTGCCTGCTGAAGAGCAGGTTGAAATACTCGCGCTCTTAGATGAATTAAATGCTGCGCGTAGTCGTGGTCTTGCACAGGATGACTTCCTCGAGTTTGTGAAATTAGTGTGGCCTGCTTTTATCGAGGGTAACCACCATAGGACTATGGCTGATGCATTCAATAGGATTGCCAGTGGTGATCTGAAGCGTTTAATCATCAACATGCCTCCTCGTCATACTAAGTCTGAGTTCGCATCCCATTTGTTTCCCGCCTGGTATCTCGGCAGGTTTCCTGATCGTAAAGTAATTCAAACAGCACATACAGCAGAGCTTGCAGTAGGCTTCGGTCGTAAAGTCCGTAACCTTGTAGGCTCTCCAGATTATCATAACATATTTCCAGATGTTTCGCTAAGTACCGACTCTAAAGCTGCTGGAAGATGGAACACAAATAAGAACGGAGATTACTTCGCTATTGGTGTAGGTGGTGCCGTAACTGGTAAAGGTGCAGATATTCTCATTGTAGACGATCCGCACTCCGAACAAGAAGCTGCACTTAATGATCCTGCGGTTTATAACAAGACATACGAGTGGTACACATCTGGTCCTCGTCAGAGGTTGCAGCCTGGTGGAGCGATTTGCCTGGTGATGACCCGGTGGTCTAAAAAGGATTTGACGGGCAACATCATCAAAGCTTCTGTAGAAAGAGGTGGCAGCGATGAGTGGGAAGTGATCGAGTTGCCTGCTATACTTCCGAGTGGTAAACCATTGTGGCCTGGGTTCTGGCCATTAGATCAGTTGGAATCTTTGAGGGCCGAGCTTCCTGTTGCAAAGTGGAGTGCTCAGTATCAGCAGGATCCAACATCAGAAGAGTCTGCGATCATCAAACGTGAGTGGTGGAAAGAATGGCCTGACCGAGATCCACCAGCCTGTGATTTTGTGATTCAATCCTGGGACACTGCATTCCTGGCAAAAGAAACTGCTGACTACAGTGCATGTACGACCTGGGGTGTATTTTATACAGAAGACGGAGAGGCTCGCATTATTCTCTTGGATGCACTACAAGAACGTCTCGAGTTTCCAGACTTGAAGGTTCGGGCTTACGAGATGTACCAAGAATATGAACCTGATGCATTTATCGTTGAAGCCAAAGCAGCTGGTAGTCCGTTGATATTTGAGTTGCGTCGTATTGGTATCCCCGTGGCGGAGTACACACCTGGCAGGGGTAAGGACAAAGTTGCAAGAGTAAATGCAGTATCTGATTTATTCTTTAGTGGTCATGTCTATGCTCCACGCACTAGATGGGCAGAAGAAGTGATAGAACAGTTCGCATCTTTTCCTTACGGGGACCATGATGACCTAGTCGATTCATCCACTCAAGCACTAATGAGATTTAGACAAGGAGGCTTTATTCACATGGGCTCAGACTTCCCTATGGATGAATTGTCACAAATGCGCAAAGCAGACTATTATTGACTTAATGCATTTTTATTGTCATTCTTGAATAACGCGTTTGCATTACCAAGAGACTTCTACAGAGATTATTTATGGCCATAGATAAACCCCTGAATGGACTTCTCGATCAGGATGACTTTGAGATGGGACCGGAAGGGATGCTTGTTGCTGAGGAAGAGGGGATACCCGGGGATTCTCTAACTACTGAACTTGAAGATGGTGGAGTGCTTATAGAATTTGATCCTATGTCTGAATTGATGGGCATGGAAGATCAGTTCGATTCTAACCTCGCTGATTTCATGGACGAGGACGACCTCCAAACACTTGGCTATGATTGTATAGCAAAGTTTGATTCAGATAAGAGCAGTCGCTCAGACTGGGAACAAACCTACAAAGAAGGACTCGATCAGCTTGGTCTAGAAATTGAGGATCGTACTACCCCGTGGGCAGGAGCCTGTGGCGTATTCCATCCAATGCTGTCCGAAGCTGTAGTTAGATTCCAGAGTCAGACAATCCAAGAGGTAATGCCAGCTAAGGGTCCAGTGCGTACACAGTGCTGGGGTGTAGTAAATGAAGAGCGTACCCAGCAAGCACACCGTGTTCAAGAATATATGAACTACCAGCTTCTTGAAGTGATGACTGAATATAGATCAGAAACAGAGAAGCTTTTGTTTAGCCTACCACTTGCTGGTAGTGCGTTTCGCAAAATTTATTTTGATCCTTCTTTGGGTAGGCCGACATCAATGTTTGTGCCCGCTGAAGATTTTGTTGTAGCCTACAATGAATCGGATCTCGAGCAGTCAGAACGCTATACCCATGTAATGAACCGCAGCAACAACCAGGTCAGAAAACTTCAGGTCAGCGGATTTTATCGTGACGTAGAATTGGATGCTTCTCACGTTGAAGATAATCCTATCACCGATAAGTTTAACGAAATCAGTGGTGTCACTCCTTCCTGGGAAGATGACGAAAGACATCAGTTGCTAGAAATGCATTGCGTGTTAGATCTTCCTGGGTTTGAAGATCCCGACGGTGTAGCTCTTCCCTATGTGGTAACTATTGATAAGTCCAGTGCAACAGTTTTGTCGATCTATAGAAACTGGGCTGAAGATGATCCGAACAGACTTAAGAAGCAGCACTTTGTGCATTACGGTTATGTTCCTGGAATTGGTTTCTATAATCTTGGCTTGATCCATATGATTGGTGGTCTTGCTAAGTCTGCGACTAGCTTGCTTAGACAGTTGGTTGACGCAGGTACACTATCCAATTTACCTGGAGGGTTAAAAACTCGTGGACTCAGAATCAAAGGAGACGACACCCCGATCATGCCCGGGGAGTTTAGGGACGTGGATGTACCAGGCGGTGTCATCCGTGATAACATCACTTTTCTTCCGTATAAAGAACCTTCTTCGGTCCTTTATCAATTACTAGGCAATATCGTAGACGAAGGCAGAAGATTTGCTTCTATGGCAGACATGAAGGTTGCCGATATGAATCAGAATGCTCCAGTCGGAACTACGCTTGCGATTATGGAGCGGGCAATGAAAGTGCAGTCTGCGATCCAAGCCAGGATACATGCTAGTCTAAAACAAGAGTATAAGATTCTAGCGGGGATTATACGGGACTATACATCTCCTGCATATCCATATGAAACAGAAGAAGGCACGGAAATTAAAGTAGAAGACTTCGATGATCGTGTTGACGTAATTCCTGTCTCGGATCCCAACGCCTCTACAATGGCACAACGTATTATGCAGTATCAAGCTGCAATGCAGTTAGCACAGCAATCGCCAGGATTGTATGACATGCCGTTACTTCACAGGCAGATGATGGAGTTAATCGGTATTCCAAACGCAGATAAGATTGTGCCGATGCCTGATGAAGTGGTGCCGACTGATCCTATTAGTGAGAATGAAGACTTGCTCACGATGAAACCGGTTAAAGCATTTGAGTATCAGGACCATGAGGCCCATATGAAAGTACATATGGTTCTTAAGAATGATCCGCAGATTAAAGAGCAAATGCAAAATAATAAGATGGGTGGTCCCATGGGGGCAGCGTTAGATGCTCACCTCAGAGAACACCTAGCATTTGTATTCCGTGATCAGATTGAAGAAGAACTCGGTTATGATCTGCCACCTACAAATCAACCGCTTCCAGAAGATATTGAGAAGAGGTTAAGTGGATTGGTAGCAGAAGCAGCTGACCAAATGCTAGGCAAGAAGAAAGCAAGGGCTAAGGCTGAGGCAGATGCTAAGGCTCAGAAAGATCCTGTAATACAACAACGCGAAAAAGAATTGCAGATTCGTGAGCAAGATGTACAGCGTAAGGCACAGGCTGACCAGGCTAAGGCACAAGTAGAACAGCAGAAGATTGCAGCTAAAGAGCAATCTGATATGTCCAAAGATCAAATAGCAAGAGAGAAACTTGCTTTGGATCGTGAAGAAATGGCGATGAAAAACCAAACAGAACAAGATCAGTTTGCTGCAGAACAGGAAATTGAGATAGCCAAGATAGCTATAGACCAAGAACGCTTTGATATTCAGCAAGATGTTGATGGTATGAAGCTCGGAATTGATATAGCAAGGGAGGGATTGGATGAGTGAGGATGTGTTCTCAGTACTTAAAAAGAAAATTAGAAATCAAATGAATGACTTGGCTGATCATTTGGCAGTAGGATCGGCAAAAGATATGGAAGAGTATCGCAAGATTACTGGGATTATTGAAGGATTAGCCTGGGCAGAACGTGAAGTTATTGATCTTGAGGATAAATTACTAAAATTATAGTTTGTAGGACGCAACGCCCATACGGGGCGCAACAATAAAACGAGAGGCAAGCATGGCGACACTCGCAAAAGAAATAGAAAGTCCTGTTATTGATGTCGAAGAGATTACATTCAAAGACGGTGATGACTCTGTTCGTACCGCATCGCAACTTCCAGAGCCAAAAGGCTATAAGTTGCTGATTGCACTCCCAGAAATTGATGAAACTACCGAAGGTGGCATCATTAAATCAGCACAAAGCCAGCATGAAGAGGCAATTTCTACTGTTGTAGGCTTTGTTTTGAAGGCTGGACCTGATGCATACGGTAATTTTTCGAGATTTCCCAGTGGTCCCTACTGTAAAGAGGGAGATTGGGTAGTATTTCGTGCCTTTAGTGGTACAAGAATCAAGATTCATGGTAAAGAATTTCGCTTAATTAACGATGACACTGTAGAGGCGGTCGTAGAAGACCCCAGAGGCGTAGAAAGGGCATAAAATGAGCGAACAAACGGTAAGAACAACAGACGAAGAACGATTTTTGGGTGTTAGGACCACGATTGAGCCACCAGAAAACGTCGAAAGTGATGCTGATTCCGATAATTTACAGATTGAGGTGGTCGATGACCGCCCTGTAGAGGACCAAAGAGAGTCAGCATCTACAAAATCAGACGATGATGGCATGGCCAACGACGAAGAGATCCAGCAGGTGGGCCAAAGAGTCCAAAAACGCATAAAAAAACTAAAATGGGAGTTCCATGAGGAGCGTAGGGCCAAAGAAGCAGCAGAACGGCTGTCTTCGGAGGCAGTAAACTACACACAAGGGCTTCAGACGGAAAATCAACGCCTTTTAAAGCTTGTTCAGGACTCACAAACAGCTTTAACGCAACAAAGTCAGCATAGGGCTGATGCAAACATCCGTATAGCAGAAGAAAACTTCAAAAAAGCCCATGAGTCAGGTGATGCAGAGCAAATTGCTGCAACACAGAAGGCATTGACTGATGCACAGCTTGGAAGAGCCTATGCACCAGCAGTATCACAGAAAATTATTGATAATTGGAAGCAACAAGCCATGGCAGAGGACCGTCAACTGGCAAATCAGCAACCACAGTATTCTCCGGAGCCAATTCAGCCTGATGCAAAGGCAGTTGTGTGGCAAGAAGACAATCCGTGGTTTGGGCAAGATGAAGAGATGACTAGCTTCGCATATGGTGTCCATGAAAGACTAGTTAATAAGGAAGGTATTGACCCAGAGAGTGATCAATACTACGATTTGATAGATAAACGCATGGCGGAAGTTTTTCCTGCGCAATTCAGTAGCGGTAACGAGCGCACCAACGAATCCTCGGTTATCGTCGATACTGCACCAGCTAAAAAAGCTAAATCAGTGGTAGCACCAGCGTCTAGAACGACTGGGACAAAGCCACGCACAATTAGGTTGACAGAAACTCAGGTGAGACTCGCGAAACGCCTGGGCCTTACAAATGAGCAGTATGCAAAACAGCTTATGAAGGAGATGGCATAATGTCTGATGAACGCGCACCACGGGAGCCACGCACTCTCGAAAATCGTGAAAACGAAAAAAGAGAACAGTCGTGGGAACCTGCATCAATTTTACCAGACCCGGATCCCCAAGACGGCTGGGTGTTTAGATGGATACGAACCTCTATGGTTGGCAACGCTGATAACACGAATGTGTCAAAACGCTTTCGTGAGGGTTGGGAACCGGTTCGTGCCGAAGATCATCCAGAGTTACAGATTATGAGTGATCATAAATCGGAATGGGGTGCAAAGGGTGGAATAGAAGTTGGCGGACTCTTGCTCTGCAAAGCACCACAAGAAACTGTGGACCAAAGACGTGCATATTTTCATAATCATGCAGAGTCTCAGATGCAAGCAGTTGACAATAACTATATGCGTGAGAACGATCCTCGGATGCCAGTTCTTGCGCCTGATAGAAAAACTCGTGTAGCATTTGGTGGCGGTGGCCGCTAAATGAATTAAACTAATAATTAAAATAGGTAAGTAAATTATGGCTACTTCAGCTTCACCGTATGGAGCCAGACCTATTGGTACACTAAGCGCATCAGGGTCGTATTCGGCCAAGGTGCGTCATTTACCAATTATTACCACATATGGAACTGCTATTTTTAATGGCGATTTCGTTAAGGTTGCAGCAGACGGTACGATTGCAAAAGATACCGGTACAGCTGCTCTAACAAGTTGTGGTATTTTTATGGGATGCTCTTATACGGACCCAACGACTGGACAACCGACATATAGCACACAATGGCCAGCATCAAATGCAGCAACCGATGCAATGGCTTATGTGGTAGATGATCCTTTTGTCGTTTTCCAGATGCAGGCTGACGAAGCAGTGAATACCACAGATCGTGGTCTAAACTGTGACGTTATACAAACCGCTGGATCTACTTCCATCGGTAAATCTAAAAATGCGATTGATGGTGACAGTTGTGCTACAACTAATACGTTGCCTCTTCGTATCCTTGACTTCGTTGACGGGCCTAACAGTCTGCCTCCGAAGGGAACGACCGCGAGTGATGCCTACCCTGACGTTATTGTGAAATTTAATGCTGCGTCGAGTGGGTCAGCCTCTAATCATTCATACTTAAACGCCACTGGCGTATAATAGGAGACTGACAAATGGCTATATCACGCGCACAATTACTCAAAGAACTTTTACCTGGACTTAATGCTCTCTTTGGAATGGAGTATGCACGGTACGATGACGAGCATAGTGCAATCTATGAGACGGAAAGTTCGGACCGGTCCTTTGAGGAAGAAGTAAAGCTTTCGGGCTTCGATGCTGCTCCTGTCAAAGACGAGGGGTCAGCAATTTCATACGACGCTGGACAGGAGAGCTTCACGGCTCGCTACAACCATGAGACCATCGCCATGGGCTTTGCTATTACCGAGGAAGCAATGGAAGATAATCTCTATGATTCTCTGTCGGCTCGTTATACTAAGGCTTTGGCTCGCGCCATGGCCCACACCAAACAGGTTAAAGCTGTTGTTCCATTGAACAACGGATTTACTGCTGCTTACCAGGGCGGTGACGGTGTGAACCTTTTCACAGCATCTGGTGATGGTGTAACTGGCGGTGACGGTCACCCACTCGTTTCGGGTGGTAAGAACTCCAACCGTCCAGCTACTGCCGTTGACCTCAATGAGACTTCTCTTGAGGCTGCTGTTATTCAGATTGGCAAGTGGACAGACGAGCGTGGTCTAATGATCGCTGCACGTCCTCAGACACTTGTGATTCCACCTGATTTGCAATTCGTTGCGACACGGGTGATGAAATCTGAGCTTCGCCCCGGAACTGCTGACAACGACGTGAACGCTGTGCGTTCAATGGGTGTTGTACCTGGCGGAACTGTTGTAAACCATTATCTAACTGATACGGATGCATGGTTCTTGCTAACAGACGTTCCTAACGGAATGAAGCACTTTAATCGTGTAGCACTTGAAACAAGCATGGACGGTGACTTTGACACTGGAAATGTTCGTTACAAAGCTCGCGAGCGTTACAGCTTTGGTGTCTCTGACCCACTAGGGGTCTGGGGTTCACCAGGAGCGTAGTATAAGTACAGGGGTGGGAGTCCATTTAACCCCAAAGGTTTTGACTACTGGGACTCCTGCCCCTTTTTTTCTGACTATCGGAAACGATAGAAACTAGCCACTACAGGAGAAAGACATGGCTAACACAACTTTTCAGGGCAATGTTCGGGCAGAAAGTGGGCTTGAACAGGTAACAAAGAATGCAACTACGGGTGCATACACTACTAACTTTGACGTAGACTCAAGCGGTAATGTTTCAGGTACTGGTACGCTTAAGCTGACTGGTGCTACGAACATGCTTAGTGACTACGAGTCTATTACCACTGCAACGAAAACCTTAACATCGGCTGATTCTGGTACGGTTTATGGCTTTAATAAAGCAGATGGTATTGTAGTTACACTTCCAACTCCAGCAGCAGGAATTCAGTATACGTTCCTCGTGGAGACGACCTTCACTTCAGCAGGGCAGATTAAGACTGCTACTACCGACGGAACCGATGGGTTCTTAGGAACTGCTTTCTTGTTTGACACAGGAGAGATCGGAGAAACCGACAACTTCCACCCAGCGTCATCCAATGATGTTATTGATTTGGGTGCCATTGAGCAGGGCTGGTTGACGGGTGGTTGGATTAAGCTCACAGGAGTGAATACAACCACATGGTGGGTTGAAGCATTCTTGATGGGTGATGGAACACTGGCTACTCCGTTCACGGATAGTTAAGATTAATTAAACAAGATAGGGTCACCCACTCGTTTGGGTGGGTGACTACATCTTCGGCTATGGGCAGAGCGAAAGCTCCCGTACCCATAAGGAGATTTAGATGGCTGATGCAGTAACCTCGCAAACCTTGCAAGATGGCGACAAAGTCGCTGTTATGAAGTTCACCAACATATCCGACGGCAGTGGCGAAGCTGCTGTTAAGAAGGTGGACGTTTCCGCACTACAAACCCAATCAGGTTCAGGTGCCTCATGTACTGGAGTGACCATTGACTGTATCTGGTATGAATGCAATGGTCTGAGTGTAGACTTGCTCTGGGATGCATCCACAGATGTAATTGCTTGGACTCTTAGTGGGTATGGATACTTTGACTTTAGATCCGCTGGACCTCTGATCAATAATGCGTCCAGTCCAACTGGCGATATAATGTTTACCACTACAGGTGCTGGTAGTGGAGATCGGTATGCGATCATGCTGAAGATGACTAAGAGCTACGAATAATGCCTTTCAAGAGTGACAAGCAGAGAAGGCATCTTTATGCCAACAAGCCTGAAGTCGCGGAAAAATTTAGTAAAGATTCTATGGCTGGTGGTGGTATGATAAAGAAAGCTGTTACTAATGCATTTACTAAGCAGGGCTCCTTGCAAGATTATGCTAAAATGAGAAGTGGTGGTATAATAAAACAAGGGTCTAAGACACCAGGGAAGGTAGTAAAATTTGAACAGCAATGTTTGAAAAAATTTAAGGATAGCTGACCATGCCTGTAAAAAAACCCTTAACTAAAAGACAAAAAGATGCTCTTAAAAAACACTCTAAGCACCATACGAAAAAGCATATGGCTGAGATGCGTAAGTCTATGGCGGCAGGTTCGACGTTTACTGCTGCGCATAAAAAGGCGATGAAAAAGGTAGGTAGATAGTGGCAACTTCTGGAACTGCAACATTTAATTTAGATATATCTGAGATTGTGGAAGAAGCATTTGAGCGATGTGGTATTCAGCTAAAGACTGGATATGATATGGCAACAGCGCGACGCTCTTTAAATCTTTTAAGCCTCGAGTGGGCGAATCGTGGACTAAATTTTTGGTGTGTAGAAGAAGGAACTGCTAGTACAGTCGCTAGTACCTCCACTGTTACTCTTCCATCTGATACAATAGATCTTATTGAACACTGGATTCGTGATGGATCTGGTACATCTCAAAGTGATCTACCTCTTTCACGATTCAGTGTTTCTCAGTATGCAACAATTCCTAATAAGAAAACAGAGGGCCGTCCAGTAAATATCTACATTGATAAACAACAGGCTGCACCAGTAGCATATCTGTGGCCTACTCCTGATAAAGTGTACACATTCGCCTATCAACGTATTAGGCGTATAGAGGATACTGGAAATGTAGGCTCTACCAACCCTGATGTGCCAGCGAGATTCTTACCACCATTAGTAGCAGGTCTGGCCTTTAGGCTTTCTCAAAAATATCCTGAGGCTTTTGCACGTTCTGGTGAGCTCAAGGCTGAATATGAATTTCAGTATGACTTAGCTCAACAAGAAGATCGTGATCGTGCTTCGGTGCATTTTGTACCAGGGGGCTATTAATGGGTAGTTTTGCTAATGGGAAATATGCTTTTGGTTTCTGTGATCGCACCGGTTTTAGATACAAGTTAAAGGACTTGGTTCCTCAAGTGAAAGCAGGCCGTATGACTGGCTTAATGGTCGGTCGCGATATGCTTGACGAGGACCAGCCTCAAAATTTCTTAGGCAGACTTGGCGACTACACGGACCCACAAGCTATCAGAGATCCCAGGCCAGATATAGCACAGGATACTAGTAGAAAACTTTTTGCATTTGATCCAGTTGGTAATGGTAATGGTGGTGGTGCAGGAAATATTGTAGCACATGGAAAGGTAGGAACTGTGACGGTGACAACATGAACTATACTGAATTGACAGCGGCTATTAAGGATTACACAAATAACACTGGCACTGACTTTACGGCAGCAATACCTACGTTTATTAAACAAACTGAGCAAAGAATATACCGTTCTGTGAATTTACCTGTTAACAGAAAAAATGTAGCTGGTACACTGACAGATGGTAATGCGTACCTGACAATGCCGACAGATCCTACGTTTCTGTTTCCCCTGTCCTTGTCGATAACAAGTTCTAGTAATCAGATATTTTTATTGAATAAAGATGCAAACTTTATCAGATCGACTTATCCGAATGCCAGCACGGAAGGTACTCCGAAGTATTACGGTGTTTTTGACTCAACTACATTTATTGTCGGGCCTACGCCCGATGCAGATTATGTCACTGAATTGCATTATTACTATATGCCCAATTCGATTGTTACAGACAGTACGTCATGGCTTGGAAATAACGCTGATACAGTATTATTATACGGATCACTATTAGAGGCCTACACTTATATGAAAGGTGAGCCAGATATGATGCAACTGTATCAACAAAGATATCAAGAAGCATTGGAACTACTTAAAGTACAGGCTGAAGGCAGAATGACCGGAGATGAATATAGAGATGGCATGATAAAGGTGGCTGCCAGGTAATGTTTGATATTGACTCAGGAGTAGGAAACGTAACGGTTACCACAAGCAAGAATGGTAATCTTGGTCCAAGCCATTGGGCAGAAAGGGCTTCAGATATGATTATTTCTGTAGGAAAGAATGCTCATCCTACTATTGCTGAACAGGCAAAAGAGTTTAAGGCTTATATTCATAAGGCGGTACAGTATTTTATATGGGAAGCGATTAAAGAAGATCGCTCTAAGGTCATTACCCTGCTGAGATCAGCGGGTCATAATGATTTGGCTAATTCAGTGGAGAAATTATAATGGCTATATCTCAAGCGATGTGCACCTCGTTTAAGAAAGAGTTGCTAGAAGGAAAGCACAATTTTCTTAATTCTGGTGGTGACACTTTTAAGATTGCACTCTATACAAGCAGTGCATCGTTAGGTGCCAGTACTACTGCGTATTCTAGTACTAATGAAATCAGTGGTACAAACTATAGTGCCAAGGGAAATACGCTAACGAGGGTCGATCCTTCGACTAGTGGAACAACGGCTCTAACCGATTTTGCAGACACCTCATGGTCTACTGCAACATTTACGGCTAATGGTGCGTTGATATTCAATGAAGATACCACTGGTGATACATCTGTTCTTGTGTTGGCCTTCGGTGCAGATAAGACAGCTACTGCTGGTACATTCACGATTGCTTTCCCTGCGGCAGATGCGAGTAACGCGATAATTCGTATAGCCTAGAATGGCTGATATAACAGGCTGGGGCCGATCTACATGGGGTTCTGGCACATGGGGTGAAGCTATACCTGTAGAAGTTACAGGTGTAGCAGGAACGAGTGCAGTAGGTGATGAGTCGGTAGTAATAGATGTTACTATTACCGAAACAGGGTTAGCAGGTACTGGCTCAGTAGGGTCAGTATCTGTAACAGCAGATGCAAATCTTACTGCTACGGGTGTAAGTGCAACAGGAAGTGTAGGAAGTGTTACGGTAACGGGAACAGCAAATGTTACCTTAACAGGATTAGCTGGGACAAGTGCGGTAGGTTCGGTTACAGTAACTGGAGATGCCAATTTATCTGTAACAGGTGAAACGGCAACAGGATCTGTCGGCTCGGTAACAGCAACTGGTGGTACTGGAGTAACAGTAAGTGCGAGTGGTGTGGTTGGTACGACAGGAATAAGCAGTGTACAGATATGGACGATAATAGATGATTCACAGACACCAAGTTGGTCAGCAGTTAGCGATTCACAGACACCAGGATGGTCTGATATTAGCGACTCACAGACACCAGGATGGTCTGATGTCAGTGATTCGCAAACACCAAGCTGGTCCGGAGTTAGTGACTCTCAGACTCCAGACTGGGAAGAAGTTCCAACATAAGAATAGGAATTAAGCATGGGAACATATGTAAATAATCTGAGACTTTTAGAAATCACTACGGGTGATGAGTCAGGTACCTGGGGAACCAAGACCAATACAAACTTAGAGCTAATAGCTGATGCGTTTGGCTCTGGGACAGAGGCCATTACTACTAACGCTGATACTCATACCACTACGATAGCAGATGGTGCAGCAGATGAAGGTCGGGCGATCTTCCTTAAGTACACAGGTACTTTAGACTCTGCTTGTACGATTACGATTGCACCTAATACTGTTAATAAGGTTTGGTTCATTGAGAATGCTACAAGCGGCTCACAGAATATTATTATCAGTCAAGGCTCTGGTGCTAACATCACCATAGGTAATGGTAAGATAGCAGCAGTGCTTACAGATGGTGCTGGATCTGGAGCAGCAGTACTAGATGCATTTGCTGACCTAGAGCTAAGTAGCACACTTACTGTAGCTGGTGCAGTCACTATGAGTGGTGACGCTAGTGTTGGAGATGATCTGACACTTGGAAGTGATGCGGCTGTCTTAAACTTCGGTGCTGATTCAGATGTGAATCTGACTCATGTGGCTGATACAGGATTGCTTCTCAATTCTACGATGGCAATTCAATTTAATGATGCCAGTCAGTATATAAATGCTCCTTCAAATGCGATACTGGACATTAATGCTACAGACGAAATTGAACTTAATGCAACAGCAGTTGATTTAAATGGAACATTGGACGTATCGGGTACATCAACACTTACTGGTAATGTTACAATGTCAGGAGATGCAACCGTCGGAGATGATCTCACCTTAGTGAGTGATGCTGCGGTTCTGGGGTTTGGTGCGGATACAGATGTTACGCTAACCCATGTAGCAGATACAGGATTACTTCTGAATAGCACTATGGCTTTGCAGTTCAACGATGCTAGTCAATACATCAATGCTCCTTCAGCTACGGTTCTAGACATCAATGCCACAGACGAAATCGAATTAAACGCTACCGCAGTAGATCTTAACGGAACGCTAGATGTTTCTGGCACATCGACACTTACGGGAAATGTCACAATGTCAGGAGATGCAACGGTTGGTGACGATCTTACGCTGGTCAGTGATGCGGCAGTTTTAGGTTTTGGTGCAGATACGGATGTGACTCTGACTCATGTTGCAGACACAGGGTTGCTACTAAACAGCACCATGGCTATCCAATTCAACGATGCTAGTCAGTATATCAATGCTCCATCAAATGCAATATTAGATATTAATGCTACTGACGAGATAGAACTAAACGCCACGGCAGTAGACCTAAATGGTACACTGGATGTCAGCGGGACATCTACCTTAACAGGTAATGTGACTACTGGTGCTGATATTATTATCCCAGCTACAAATAAGATTTACCTAGATGGTGGTGGTAATACTTATATACGGGAAAGTTCGGCAGATACGATAACCTTTACCACCGAAAATTCGGACAACTTTGCTTTTGCATCAGATGGAGGAAATCCATCTATCCAGATACTCGCTAACGCAGGGGGTGCCACGGGAACGGTTGAATACTCCGAAGGCGGAACGCAGTTCTGGCAACATGGAGTCAGGGGTGCTGATGAGAAGTGGTATCTGACTGGCAACGCCACACTCCACAGTAGCTATGCACTAATGATTTCTGGACAGGATGTAACTGTCGGAGGAGCATTAGCCAAGGGTTCGGGTAGTTTTAAGATCGACCATCCATTGCCTTCAATGAAAGATACGCATGATTTATATCATTCGTTTATTGAGGGACCAAGGGCCGACTTAATTTATCGTGGACAGGTAGACCTTGTAGGTGGACAGGCTACGGTAGAAATGGACGCTGAGTTTGGAATGACTGCTGGAACTTGGGAATTATTGTGCAGAGATGCCACCTGCTTTACTACAAATGAGACAGGCTGGCACATGGTTAAGGGTTCTGTATCTGGAAGCACTTTGACTATTGAATGCCAAGAGAGCGATTGCACTGATACAGTGTCATGGCTCGTTGTAGCTGAACGTCAGGATCAACATATGTATGATACGGAATGGACGGATAGCAACGGAAGGCCCATCCTAGAACCCGAAAAACCCGAAGAAGATGAGTAAAACAATTAACCACTTTGACCCGTGCGGAGACATCCGTCAAAGGAGTATGTAATGGCAAGTAATGGAAGAATTGCGATAATGAATAAGGAACTAGGTGCGCTACAAGCCGCACTCAGAGAGTGTGGTAGCACCAAAGTCCCTATGCACGTTGCCCTGAACATCGTAGAGGTGCAAAGACAGATCAAAGCAAGAATAGACGACGTAAACGATATCAATAAAGGCCTGGTGGAACAGCATGGGACCCCCGCCGAAGGCGAGGAGGTAGCGACTCGGGTCAGCGATGACATGGAAGGTTGGACTGAGTATGTGATTGAGTTTAACGAGCTTATGGAAGCAGAAATGTACTTCGACAAGCCGCTAACTCTTTACGAAAGAGAAGACTCTTACGGGTGGGCGCCAAGTGGCAATTCAGCGATTGAGCTTTCAGCAAACACGATCTTTGATCTTGGGGATATGCTAGTCGTAAGTAAACCGGACGGCGACAGCTAATGGCCCAAATCGCACGGGAGACTCAGGTCACGTTTGCGCGTGGAATGAACGATACTGCGGCACCATCGGAGTATCTTCCTGACGAGTGCGAGTTATTGTTAAACGGCAGGGTCTCTTTTGACGGCCAAACTGTCGAAAGAAGAGGTGGCTCGGAGAAGCTACATGGCAGTGCTCTCGATAGTGGGTCTGAGATATTTGGTGCTATTGAGTACCACAAGGCCAATGGGACACAACAGCTTGTGGTGTTTGCTGGGGACAAGATGTTGACCTCAGAGAACGGGGGAGCGACCTGGACCCAACGTGCTTCTAGCCTAACAGAGTCGCACTGGTCATTAGTGATCATGCGAGAGGGTGCCAATAATGTGCTGTGTTGTGCTAATGGGGGTACAAGCTCCTACCAGTGGGATGGCACTACATGGGCCGTGATCTCCAATATACCGAATAACGTCAAATACCTAGCTGTATTTGGTAATAGGCTGTATGCCACAGGACATAGTGGAATAGATGTCGTGGCATCTAAGGTTGGAGATATCGACACATGGGCCACGCCAGACGGGCTGTTGGTGAAGGCCCAGACCCACGACGGCGATGCGGAGATAACTGGCTTATTCCAGCTAGGCTCTGTGTTGCTTGTGTTTAAGCGAGAAAGCACAGGCTACATCGAGGGGTATGGGTTTAACACTCTGGAAGTAGAAGCTGGAGCGAGAGGTATCTCTCGGTCTGTTGGCTGTGTGGCACATAGAACGGTTAAAGCTGTGGGTGACCAGGGTGTGTGCTGGTTAAGCAAAAGAGGTGTAGAGCATTATCAGATCGGTGGGCAGATCACGCTCGTAACACGGCCTATACAGAACTTCATGGATGGTATCAACTGGTCAGCCCTTAATGGCTCACCGGGCATCCCAGCGGCCTTGTATTGGCCCCAGAAGCACGAATACATCTGTGCTGTCCCAGTAGCGACTAGCCAGAACGATTATATGATAGGGTATCGTCCGCCGTCAGCCGAAAGGCCACCAGCTTTGATGCTACATCAGTACATAGCGACAGACGATGACACGATATTTATAGATACGGATGGTTATTTGGGCCACAGTACATCTGGAGACCGAGACTTAGGTGATACGCTCTTCGGATACCTGAGCACCACGCCAACTGGTGGGCAGTATATGAAAATTGAAACTGAGGGCTGGCTGGCTTTTGCGGCGGCGCAAACCGGCAACCCGGCTAGTCTGTTTGTGGCAGACCTAAGCGGTGCGGCACTTGTGGCCACTCCAATAAGCTGTGGCTATGATGGTTTTGTGCGACAAATGGAAACAGGGAATACCGATAATGCCGCCGCCGGAGGAACAGGTGGGGCTACCATCAACTTCAAGCTTGTTACCAGGCCGTTTTTGTTCCAACAGCCAATGAGAGACAAGAAAGCTAGGGCCGTGAGGGTGTCGTCCCAGCAGAGAGCTACCAGTGAGATAGTGGTAAAGGTTAAGGCCGACGGCACGGACAAAACGTCGCATACGCTGTCATATGGTATCGCCACCAAGCCAGCTACGAAAAAAGCTAGGGTGAACGGAAAGGGCGTGTCTCTCCCAATAGAGATGGTATCGAATGACGACGTTAAGATAGGCTCAGTTGAGCTTGCGGCGGCTATACAAAGGCAGTCTATATAATGGCCGGGCCTTATGGAATACCGTTAGGGCTACCGGCAGAACTAGACGGGCTGTTGCGGAGTCTTTTGTCGATTGAAGACAATCAGCAGAGGGTCCAGTTAACTGGTCACCTAGATACTGGGAGTGGAACGGATGCCAAGATCAGATTTAAGGCATCTAGGGCTACCCTGTTTGTACAGGCACACGTTCAGAGTACCGCTACAAGCAAGGGCGGAGCAACATATAGCACTAGCAATTACGTCAGCACCACTAGGGTGGACTGTCGGTCGAATAGACAGCAGGACGTAACGATAGCTAGGAATGGAACGAACCAATATTTCTTATGGCTGATACCCGTATTCCTAGAGGGAGACGGGTCAACCTACACAAAATTTGATGGAGTCACAGGGGCTGATCACATGGTATTTGCAAATCTGGGTACATAACGATGGCTAACGGAATAGACACAAACACACCAACAGTAAGGCCACCAACGGCTGAGGAAATGCAGGGCTTTGCTTCTGACGGAGCCCCTCCCCCGCCTATAGCACCACCTACATACGAGACGCCCGAGGGTGCATTCAGGGCGGAAGAATCAGCCGCTGGCATACAGGACTTTGCTAGCAATATGATGGCGTCCCCAAGTCGCTATGACAGTGGATTAATTCGAGATATCTCAGGCGTGATTGACGAGGACCTGGCCGAGGGTAGGCAGAAGGCCACCACCCAGCTAGACGAAATGATGGCCCAGCGCGGCCTAGTAGGAAGTAGCGTAGAGGGAGAGCTTTATAAAGACATGATGACGGACCTCGAGCGCGAGCGGACCAGGAGGCTGACAGACCTACAAAGGGCGGCGGCTGATACATATGCCCAGGACGTAGCAACTGCCGGGGAGATGGGCTTTAGGTCCGGGGAGTTCCAGCGGGGATTGGGTCAGGACAGGGCCAACGAAGGCAGATTCGCCGCTGACTTTGGCCAGGGGCAGTACGAGTTTGAAAGGGCCTACGGGACACAGTCCGCGCTAGATGCCAGGGCCCTGGAATTACAAGAA
>Ga0080013_1002835_pt1 | contig 19468 bp, 34 predicted proteins | sample ETNvirenome_6_85_FD_69236 | JGI IMG/M metagenome (GOLD analysis project Ga0080013, IMG submission 69236) | Marine viral communities from the Pacific Ocean - ETNP_6_85 (SPADES assembly) (version 2) | ecosystem: Environmental > Aquatic > Marine > Oceanic | place: Pacific Ocean | collected 2013-06-19 | reverse complement strand
TTGTGATAAACATCATAATACCAATTACCAATGCCGTTAACAGTGGAAAGGACGAAAGCTCTACCTCCTGTCGAGATGATGGGGTATACCGCCGCCCAAATAGTATCAATGTTTTCAATGAACGCTGCCTCATCAATAATCAAGAGAGATCCTGCCAGAGATCGACCAGACTGCTTCCCCGAAGGTCGAGATTTGATGGATGATCCTGTAGAGAGCTTCATAGTATGCTTGTTATCTTCAACCATTTTTGGTCTGAGAAAACCAGGAAGCTCTTCATACATAATCTTAATTCTATCTAAAACTTCCGTAGACTCAGCATCACCTTTAGATAAAATTACTACTTGTTTATGTTTTTGAAAAACAATCATCCACAACGAATAAGCAGCGCAAATTGTAGTACACCCCGCTTGTCTAAACTTTCGGAGAATATTAAATCTGTGATCTTTAAGAGCTTCTAATATGTCTTTCTGGAAAGGATATAACTTGAAAGGCACAAGCCCCCTAACGGGGTGTGTTACCTTAATGTAAGTGGATATAAAATATACAGGATCCTCCTTACATTTTCTGAATTCTTCAATAAGTTCCGATTTTTCCATAAAATAAACTTGTTCCTTCTATTATAGCGTATGAAGATATTCGCTATTATGTGTACCAGGGGAAAGGATCTTAACCCTATTACGAATAAGCTAATTGATACATTATCTAGTTACGGGGTAGAGGTTAAAGTTTTAGTAAATCAACAATCTATCTTTTCTGCCTATAAGAAGGGAGTAGAAAGTTGTAACGCTGATAATAAAGATATCATTATTTGTTGTCATGATGATATTGATATACGATCATCAAAATCTGAATTTTTGAGTGCCGTTGCAAAATGCGTCCATGAAAAGACTGGAATAGTCGGTCCTGCTGGTACAACTTTACTAGGGGAGGACGCAGTGTGGTGGAATCACGACAGATGGCAACAAGGTCTACACAGGGGGTGTGTAAACCATTTTAATCTCCAAAAAGAAAATTCTTATTACGAGTCTCGTAAGATGGATGGCACTAAAGAGGATGGAACAGGTACAATTACACCTACAAATTATGGACCTCCTGGAAGGGTAGTAGCCTTGGATGGATTATTCTTAGCAGCACGAAAAGAGGTATGGGAAGCAATAGGGTTAGAGAAACCAGAATATTTTGAAGGGGACTGGGACTTTTATGATATCCACTACACCACCTCAGCGCATAACTTGGGATACCACAATCATGCTATTTCTCTTAATTTGATTCACTACTCTAGTGGGGAATTAGTAGGAAGAGATTCTTGGTATAAGAATAGAGAAGCTTTTATTAAAAATACTGTATTACCTTTGGGAGTTTAATTATGAATGATTCTATTTATTGGGATTCGGCTTTTATTTATGCACACGACCTTATCACCTGGGCATTTGTATGCTTTGGAATTGCTTTTGCTATAACTCACTCAAAAGTATTCTCTAAGGTAAGAGAAAAGGCCAACTCCATTCACCCTATGCTAGGATACTTTACAGAGTGTCCTATGTGTATGGGGTTTTGGGTAGGCCTTGGGTTGGGGCTCTTCTGGGTATCTCCCACAGGAGCTTCTGTCTTAGATGGGTTTTTCGGACTTACAGCATGTTGGTTGTTATTCTGTGTTAGTTGGAAACTAGCCCTTAAAGACGATAAGGTTTAGTCAACACCCGTTGCTACAGTGGGCGACTCTAGGGATCATGAATCGTTTTAGTGGCATTACTTTCCTCCTTTCTTAGTAACAAGATTAATTGTTTTACTGTAATCAATTTTCTTGCGTCCTTTAAGTGTCTTAAATAGACGCTTTGCATAATAAATACCAAACTTGTGATCGGTGGGGAAATGGAGACCTGTCATAACTCTCCCCCCTCCGCACTCTTCAGCAGCCTGGATAAGATTCTTCTTATGGTTAGGGTATTTATCTCCGAGAATCAAAGCTACTAAATAAGCCTGAGTAGTGTGGCCGCTTGGGTACGACGGGGTTTTAGCGGAGGCACTTTTAATGATGTCCAGGTCTAAACCAAAGTATGGAGCTAGTTGCGCTGGCCTAGCCCTGTTGAATGAGTTCTTTTGCTGTAGGATTAAAGTGGTTGCTTCCTTCATAACCTGTTCTATGAAATCGGCATCATAATCTAATCCAAATACGGACATATAAGTTTTTATGGCATAAATGGGATCCTTATCATGCCTCTTCACGCTTTTTACCATACCATCGCCTGTAATTTGCATGGCTGCATTAACAGTCATCATGTCCCGCACAGCATCCAAGCTACTATTCTTAGGAGGAGGGGGAAGCCGAATATATTCAGCATTCTGATTAAATAGTGTAATCTCCCCCTTCGGTTTCCTTAGCCTCTTTGAATAAACTAGGTGATCTAAGGGGTCCATTACTTCTCGTCTTTGGCTTTGATTTCCTTGTCTCTTTTACGACCCATCTTTTTAAAAGTTTTAGCTAATGCCTTCCTTCTAGGGGTGCAGGTAGATTTAGTCATCGGTGTGCAGTAGCCTTCGTGATCAGGGTTGACGGCTTTTTGAATCCAATCGTTGTCCTTCTTAGGCTCCTTCTTCTCCTTCACATCATCACGGAAGTCTTCCTTATCATCACGATCCATAGTTGTTTTAGGAGATCCATCTGGGTTTACATTAGCACCTTGAGTTACCTTAGCACCCTTTTTAGGAACTTTTCTACCACCTGTACCCTTACTCCCAGAGTACAGAGTATCCTTATCTTCATCGGTGGACTTAGATTTACTTTTCTTAGATGCATTCACCTTGTCTGAGGCAAAAGCAGATGTTCCCTTAGGGGCAAAAGTTGGCTTTCCAGTCAGCTTATCCCTCCATCCCGTATCCGTTGTGGCTGGGTGTTTTTGTCCTGCCTTAGCTAACTTTTTTGCTTTATCAGACTGAGAACTTGGAGTCGCATCTGAGCCTCTAACATTAGCTTCATCAGTATCTAAACCAGCGTCTTCATCATCCATCTCTTCCTCGTCATCGTTAGGCGTGGTCTTACCTGCCTGGGGAGGTCCGTCAGGAAGTGTATTGGTCATCTTTTCTTTTACTTCCTGTGCTACTTCTTCTGGAGATTCGTCTTCCTCTTCCTCAGGAGAGAAAGGCGCTCCTTTAGACATGGGCGACGGGTTTGACATAGGAGAAGCCGCTTCTTTCTTCATCCTTCTTTTTTCTAAGACCATAACACGAGTAATAAAATTCATAATAGACTCCTAAAGAGGGTTACCTTATTATATAGGTTTAAGAAACAGAAAAAATTAGTATAAATCCCATTTACATGAATCTGCCCATCCGTTGCCTTTTGGGCAACTCTTATCGGCAAATTGGGAAACTATTGCTTGCACTTTTTTAAATTGATCACCGCTTAAGGTATCAAATTCAAATTTATTCAATAATTGCATAGAGGGGACACACCATTCTGAAAGTCCTTTGGATGGATCATTCTTCCAAGATCCATTTGTGTTTATAACATAGGGGATATAATATTTTCCATTAAAATCCTTGAATCCTTGGAGAATCCACTTACTAAGGTAAGTCCCCATAGTATGGATCTTGGACTCTTCACCAGGAAGGATAGCAAACATAGCACTAAGACCTTTTACCCAGAGTGCATGTTCCCACACAGAATACCCATCCTTTCTGCTAACTAAGGGAGTTTGATGAGAATTTAACTTCGATGAAAAATCATCATATTGAAGTTGAAACATACTCCATACTCTTTTTAAAATTCTTGTCTTAATTTCACCTTCTAAAACTGAGAATAAAGCACACCCTGCTTCGGTAGCTCTTCCTCTTGCCCGTGCTGCTCCTGGAATATAGTCAGTAGTGCCTTTATTAACTACTGGATTAGCCCACAACCAACCTTCCGCTAAATCCTCTATAAGCATTTCCAACCCTGGGTCTTCATACACATAATAGGCTTGGCATAAAGCGTTTAAAGACCAGTGTTGGCTATCCCAAAATCTCCACCTAGTCCCCTGAGGAGTTTTCGCACCATGATCTCTCCAAGGAGCGGAAGGATTACTATGCTTAATCCACCCCTTACCTTTCGACCTTTCATGAATCCAACCACTAGAAGCCAAAACAGTATCAGGGTAGTCATCTTCTGTTACCCTAGTCCCATCAGGGTGGAGAAAATGAGCGGGTCTACATCCTTCCTGGTAAAGCTGATCTCTCCATGATCCTAATCTATATCCATTGCTATATAATTCTGGTAACACTTGATATACTCCAAACTGAGCTTGGCCCCCAGTCCTTCCTGGAAATGCAGGAGTATACTTTGTTTGTTCAAAAGGAGCATAAAAAGCAGTCTCCCTTTCCGCTAAGTCTTTACAAGCAACAGCTAAATCAGAAATCCATTTAGGAGGTTTTGGAAGCGGTGTGTAGAAGGGAGGAACAGGCTTACCAATCTTATCTTTTAAATTCGTATAGGATTCATTTGCTACTACATCTCCTTTAGAAAAATCAAAACGATAATGTACCATAGGGAGACCTTGACCGTGAGCCACTGGCATCCCTGGAGATGGAGGAGAATCAAGATTAATCCTCTTCCCTCCTGTAACCTTAATAGATAACCCCTCTCTAGTGTAAATGGCAGTATCATCACCTGTATGCCCAAACGTCACGTAGGTCCAGAAATTAACTACAGGGCTTTGAGCATAGGCGCGAACTACAGATCTGATACAAATATGATCAATACGGCAAAATGCTTTATATTCCCTCATTACGGGGGTAGACTTAGGAGTCTCCACCGCACCCTGAAGGATGTCCCTACCCTTTATACGTAATTGAAACGTATCTAAGTTGCTAAGAATATCCTGATGCCATCCGAAATTGGAATCTCCTATAACACCGAATGGGGTTTCTTTCATATCTTTAGAAGTAATTAAGCTAGCGGATAAGAACCCGCACAATACAAAAATGAGGTATTTCATGGTTATATATACCCCTAGTCCGCGATTTTTCTACTTACGTACGAATTTAACTTCAATCCTACTTGGCGGTTGGTTATCAATTATAATAGTTTCCCAACCTTGAATTAAATCGCCCCCAGGGGCAATCATCAAATTGAGCTTATACTCGGCGGTTTCTTGAGTATTACCTAATTGAATTTTGAACCAAAGATACAGATCAGAATTAGGACTCCCGTTAATAAACATAGCCCCAACCAAGTTAGAACCAAAATGTGATGCTTTAAATGTAACCCACGAAAAAGTGCTTATTAGCTCATTTACGATTACAACCTCATTTATTCTGTAAGTAAGAGTATTATAATCAATAAACTGAACCAAAGGAACATGAGACTCATACCCACCTACAGGCTCATAGTAAGTAAGAATTGCAGGTTGATTAGTAGGAACAGATCGTGGATCACTTTTATCCCCTTTAGCCCCACCACTACATGAAATCAAGCTCAGACAAATTACCACCGAACAAATAAATTTTAACATAATCCTCCATTATTAGGCCTTTCAACCTATCATAGTATATAATGCTGAGAGAGGTAAACCCTCAGCCATTACCTCGTATTTTTTAAAAGAAGGTAAAACTATGCTCAAATATATTTCAATTATTGGAGTTTTAGCAGTTGCGGCAGCTATTCTGACTTCCTCACACGCATCTGCACAAGGCCCTAGACAACCCGTTATCCCCAAGATGTCCAAGTTTAGTGGGACTATCTTTAGAGGGTTCGCTGAGTTCCGTGTTCAAAACAGTTCCTTTGATAACAGGGGTTTGATTACTTTGGAGGATGCTCCTTATAAGATGATGATAAACTGTAACTTTATTCTGAAGTTTCATAGATTTGAAGATGGTAAAGGCACAGACCACTCTTGTCTGATGTTTATCAGGGATCATAAGAATTCCTCTCAAAAGGTTAAACCTATTCTTATTCGTGAAGAGTATGATGACGTTATTCGCAAAGTTAAAAGAGCAATTGAAAGCCGATGAACTCCCAATCTAAAATTGAATATGTGTTGCTCGTATGTGCTATCTTAGCGTGCATAGGCCTACTAACGCCTTATCTTATTAAGGATACGGAAGTTAAGCAAAAACACCAGGATGCAGGAATTTGGTATGATGGAAGACTCTACTCAAAAGAGGATCTGGTAATACTTGAAGTTATGGGGGTTGAGGACGGACATTGGATGCTTCAACTGCTAGATGGAGCATTGGATGGGGCCTTGGACCCTAAAAATGAGTCACACGACGAGCTTCTCTACGAACAACAATTACAGTCCTTAGGGATCAGTGTAGATAAAAAGAAGTAACCGAAATCTTCTTTTCATTGCCTATATAAAGAGTAAGCCTGTTCCCACAGGTTTATAAAGAGGCAACATCATGAAAAAGGAATCAGAAACTCACGAACCTGCTCCTACACAGTATATTATAAAGGACACAAATTCCGCCCTTAAAATGAAAAAGGTGGAGGCTAAAGAGTCTGCTGCTAGATATAAGGCTGTAGTAAAAAGAACTCAGGCAGAACAAAAGCTAGAGATTGAAAAATTAAAGCTTCAGATGACTGCGAAAGAGGCCGCTTCAAAACACATAGCTGTGTTTGGGCCTTTATATCTGCTTTTATTGGTCGCTGCCTTCCTAGCATCTGTTTCTTATATTCCTGAATCCCAAATCTCAGTGGTCTCAGCACTTTTAACCCTGCTTATAACTATGATTGGCAGTAACCTTCGTTCTATCGTGAGCGAGGGTGCTGGAGAGCAAGGTGAGAACGGAAACGGTCACGCTAAATAGTAATACCTGGATCCATATCTGAGGACTTCTGGGCTAAATTAGTTCGGAAGTCCTTTCTTTATTTCTATATAATAAAGGGGTTACTGATTGTTACCCTACGATCTTTACTAAAACTATGAAAAATCTATTAAAATTTGCTTGTGTTAGTCTCTTAATTCTGCCAACTCCTACCTTCGCGCATGGAGGAAAATACCGTGGTCCGCAAGACATTGTTCCTCCAAATGCTAGAGGAGGCCCCACTACAGGTGGACCAGCAATCCCAGGTCCAGTTACTCCTGGAGCAGTACCTCCAGGTGCTCCTCCCCCAGGGGGACCCACCACTCCTGGCTCATCCCCTGGTGGTCCTAACACTGGTGGTCCTAGGGCACCTGGAATTGGATCTGGGCCTATGTCAGGTCCCCGTGGAATTCAATTAAGTGCAGACCTTAGCAAGTGGCAGTTTTGGTGGGAATTTAATAAGGATCCATTTATTAACCTAAAGGATGCTATACACGCTCCTACGATAGAGACTGGTTCTGATGAGTTTTTCTTAGGCCCCTCTCGGCGTGTAAATTCAAAGGATACTTCTAAACCTTCAGAGTCTGATATCCAAGAAACTATCTTACCTGCTTTGAAAAGAGCTTTAGAAATGTCGGACAATCGTGATATTAATTCAGCTTGTATGATTGCTTTAGCTAAAATAGGTCGCAACCATAATGAGTTTAATGTCTTACCTATATTTAAAGAGTATCTTACTAGACCAGACCAGGAGATTAGAGAAACAGCGGCTCTTGCTATGGGTATCTCAGGAATGAGAAATGCTAGACAGCTTCTTGTAGAGTTGGCGTGGGATACTGAGTCTGGGAGAAGAGCTTGTGGTAGGTCACAAGTCGATGGTCGTACCAGATCATTCGCGTTATACAGCTTGGGTCTTTTGGCTTACAGCAATGATAGTATTGATTTCAAGAGAGAGTGCTTTGAAGCGTTGAATAAAATCTTATCTGATGATACAGTTAGAGATCGCAATTTAAAGGTAGCCTCTATTACTGGTATGTCCTTGTTAAATACAGTAGACAAACAATTACTAAAAGATGTCTTCACATCTCTTGATGCTTACTACGATAAGGCTGCTGGCAGGGGTACTGACCTCATTAAGTCGCATGTACCTACAACCATAGCCAAACTAATTGGACGCGGAGCTTCACCTTTCCATGTAAAGTATAAAGATAAGTTCTCTAAGGAGTTATTCTCTAGTAAGAAGAAGGGTAATAACATTTATCGCTCTGTAGCATTGGCTTTAGGGCAGATGGCTTTATCAAAGGAGATTAATGAAGATGATGCGAAATACTCCAAGGCGTTGTTGAGATACTACCAGAACGGAAGAGACTCTCAAGCAAAACTATTTTGTCTGTTAGCAATGGGACAGGTTGGTGGTGATGATAATAAGAACAAACTACTGATAGAGCTTAGTAGAGGGCGTAAAGCTCTTGATCGTCCTTGGGCAGCGTTGGCTTTGGGTGTCATGGATTTTCATCGTTTCTCTGAAGCAAATAATCCTTCGATAGATCCGCTTGTAGGTGGACTTATTCACAAACAGCTAAAAGAAGTTAAAACCCCAGAGGCTAGGAGTGCATTTGCAGTAGCTCTAGGTCTTTGTAAATATACGGAAGCATCTAGTGACCTTATGGATCTTCTTATTAAGTATCGTCACCAGGATGAGTTTGCTGGTTATATTTGTATTGGGTTAGCTTTAATGAATGAACAAAAAGCTAGAGAGGACATTCATGATATTGTTCTGTGGTCAGTTCGTCGCCCTGATCTGCTTAAACAGGCTGCGATTAGTCTTGGTAAGCTAGGAGATAAGACTGCTGCTCAAACTCTTGTTGGTATGTTAGAAGGGAAAGAATCTAATCTGGCTAAGATGAGTGCTATTTCTTCTGCTCTTGGATTCATTGGAGATCGCAGGACTATTATTCCTTTGAAGAAGATGATGTTTAACGATTCTTTAACTCCTCTCAGTAGAGCCTTTGCAGCAGTTGCTTTAGGTGGTGTAGCAGATAAAGAGAAACTCCCATGGAATTCTAAGATATCTCGTAACATTAACTATAGAGCAGCAGTAGAGACTCTTACACAATCTGGGACTGGTGTTTTAGATATCCTCTAAAAGCAATGAGTACCACTGTTAATATAACCGAGAGAGCAGCAGAAGAAGTTCTCAGGGTAATTAAAGAGCAAAACTACGATGAGTCTACGTCCATAAGAATTGGTGCTAGGGGAGGTGGGTGTGCGGGCTTATCTTATGTGTTAGACTTTGATAAGAACGGTGCAACAGAGTTTGATCTGTCTTACGAGCAGCATGGGGTTAACCTAGTCATAGATAAGAAAAGCTCTTTCTTTATGATGGGCACAGAACTAGATTTTAATGACGGGCTACTGAACAGGGGATTCGTATTTAATAACCCAGAAGCTACAGGCTCCTGTGGCTGTGGAACCTCTTTTTCCGTTTAATTATTTATTACTAAAGTGAATAAAACAATAAGGAAATAAACTACATACTATAGAAGACCCTTTAAATCGCTTCTGTAGGAGAAAAAAATGACTGGAATACCTATTACACCCGAAACCCCCGAAATTACCCCCCCAACTTATAACGCAAGTGGAACTACCGTTGTATCTGGAATTCCCGTATCAGGTACTTCTTTTGAAGGTCCATGGTATGTCCAGGAACAAAGCTTATACGCTACTTATGCCAGAAAGCCATACGGTGGGTTTATGGGTGCGTCCACAACTTTATCTGGTGCCTCCTATACTAACCCAATAATTCATGGGACAAGCTTAAGTGTTGAAGTAGATGCTTACTATAGAACTTATAAGGACTGGAACTCATATCAAACCTCAGCTTGGTCACAACCACAAAAGTTTGAATACATTACCTTTAGTGCAGATACCCAAGGTAATACTTACGGTGACCTGACAGCTTCAACTTTAGGTCCTATGGGTGCTATTGTTACAAAACAGAAGTTTTATGCTCGTAGACCATGGAATGATGCTTCGGGCGATGCAGAAGTCGAACAGTTAGGAAATGGAGCCAGTTATTTTGCTTACACCCATGACGGATCAGGAGGCGCAATAACCGCTGTGGATCAAACTCGATATGGAGACGATTTTGACAGATGGTTCCTGGAACCGTGTGCAAAAGGAACTCTTATTGAGAAGACGTTAATGTTAGGGGAGTGGGGGAATGGTATTTACTTTATCCGTGGTCAGTATTCAACCAGTCAAGAAAACTTGTGGAAAGTTATTCAGACTGTTGAAACTATTGGTAGACACCTTTCGTATGGGTGGCTTTACTCTATACCAACCAAAATGGAGACCGTCTCCTGGGCATCTGGCCTACGACCAGTTCAGGATGTCGGTGTTTCCGAATATCGCACTAGCCGACACGATTATAGCTAGGGATAACTTCCTATAAATTATTTTCTGGGACTCCTAATTTATTTTAGGAGTCCCAGATTTTTTTTAGGAGTCCCTTACTTTTTTAGAGTTTTTTAGAACTGATTAGAACTAATTAGAACTGGTTTAGAACTGGTTAGAATTTGTGGGAATTAGTTAGAACACATTAAATGAATTAGACTGCGTGTATGTGGGGCTTGGGGTGGGGAGGGTTTCCTGGCAAAACGTCAAATCCTCCGCTGACCTAAAAAAAACAATAAAAAAATAGGCTGCACGCTAAAGGTATGCTTGCATTATGCCGATATATAGAGTATGATATACTGCATGAACAACCGCAATGAACGCAAGGCCACATGGCTCATTATCCTCTTTACCGCAATCCTCGCTGCCTCCGCTATTGGCAGCGTCTCAGGGCAGTCTACGCTACGGAGTAAGCAGGAAAGGCTGCTGGATGCTCTCATCCAGGTCGAGTCCAATGGCAACGACAAGGCTATTGGGGACAATGGGAAGGCTATTGGATGTCTCCAGATCTGGAAGATCTATTGGACCGATGCTGTAGAGCGTAGCGGTCTGGGTGGAAACTACGTAGACTGTATGCGTAGGGACTACTCAAAGTGTGTTGTGAGGGCTTACATGACACGCTACGGTAAGATGTGGTGGAATACCCTGGATGGGTTCAACGCTGAGAAGATTGCTCGCATACATAACGGTGGGCCGAAAGGCTACAAAAAGAGAGCGACCAATGCCTACTGGAGAAAAGTTCAAAAAGTGCTTGCAAAATAGCTCGCTATGGTGTCTAATATTAGAATGAAGAAAGAAGAATATATCACAGTTGAAGACCTACAAATCAGGGTTCGTCCTGTCCCTTCCTGGAATGCTGATGGCTCGCCTTGCAACGTATTTCTATGCCAACCTATTGGGGGCGGCAACGGTATTCGCCTTGGTGGTGATAGTGCTGAGGATGTCGCCTTTGGTCTAGCAAGGGACAGTGATACATACTGTGCTATCAAAGAAAGTTTAGTCCGATCTAATCGCCCGATTCCACAGTCTTACCTTGACATGTGCAAGGGTCAGGAGCTATAATATACGCATGAAGATCACACGCACTTCGATGATTTCTGGTGTTGAACGCACCCTCGATCTCCCCATCACTGAGCAGCAGATAGCAGCTTGGATCTCTGGCACTCTCATTCAAGAGGCTATGCCTCAACTCTCCGCTGAGGAGCGTGAGTTTGTCCTCACTGGCATTTCTTCTGAGGAGTGGGATGTCGAGTTTGGGACTGACGAGGAGGACACTATCCACAACCTGAAGGGGGAACCATGGAAAGCCTAAACCTATCATCAACCACAGTCTTGGAAAATTGGGAGATCGTTGGCGAACCTCTCACACCCTACCAAGCTCCCGAATGCCAGCAGTATAGACTGCGTGGTGTTGTCACTGGTCACCCTCTGTTCGATGATGGGGATCTGGTTACCACATCCCACATCCAGGACCGCGATGGTCGCTACGTTCAAACCGAGAGCAGGACGTATCGTCTCGGCTATCCCTCGGCGGCTTACACGTTCTGGTGTATGAAAAACGGGAAGAACATCTGGAAGATACAAGGCAAATAAAAAGCACAAAGGGCTTGATTTTCGGCCCCGGCCCGCGAAGCGGGCAGTTATAACTCATTGGCCCATATAGAATTACAACCACAAAAAACCTTCAAAAAAACATGAAACGCACAGAACGTATGCTTGACACGCCGAGCAAATTCTGATACCATATACACCTGAGAGGAGGGGGACATACTCCCGCACCCCGCAAAGGGCATAAACTATAGTGGGGTCAAGTCCCTTCTCTCACTTTGACAATATGGCGTTGAGATTTGGCACTGCTATGCATTGCTACTACCCAGGCATTACCGTTAGCACGGAACCGTGAGGGTTGGCATAGTAGGGGGTTCGATTCCCTCCCTCGTCACCATTTTTCTATTACAGTTCTTGACAACCCCAACCCTAAGAGGTATAATTTCAGTATGAGTAAACCACGTAAAACACCCGCAGAGATGATTGCGGAAACGGAAGCCAGACTCTCTCGCTTGCGCGTAAAGCAAGCAAAGAAACAGGCTTCATCTAATCCAGCCGTAGCTGTGTTGCTCCAAGAGCAGGACGAATTGCGGAAGGAAATCCGAGAGGCCCGTAAGGGTCTTGGTGACGGACCCCAATCCTTCAACGCCAGCATCGCCAAGCACGAGGCTTGGATTTTCAAGATCGAAAACAAGCGAGCGATGGCTAGGTCCGTCCTCGAAAGTGCAAAGGCACGACTCACCGAAATCGAGTCCGACATCGCCACTACGGTGGAAGGCCTCATCCACTCCGAAACCCCTAACCAAAAGGCAGTAGAATATGCTCAGTAATATCTCAAACGTTGTGCGTTCAAATCAGAATGCAGTTATGCTCCGCGTAGGTAATGGCAACGCTTCCAGAGCCATCTATACTATCTTCGACCTGAAGAAGCAAACCAACACCTACACGGGAACACTCAATGCGTGCAAGAAGGCGTGGAACAAACACTATCGCAACTCACGGCAATTCGTGACGCGCAATGGTGCGAACCATCGCTACATGGACTGATAAAAAAAGAGGCCAGGGGATGCCCTCGGCCTCACCTTAGCAATCATCGGTATGCGCTCGCTTCCATTCTTCGCACGATAGCAGATAGAGGAAGGACAGACGGCCCTTGATTGCTAGGGTTTTTTTATTTTGTGCTTGATTTTTCGGGCCGGGGGCAAAAAAATAGCGTTATAACTCGTTGACCTATATAGAATTACAACGGTAAAAAGACTTCAAAAAGCCCAGATTGTTCTTGCAAAAAGGCGGTCGATGGTTTCTAATATAACAATGAACAAAGAACAGAATATGGCGTTGCTCGACATCGCTTTTGAGAACTCCCCCAGCTTCGTCCACTTCCTCAAGGGCTGGATGGGGGTGAATCACCACGAAGAGATGGCTACGGCTGCTCGCTGTGAATTGAGCTATACTGAGGAGGGCAAGAAACTCCTGGCGGAATTCGATGCTACACTTGACAAGGCCCTGGAAACTGAGGTATAATATACACATGAAGAACGACATTTACACTCTCACTCTCGACTACACCCGTCCTGGTCAGGAGTCTCGCATCACCAGATGGGTTAGGCAGACTCACCGCGAGGCCATGAAAAGGGTCCGCTATGCTATTGAGCATGGCGACGGCAGTATTGACGCGAGACATGAAGGTTACCCCCTTCAAAGCTGGAAGCTCGATTCTGGCTGGCAAGATCCTTCCCTCTTGACACGAGCCAGGAAATAGGCTACAATATACACATGAAATACTCAACCAATTACTGCCCTGAGTGCGGATCTTCAGAACCTACCGACCCTTGCATGATGTGCGAGGAGATCATTGGATACTTCACCCAACCTGACCCCACAGACGAGGAGCTAGGGGCTATGGCTGCTTATTACGACGAGCAAGAGGCAGCCATGGAAGAACGCGGACGCATTGACGCATACGATGACATGGACCACGACCACGTAGAATAATGAAATTACTAACAAAAGAGCTAGAAGCAAAAATCCCCGCCCTATACAGTTTTGATCAGGCGGCTACAGTGTTAGATGATGGCACTATTACACCCCCGCGAAAGTTTGTATGCAAATTTTTCAATCCTATGGGTGCGGGCACTTGGTATGTGATGGAGGGGGAAAAACAAGAGGACGGCGACTGGAGGTTCTATGGCTACGTTGAGCTGCTCGAAAAAGAGTGGGGCTATTTTATGTTGTCAGATCTTGAGAGTGTCAACTACCACGGTCTGGGGGTTGGGATAGAGCGCGACATCCATTTTGAAAATGAAGACGTAGAAAAATATGTTTGATATTTAGCTTGCATTTCGGGGGTCCGGCCCGCGAAGCGGGCAGTTATAAACCCTTGAACCATATAGAATTACAACCACAAAAAACCTCTAAAAAACACGAAACACACACACCTAGTGTTTGACATAGCCTTCGATTTCTGATACCATATACATATGAATACTCCAGAAGATATCTTTCTCTCCGAACAAGTAAACCTAGCCCACATGCTCTCCCTATCGGGCATGATCAGGAAATACCTGGGCGAGCAGATGGCTGACATATTCACCCAGCAGATTTACATGCAAACCGATCACATCATCCCTAACGAGGAATGCCGTAGCGCAACCTATGAAACCCTCAGAGACATAGATTTCAAGTTCCTCGTTCCTATTTCGTGCGTGGTCGATGTTTCTCAAATGCTGATGTCAGTAGGTAAGTCGGAGGAAGCGAAGGAAAACTCTGAGCTACACGCTGCGGTCATGGTGCTGGCTGGGATGTGGCGACCCTTCGCTATGGCTGGGATGCTTGAGATCGACAAGATCAGAGCAGAGCAGGACACCCCGAACAATCGAGAATTTCCGCCAAACTCACACAACTAAGGCTTGACACGCCTTCCCAGTTCTGATACCATATACACATGGACGAAGACTACACAGACGAATTCCCCGAATTTGAAGACCACCCAGACGATAGCGACTGGGATGCTCCCGAACACGATGACATGTATGATGTCGAGTCCGCTCTTGGGTCCGCTGGATACGGGACCGATGAGTGGTATGAATGAACAGTATCCAATTTCTAGAAAGAGGTATGATTTTATGAGTGATTTTCACTACAACACCCGTAACGCTAAGATCCAGGGACTGAGTATTCAGGCTGGGGAGCTATTCGCTGACCTGTATCGTGACGGCGGTGCAGATGCAACCACGACCTTGGAAGCTCTGGAGGCTTACAAGTCCCTACGTCGCTTGCTTCCGCGCAGTGACAAGTATGACGATACGTCTACGCACATGGGATCGACTGCGGCCCATAAGGCTACGCAAGGCTTCTGACCTTGTAGGGGGTGAATGGAAAGCTTAGACGGTGATGCGCTCATGGCGACTGATCTAAGAACGAGGGTTCGATTCCCTCCACCTCCACCATTTTCTGAGGAGTCCGATACATTGCGATGTGCCTTCTTTGCACCCCTTCGGTTGTCGAAAGGAACTCGATACGTGGTGACATCATCGGTAAGACGATGCACGGCTTGGTCTGTGGCACGGGACGCTCCTCTTTTTTTCATTTTGTTGTTGCATTTTGCGGGGCCGGGGCGAAAAACGTGCCACTATAAACCCTTGTCTCGTATAGAATTACAACTACTCGGAATGCAAATTTCTTTTTGTTTCTCGGGGTTTCTAACTTGACCCACAGCCCCAGTCTGATACCATATACGCATGAAAATAAAAGAAGCCAAAGAGATTACGGGCGGCCTATCATCGCCCTCTAAAATGCCTGGGAAGGCTTATAACCTGTCCGCGTTCAAGTGTCAGACGGGTAGCGTTTTACATAAAAACCCTAACTCGGTTTGCTCAGGGTGTTATGCTCGCAAGGGTCGTTACGGGTTCCCCATGGTTCAAAAGGCTCTAAACAAACGCCTAGACTCCCTATCAAATCCGCGATGGGTCGAGGCTATGGTGACACTAATAAAGAAGCAAAGCCCCGAACACTTCCGCTGGCATGATTCAGGCGACATCCAAAGCCTTGCCCACCTTCTACAAATTGAGGCCGTAGCTAATGCCACCCCCGATACTATGCACTGGCTCCCTACCAAGGAATACGGGTATGTCACGCAATACCTACGCCTTGCAACCAACCCCCCTTGGAATCTTATTATTCGCGTATCCGCTCCCAACGTGGACCAATACCCACCCCTGCTAAGACCTGGAACCGTTCAGAGTATGGTTGTATCTGATACTTCTATACCTAGGAAGGGGGTGTATCAATGTCCAGCCCCTACGCAAGGCAACAAATGCGGTGACTGTCGGGCGTGTTGGGATCCGACAATTGAGACCGTAGCCTATCACAAACACTAGGAGAAAAAATGATAATATGCGCTGAGTGTCACAGTACAGACATAAAACAAGAAGCCAGTATAATGGTTGATCCTAACTCTAAAGAAAGTCCTAGGCTAGATGAGTTTATCTGGCAGGATTTCTACTGGTGCGAGAATTGTAGTAAGGAGACAACCGCCCAGGATGATCCCGATTTTGGGGAACCACTAACCTAACAAAACCCAAACACCCTATAATAAATAAAATCCATGCACCCTAACAAAGTGCGAACATATTATGTGCCAGCGCACCTACAAAAAAGTAAATAAACTCATAACAATTCTCAAAATGTGGGAATTTATTTTCCTCACGATCATGGTGGGTGGGAGTATTTTAGTTCTTTACTTGTTATTAGCCTAAAACACAATATATTGTGGTCCTAGTTTGTATTTTATGGGGATTTTTTAAACCCCACCCCCACATGTAGTGGTTTGACTTTTTTTATGGCCCCCCTGAGGGGCTTTTTTCGTGTTTTGACTTTTTTTAAGGGGTAAATGGGTTGGTTCGAAAGCTTTTTGTGAACTGGTTTGAACTTGGTTTTGCTTTAAATTTAGAACTGGTTTGGTGTCCCATCTGAGTTTATTTTAAGTTTCTTTAAAATAAGGGTTAAGCAAACACTTATTTTAACCGCCCTAACAAAACCCTAATTTGACTTATTTTAATCTGATCCCTAGATCCAGGCACCAAACTCAATCATTTGACTTATTTGTTTACCTTGTATCTTATCATAAAATAATAGGAATAAATAACGCCCTATGTTTTTTCCCCATTATTTGACTTTTTTAATACCCTATTATCTCTTACCACCGAAGTATTCCACAGCATGGCCTTCTTCTATAAGTGTGATATTAATGTTTTTCCTTGCAGGTCCTTCTGGGTGATCATCATGTGTATCCTTGTATATGGTTCCGAGGTATCTTCCAAACTTACCTTTCTTCCTTGTCTTTAGGACATACTCTGTATCTGGTTCTGGGAATGGTATACCTAGTAATTCTTTTAGTCTCTCCTTTGCTTTTAACCCTTTTTCTTTTTCCTCCAAATCTCTTGTTCTACTCTCTGGTGCATTAATACCATGCAGTCTTACTCTTGTCTTATGTAATATATCAAAGCCTAGATCAATGATTAGGTCTACCGTATCTCCATCTACTACTCGCGCAAATTCTTTTATTCTATATTCGTACATTTTAATCTCCTAATAAAAAACGAAGAACTCAGTTTCCCAAGTCCTCCGTTTATATATGGTTTTTGTAGTAGATTAAACTAATAAAACCAGGAGTCCACATCCTTGAAGAAGGCACAAGCCTAATCCAAGGAGCAACCAGTTTGACTTTTTTAATACTTTCCTAAGCACTAATCATACCTTTTCTAAACCTTTCAACCATTTTCTTGATGGCTTCTTGTCTCTTGGTATCTTCGTCAGATTGCTTTCTAACGCCTTGAGGACGAGAACGTCTCGTAGTACTTCCTCGGCTTCCTCGGCCCTTAGAACGTCCCACAGACCCTCTACGACCTCTAGTAGAGCTACCTCCCTTCTTGGAACCCATTCTAGCACGAGCAACCCTCTTCTTGAGGTCCTCTAGTTCCTTCTTGAGAGAGTTACACTTAGGGCAACCCTTCTTAACGTCAGCCTTCTTATGGACAGCCTCGACATGCTTTTTACCATGCTTAACTCTCTGGCTCATAACTGGTGCGACGAGCGCACCCATCAACAATACACAAATAACATTCTTCATAGTTGTACCTCAATCATTTAAAATTTTAAGTTTACGTGCGAATACAACATACTCAGTATAATCAACATCTACAGGTTCCCATCCCAGTTCAGCAATCTCCCCAAGTAATTTATTAATAGCTTGGACACCACCCTGAACATCGGGGGCTTTGAATACTTTATACTCGTACATTATTTAACCTTCGCATACTGGTATATACACACTACCAAGAATATGATAGCAGTTATAGATGTACCAAGATAGTGACACATCAAAATGGACCCAAAGAACAATGCTAGAAGAGCCCACACTATCTTCATAATCTTGTTATCATCTTCATTGCCAGCCATCACACGCCTCTTTATTTTTGTAAGAATTACTGTCAATAAGAAAAACAGACTTAGGTTTAACATCCTCCCAAGGGGTATGCTGGGTTTGAAAGAGTGTGGGGAATGGATCATCCTTCACTAGTCCTTCCCATTCTTCTTGGTTATATCCCGTACCCTTACAGGTAAGACACTCCCCATAATCAGGATCGTCCGCTACCGATGATTCCGCTAGAGCGGTTCTGAGAGGAGCGTCACCACTAATCTGATCCACCCAGGTTGGATTATAGAAGGTGTCAGGAGGGATGATATTAGGATTGATCCAGCTATACACGGGGATCTCTACATTATCACTTCCACATTGTTTACATCTATAGGTCATTTTGTATCCTCACAATTCATTTTGTAACAAAGAACCCATTTCTTTTACGTTCTTCTTGGTTTCATACCATGTCATTCCCAGTTGGTTTGAGATCTTCTGTACATTTAGTTTACCGCTAGGCTTTACCAAACTGCTGTCTCTCACCACAAGGTTTAGAATACTTTCTTGGGTTGCGCTTAGTCCCACAGACATTTCCTCAAAGATATCTGTAGGATCACCGCACGATGGGCATTCCAAAGCTAATACTTCTTCTGATTCGGTGGAGACTGTGCCCTTTAGGATTGAAGCCTTCTTGGTGATCTTAGCACCCTTATTGTTCTTCTTGGTCCACATGCAAGTCTTGATGTATTGATCGAAGCCTTTGCTCCCCCAAAACTCATCAAACTTCCCGTTGGCTCCCTCGTTCTGCTTTTCAAACCCAGCAACAGCATCCATAGCTGCCATGCGAATGTCTTGCAGGTTATCATCGAAGCTGGATATGGCAGTGTCACCACTGATCTGATGGCTAATCTTGTACATTAACCTGCCATACTTATCTTCAATCTTAGTCCATTGGTCGTTAGTTAGCATTCTTTACCTCGATCTTCTTTATTTCTGGGGGAACAATATCATTCATACAATAAAACATGTGGTATAGGTCATCGCCTAAGATTACCTTGGGGTTTTCTTTCAACTTATTGAGAAACTCTTTCTCTTCCTTCCATTCCTTCTCTGTGAATGTCCAAGAATAGGTTAGATTTACTGTCATGCGTTTAACTCTCATGGTTGGTATTTCCTACGGCGAGAGACAAATAACTCCCCTTTCCTAAAAATAACATGAGGAGCTTCATAAATAGGAGTTTCATCGGGAAAAGTCTCAAACGA
>Ga0080013_1002834_pt1 | contig 19472 bp, 13 predicted proteins | sample ETNvirenome_6_85_FD_69236 | JGI IMG/M metagenome (GOLD analysis project Ga0080013, IMG submission 69236) | Marine viral communities from the Pacific Ocean - ETNP_6_85 (SPADES assembly) (version 2) | ecosystem: Environmental > Aquatic > Marine > Oceanic | place: Pacific Ocean | collected 2013-06-19 | reverse complement strand
TTCTCCACCTTTGTAACCTGTCCAATGTTCATATTCTTTTATTCCTATAAACTTCATGGACGCTTTTAATTCTTTTCTTCTAATCTTACTATGATACTCATCTACTACTACAACTTTATATTCAGTTGGATGTCTTAATAACTCCGCCCCACCAAATAGTGCTTCGTCATCAGGATGTGCTGTAATCATTAACTTATCAATCACAGTAAAGGGCCTCCATATTATCGTGTATTTGCAAAATAGATGCTGGTATTTTTTCTGTTATTTTACCAAACATCGCCTTATCTAAAATACCTTTCTTTTTCTTACCTTGTGCCATTACTAATATTCTTTTTGATTCCATAATAGTTCCTAATCCCATAGTAATTGCCCGTGTTGGTACATCATCTATCGAATCAAAAAACCTTGAATTATCTTGTATAGTTTGTTCAGATAAATCTACTACTCGTGTTCGTGATTCAAATGAAGAACCTGGTTCGTTAAATGCTATATGTCCATTAGTTCCTATACCTAAGATACATAAATCAATTCCACCTTTTTCTCTTATTTTATCTTCATATGACTGGGTATTTCTATCTGGAAAATTATAACTATTTGGATAAATATTAGTTCTATCAAATAAATTTTTTCTCATATAATTTTGATAACTTTCTGGATGATTTACATTCATAAGATAAACATCAAGATTGAACGTTATTACATGACTCCAATCTAATTCTCTTTTAACAAGTTCATCATACATACCAAGTGGTGTATCGCCAGTTGGAAGAACCAATTTAGATAGTGGTTGTTTTTTAAGTTGTTTTTTTACTATATCAGCAACAGTAGAACTTAACTCTTTATAATTTTTTAATACTTTTATTTCCAATATACTTCACTCCATATTTTAGTTGTTTCAGGAAAAACTTCTAACATAATTTCTTTCAATACTTTTGCATATTGTTGAATTTCCCATTGAGCTGTCTTTTCATCTCTTAAATCTATAAAATTCATAATAGATTGAAATGATGCTGTCCAATATACTTCGGTGTATTGAGATAATGGTAATACAATGCGGGCTTGCTCTTTTGCCATTCCAGCTTCTATCATTCTATCATAAGTCATCTCAACTTGTCTCATATACTCATCATAACAAGATGCCATTCTCCTTTGCTGTAAATCGTCTAATACACCAGCACTTGCTTGTTTATTATCTTCTGATTGTTTTCTCCAAACCTCTGGTATATAAAAATCTTCAACAGGAACATATCTTCCTGATATTTCATTCCATGGTGTATCTTTAGTTGGATAGTTTGAAGTTGCCTCAATTCCCACTACATGGCGAAATAATTGTCTCATCACAAATTCAGGAGCTTTAATATTAAGTTGTATTTGTAAATGCCTAAATGGACTAAAATGTTTATTTTTTGCTAAATATCTAACTAATTTCGCATCCTTTTCATCCCACACTTCCTTCCTTTTACCAAACGATACTCGAGCAGAATTAACTACTGTTAAATCATCTCCCATAACACCTTCTATTCTAATATGCCCCTTATCTAATATTTTTATTTCTTTACCTTTACAACTTTCCATTGTTTATATTCTCCATATTTTAATAATGGTTCTGACCAAACTTTACCTTTTAAGTATTCACAGATTGACTCTCTACCATAAAATTCTTTAACTGCACCTGTCGGTGATGTTAAAATAAAAGTTCTGGTCGTTGATTTTATCTTTTTTTCTATTTGTTTTTTTGTTTGTTTTTTTCCACTAACTCGTAGTGAAAATTTTTCTTTGAATCCAGTAGAATTCCACATCTGTTTAGATTTTTCTCCAATTTTTTTCTTAGTTTCGTCAATATGTGAATGTCCCCATTTTTTATACTTACTTCTATCGGCTCTTTTCCAATATTCTTGTAACGATTCTTTAATTTTCCGTCTATGTTCTTTTGAATGTTTTACTCCCTTTTTAGCCATACTATAATTTTTTCGTATTTGTTCTTTATTTGGATTATTAGTAAATAAATCTCCACCAGTTCCCCCTATATGAATATTATATTCTGGATTTAATTTTTCTATCCACTCAATTTCAGCCTTATCTACTTCATCCTTTGTTTTACATTCTTCTAAAATTACACAATCAAAATTTTCTCTACCATATTTTTTGATTGCTTGAGTTAATATTTTCCCACTACCTATATAACGCATACCACTAACAGTTCTCATATTATTAGTATTTTTATGCTGGCCTATATACAACTTACCATTTATTTTATTTATAGTTTTATACACTGCAAACATACAACTTCTCCTATATTTATCTAATAATAAATATAACAAAAGTAAACTTTACATTTAACTATCTACAATATCTTTTCTCTTACCAAATGATACACGAGCTGCATTAACAGGTGTTAAGTCATCGCCTAACTTATCTACAACCTCAATATAACCTTTATCTAAAACCTTAATTTTCATTACTATAACCTTTGTTTATATATATCAAAGTAAATCTTCAAAATGTAAATTAATATCCCACTTTTTCTTCCTTTTCTTCTTTTTATCAAACAACTTAAAGGCATTTTCTTTTAGAAGTAACTTATTAACCTTATTAAGTGTTTCTTCCCGTAAAGATTCATCACCATCTATATAACCTTCACTTGGATTTAAAGAAAATTCTAAAGATTTAAATCCTTCTCTAACCACTCTATCTATTTCATCAATGTTATCATTTATCATCATTTGTCTATTAATATCTAAACTCCACACCATCTCTTTCTTTTTATAAAATGGAGTTTCTTTCTTAAAACTTGCCTTTGAAATTTCAAAAACGGGAGATTTTAAATCATTTCCCTGTCTTGCAAAATATCTTCTTGCGCGTCCTATCTTACGATGTTTATTAGTAACTTTAAATTTATGTTTATCTAAATAATCCATTCCTTTTGATGGTTGTTTTAATTCAACATACTGACCAAAGTTGGTATTCCCTTTTACTCTATCAATTATCAAAGAAGTTTCATTGTATTCTGTTCCAGTCATATAAATTTCTGATTTTCCTATCCGTGAATAATGAATATGATAAGGTTCTCCAACGGGAACTGTACCACCATCTGGGTATTTAAAATCACCAAACTTTTGAACTGTACCAGCATTATTTATAATTCTTTCTTCGTGTTCTTCAGACAACATTTTATTTAAATCATATACCGTATCAAGTCTATCACTTAAATATTTTATCCCTGGAGGCAAAGAAACATCTATCCCCTTCACAAGTTTCCCGGCTATTTTTACTGGACTGTTTTGTTTTCTATGTATATTAGTCTTCATGTTTTAATAATTCACCTATAGCCACTCTTGGTAATCCTTTTATAGTAGTTTTCCATCCTTCTCGAGCAATTGTATGATTTACACTAATTGCCTGAAAAACACAATATTTTTTATATTGATCTGGAATATAATCCACATGAAAAGAGTTTCCTGGAATAATTCCACCTATTCCAACTATCTCTATTTCCAATTCTATTGGGACCATAGGTTCACCGGCCTGTTGTAATCTATCTTCATCTTTTTGCTGTAGGCCATTTCCATGTAAATAATCTATTAGACTTCTTCTCATATACAGACCAAATCCAGGTGCTTCAGTTAATGTTCCATCCATTAAATATATAGGAAAATCTTCATCATCATCACCACCAAATATCCACCATCCCGCAATTCCTGGTACTTCCTTCTTTAGTTCAAGATACCCCGGGTTCCAAGTACTATTACCCCATCTTTTTATTCCTTTTGGATGAAGTCTATGAAAATTTTGATCAGCCTCTTTCGTTTCTGCTTCTGAGGCCTCAAGTTTTTTCGCTGCATCTGCTTTCTCTTCGTCTGTTGTTTCCTTCCCACCACCCTTCGATACCTTTTGAAGAAATTCTTCATATGTAACTTCATTAAATGGAACTCCGTGACCTGGTCCAAATCCACCATCATAATTAGCCGAAGAAGGTACTGTTGTATCTTCATTTCCATCACTTTTAAATTGATAATTTTCATCATAAGTTCCATATGGGCTTCTACTCCCAAAAACTTCTGGGGAAATCTTACCCTTTGTACCAATTCTGTCGGCCATTACAATATTTTTTTGAGATTGATCAAATCCATCTTCACCACCACTCAATTTAGCAATAGCCTGTGCTTTAAATGAAGCGTTTTCTCCTCTGCTTTCAGGAGCCGCTGACCCCGCGTACATCGCTGATACTGCCATTGCACTTGGAACTTTTGAAGTTAATGTTTGGGATTTAACAATACTCTTTTCTCCCCATGATGGAAAAGTAAACATTGGACTTTTAGGATTTCCAAATTCATCATTATCCTTATTATTCTTAGAAATGATTCTCTCACGTTCCTTTATTAAACCTACAGCTGTAATTGTTGAGTTATTCGCATCAACTACTTTAACATTACCTGCTATATAAGGATCATCTACCAGTTCAAGATTCCAAAATCCATCCGTATCCCTATTAAGTTCATTAAATAAATTACTCATCCCCTGTTTTACAGTATTTGCATTTTCAAATGATTTTTCTATCAAACTATATGATAATAAAATATTTCTTAAATAACCACCTTCATCCCAATCATTTGATACTGCAAATGGTAAAAACCGCGGTGGATTTTTTTCATCTGTAGCGTTAGATGCCGCTTTTACTTGAGATCTTAAGTTCTCTCCTATATTATTATCAGCTCTAGTATGTTTTGCTGGAAATTGTCCTGGTAATATCCACCTATTAAAGTCCATAGTCAATAACCAGTTACTATTTCTAATTTTAACAGATTCAAATTTTGCTTCAGTAAGATTTGATGTAGGGATACCACGATTACCTTTATAAAGTTTTTCTCCTTTACCCTCACCTGATAAAACCGGTTCTATACTTCTAAAAGAATTAATAACCTTCCCTGTATTTCCAACTGTATCCCTTTCATATCGTCCTACAAATTTACTTAAAATATTATCCTCAAAAAATCCCCACGTTACCCAAGGTCCTCCCGTGGCACTCCAAAACCAACCATCATGTTTAGTATACATAGTTCCTGGTGGCTGCAAATGACCATCCTTAGCTTTACCCCATCTGTGAGCGCCGGAAAGGGTAGTCCATCTTTTGGCATCTCCCTGATCATACCAATAATCTGCTTCTCCACATAATCCCACAAGATTTTCATGTAATATCTTAACAAACTCTCCAATAGTCAAATCTTTTTTACCATCTTTAGTTTTGGGAGTTGTTCCTGTACCAGATACATCGCCTTCAAGAATATTAACACCCCGAGATACAATTTTAGTAACACAATCAAATCCACCATCGTCTCTCAACGACCACTCCCAATTTGTAATAATACCTGCCATTGCATCATAATTACCTGCTAAATCAACAATTCTATCTTGTATTTTACCATACGCCTTCCCACTTATCATATCGGCTTTTCCAAAATCCATCTGTGCCATTACTTCTTTAATATTATATCCCCATTCTATTAAAACTCCCTTACCATGTGCCAGAAAATGAGGTGTTAATCTTGTTAAATCCTCAAATGACCAACACACCCAATTAATAGTTGCTTCTCTAATGGCAGATAATCCCCCTTTATAATTAACACTTATATCTTTAACTCCTGCTAATGGTCGTTTAAGGCCATCCGTCCTTCCTATCTTCCCACCTTCAGTTGCAGTTCGTGGAGTATAAATAGAATCAAATCCATGTGACATATTATCCGTTTCATCTAATTCACCACCGAAAATAGTAACAGTGTTCATTCCCTTCTTTTTTTCGATTTTATATATTGGAATGCCATCTTCATCCTTTTTTTTAGTATTTACATACTTAATTGTACTATCTACAGGAGAAAACATTTTCGTCCATACAGCCTTAGTATATTCACTTTGTATCATTTCACTTCGAACACTAAGTGATTTATCAGTAAAATCTTTTGATACGGCCTGGATTTTCTTATGTAACGTGTCTCTTATACTTTCATGTATCGGTACTAAGCTTATCATAACCCTTATATCTCATTATTAATTATACGTAAATCATTTATTATTCGAGGAACATTACTTGGTATCCTTAATTTTTCAGTTGGACTTAACGCAAACGAACCATCACGGATATCATTTGCTTTTGCTATAATCCACCATAATGTAGAATCTCCATAATATCTATGTGCAAGATTTTCTAATCTATCTCCATCTATTGGATATACAAACATATCACCATCTGCAATTCTTATATCCGGATATAATGTTGTTTTAAGAACTCTGTTTCCAGTATTCTTATCTATTTTCATTCCTGTATATTTATATCTACTCATAATTTATCTCTATGCTGCTTTATTCGCGGCGGTTGTGCCAATAGCTTTATAAAACTCCTTCCAAGGAGTAGATTTCCGTACCCCTAATTCTCCAGCACTTTGATCATATTCTTTTAACCATCCTACATCATAATGTTTACCTTGTGATGCCAACACGTGTTGTCCAATATGTGTAAATTCACAACTTACGTTTACCACATGTGGTAATTGAAATCCATCTTCTATTTCCCAAGGTGAATTATCATCAACTGTAATACTTAAACTACTTAAAAATCCAGGAACTGCATTATACATATCACCAATAGTTAATTGTATAAATGGTGCTTCCATTCGTTTACCACCGAATTTATCTCCAACCGTCTTCCAAGATGGATATGCTAATCCCACAAGATAATTCATTTTTTCCCACAATATAGGTAATTCTTGTCTTGTATTTGGACTTATCATAAATTCAAAACTCATTGACCTTTCTGCCCCCGTATATACATGAACGCTATCTGGTCTACCAATATATTTTTCAGATGACCATTCTGGAGTAACTGATTCGCTTATTCCACTTAAAAATGCTCTAAATATAATATATTTTTTATTTACTATGTCATAAATTTTAAATTTAATGTAATCATCATTATTATCATCCTTTCCATACGGATGCATATTGACTTTATCTGTCAAATCAGTTGTATATTTACCATCGTCTGATTTTTTTACCAATCCTATAAGACCGTCGGTCTTCCCATCTTCATAACTGATGGATAATCTATCAGCTTGCATCTGAAGCGCACCACCTAATTCCCCTGAATGGGTCTTGTTCATCGCAACTACAAGTGTTTTGCTCCTATCACTTTTCACTAACTTCTCATATGCATCGTATTGATTATTTGCATCCGGGATCGTACCATATGCCAAAGTTCTATATCTGTCAAGTGGATTTCCAGACCCTATTGCTCCAGACTTATCTCTCACTGCAAATGCATCTACCGGGGTGCCATCTCCTCCATCAAATTCAACTGCAACATTCCGTAAATTTGGATTAACTCTCAGTGAAGGTGACTCCATCAAAGCTGCATGATCTGGTAATCTCCAAGCTATTTGTTTTGCTACCGTAGGACCGGCTGTATGACCTGCTGCATCTACCTCTTGACCAAACCGTGAATTCCAAATATTGCTAATCTTTGGCGGAAATTTTATATAACCTCCTGTTATTGAATCAAATACACTTGTTTGTTTCAATCTGTCCATATAAGTTCTTTGCAGGCCAGGGTTTGGTGTCCTTGTTATAGTTGTTGTTTTTTTCGTCGGTGCTATGTAATCTTGACCCTCTACCGCTGGGATAGTTATCTTCTTCCCCCCTACAGGCCCGTCACCCAGTGGCCGAGCACAAAGTGCCGTTCCCTGAACAACTCCACTTTTAGTTCCCATGAGTTTCCCGGTGTCAGAATACCATTTAAACTCTTCATTGTAATTCACATCATATGACACTGATTTATTGGCCTTGGAGTCGGCGAATCCGGCACCCCCCCGGCCGAGTTCCGATGGTGTTTTATTTGCCGGAATCGTCCCAGCCGCGGTATGATTAGCGCAAATATCACCCAACGAGCCGCCTACATACCGTGTCTCAGCAGGACTGGCCGCGATAAAAGGTTGTCCAGGACTATCTACTCCTGTTGTTTCTACCTTAACAGTATCTGCAGATGGCCAAACGTGAATTCCTTTTCTCTTTAATCCTGAAACTCCATATAAATTACCAAATGAATAATCCGATCTACTTGTTAAACCACCAACACTATCAATATAACCTAACGCCTGTCCTTCTGAACCTAAATTAGCACCATCTTGAAGATTGAATAACGGAAACGTAAATAATGGAAGTGGTTTAAGTTTAGTAAGATCATCTTTCGTATCATGTAGTGTTTCCGCACCCTCTGTTGCTAATCGTGCTCCAAACTTGTCCGTTCCTTTTTGTCCTTCCCAATGGGCAGTTGCCATTTGTACAACAGGTTCACCATAAATATCTGAAGCTGAGTCCTGATCTGTTTGTAATCGTGTTTTCTCTAAAGGACTTGTCTTGGGTGGTTCTACAGCCTGTGAAATTGTAAAGGAAGGACCCATACTGTATGGTTTAGTGGAACTGTATAAATCTTCTGTCCACCCATCACTTTTAATGTCACCACTAAATGGTTCTAATTTGCTTAATATTTGAGTGGCAAAGGTGTGCACCGGTTCTGTTGCAGTAAGAGCTTGACCTCTTTGTGTTAATTTACCATAAACACCGTCGGTCGCAGTATAATATTGGGGAGCTTGAATTCCAATTCCGGCTGTAGTACTTACATATAATGTACCTTTTTTGTAAAAATTTGTGCCAGGATGTAATATTTTATTATCACTTGATCTTTGGGATGGAAATGGTGTTTTTATTGATATAGGTTCTATATTACTAAATTCTTCGCCCGTTTCCCATCTCGTTTTTTTATGTGTAAGAGCAGGATCACCTATTCTCTGTGCTATTGAAAATCCTGCTTGACCACTTGCTAATTTGCTTGGAGGTCTACCAGTAACACCACCTCCGATATGACCTGATAAATATAATGTACCACTTTTTTTGTAAATGTTTTTACCATCGGGTTGGGTTACTGGTCCTGATGTAGTTACTCCATCACCCGTCTTTCTTTCGTGGTCAAATTTTGTTTTAATCTCACCAACCTGGAGTGGAACTGGAGCAAATTGAGATGTGTTTGGTGAGTTCTTATTAATAAATATTACTGTTTGTTTTGCTTTTGGAGTACTTGTATGTCCAAGTGCTTTTTCACCCGCAGGCAATTTCTTTGGATATGGTGATGATTGGTTATGTTCTTTTAAATAGGGTAAAGTTGCCGAATATGGAGAACCTTGATAAACACCCACTCCCTTTACATTTTCAAGAGATTTATCTTTAATAAAATCAGTTGTAGATGACCAAATTAATGGTGTTTTACTTGGAAAACTATGAGTCCATCTTTTTTTATAAATTACTCCTTTACCCGTTATTTGTATTAACCCTTTATCTCTTAATCCTTTAGCTTCTTGAGAAACAGATCCAAGTTCTACTCCTACTCCTTGAACTTCTGAAAGAGTGGTTTTTGTTAAATAAGGTGAAGTTGCTGAATATTTATCACCTTGATAAACACCTGATATTGATTGTCGGGCCATACTTTTATCGTATCCATCAGTTTTAGATTGCAATCGGCCAAAATCAGTCACACCCCTTTGTCCAAGTGCTATCGGACTTATAGAACCTGCCCCATGAGATTTTAAATATTGAGAATCTTCTTCAGTACCTCTTTTTCTAAAATATAAATTTTGACCATCAAGAAAAACTTTAGCTGTATCATATGTTGTACCAAGATTTGGACCCACATCTTTAACTTTTACAAATTCTTTTCTTCTTGGATCAAAATACACGGTTGCAACGTCCATGTGTCTTGAAATTACATTGTAGAGATCATCATAACCAAATTCATTTCCCCTTCTCCGTTTATTTACATCTTGTAATCCGTTATTTATATCTAAATTATATGAATAATCAGTTAATATAGAAGATTCATCTCCACCTTCAGTCAAATCTATCTTTGTAACTTCAGAATAGGTATCACCAAGATGTCTTTGTACATGAAACATCGGTGGTAATGAACCTTGAATTGAGGCTGGATTCCATATTCTTGTTTCTTTTCTTGGATTGAATGCCTGTAATGCTGCTTGGGTGGCCGCCCATTGAATACCTCTCGGGGAAGCTTCCCACGCAGTTATTCTTATTTCATCTGCTAAAGTTCTAGCTGCTATAGTAGTTACACTATTTACAAGATTACTTACTATATGTTCTACAAAATTATGAGATTCTCCATCGTTACCCCATCGCTGTCCTATTTTCCTTAAAATATATGGTTGAGTTGTTGAGGCTCCTGGTTGTCCAGAATCAAGTCCAAAATGTTTTTCAATAAATCCCCATGCATTCCATGTTCCAGTTACATTTCTATGTGATATATTATACGGTGCCCTATCTTTTGGAAAAGTAAAGAAATTATTTCCATCTGGATCCCAATGTGGTGAAAGTTCATTTAATGGAAGTAACGGTATATCAGATGGAGTAAAAGAACCAAAAGTAATATTATCAGATGAAATATCTACTGTCCCAGAAGTATAAACAGGTTGAGAAATAGTTGGTGCATCGGGACTTCCAAATAAAAGCAGTTCCAAGTCACTTGGTGTAGCAAAATCAAATTGGTCTTCAAGATCATTTAACCATGATGGTGGAGTAACCATTACTTCACCTCTATTAATAGTTATTAAACTTCCCTCAATTTGAGTTGTATCTGGCTCGAATGGAACTACTCTACTTCCATGTGCTCCTTCTGCAAAAGGAGTAAGATTTAAACTACTTTCACCATCTGGATTAAATGTTATTTGAGTACCACTAAAATCAGATGGTTTTCCCTTTGGTGACGAATAAAGATTATTAATAGTTGAATGTAATCCACTAAAACTACTTATTCTTGTAAGATTTCCATACTTAATAACTCCACCACCAATAGTAGGTGCTGGATCTTGTGCTCCTATATGAATAGAACCACCTTTCCAAGGCTGAGTAGTACCTGTTTCATCAAACAAATCTGTTCCCAATGATATAGGTGTAAATGGTGAAGTTAAAAAATGATTTTGATAAACTTTATATAAACGACTACGAAATGTAGTATGATCGAATGATGCATCGATTCCTGTAAAAGTAATACCATCAGAAGAAATAATTGGTGCACCAACTGTTTGATTTATTTCACCCTGTGATGCAATGTAAATACCAGGATAACCAGTTAATCTTGAAAGTGAATCAATACTATGTGCGTCTGCTAATTTTGGTATATTACTAAACTCCAATGAATCAGTTTGTGGTCCTGTTGCTGTTATTTGTGGTATTACATAAGGTAAATCAGTTCCAAATTCAAATGGATTAAAATTTGGTGATGTCAATCCAATTTTACCAAGTCCTGCACTTCCACGAGTAAATGTTTTAAATATAGGAGTGGATAATTCATCTATATTAGCAATATACATATCACTACGATTAAACCCTGATATATGAAATTGTGTTCCATAACTCGAATGTAACTTTTCTGTATCAGTATATTGTGAACTTATATTTCCTTCTACGGTATTAAACTGACTACCCAAGAAGCTTCCTGGGGTGCCAAGTGCACCATCGTATCGTGAATAATCAATCGTAAATGATGGAGATGGTCCAACTTCAGGTATTGCATGTCTTAATGTATCTAAACTTAATACGGGTGGTGTACCAGGTGATAATAATGAATCAACCATATTAAAAGAAAATCCAAGTGGTAAAGTTTCAGGTCCCCAAGAACTCTGAACTCCACTTAAAAAATCAACTGGTCCCGTTTTAACTCCACTACCAAATGGTGTATATGGAAATCCAACTCTGTTTGTCATTATAATAATAGCATCTTCATTGGGTCTATCAAAAGTTTTAGTTCCCGTAACCGTATATCCACGAACATCAAACGATTGTGGATTATCACTTGGTGATACACCAAAACCTACTCCATTATCAAGGTCACTATGAGTATCTGGATGTAGTGGTAATGCTGGGGTTGGCCCAACCGTTCCACCATGTCTACCACTTATTATATCTGAAACAGTATATCCACGAACTGTAAATGATTGTGGGTTTCCAATTCCACCTACTCCATCATCATATAAAGAATGTTCTTCGGAGTGTGGTGGTTGTCCAAGTGGTTCAACTCCACCGTGTCTACCACTTATTTGACTTAAATTTGTTCCTGCTCCATCATCTTGTAGAGTATGTTCTTCTGGATGTATAAGATCTGGTTCTTGGCCATGACGATCACTTATTTGACTATTATTAACACCAGCACTTTCATAATTCCAATTGAAATTTGATAAGTCTGTTAATAAATCTACAAGTGCCATTTAATTTCTCCTATTATCTTATTACAGCATCAGCAAATTCACCAGTATTTCCGGCTATTGTTGAAAGTTGTGTATTACCAGATTCTATTGCTGCAATTAATCTATCTACTTTTGCCTCTAATGCTGCAGTATCAGTTCCACCACCTGCCATTGCTCCACCAACAGCGGTTTGTTGGTCTTGATTTAATACCATTTCACCTGGAGTTAACATTGCAGGAATTGTATCAGTACCTTGTGCAAAATATTGAGGTCTGTTTCCAGGCACGGGTACTACTCCACCTCTTGCAAATGGCCATATACTTTTAAGTCCTTCCCATGCCTTATTGGCTAAACCTTTAGCTTTATCCCATCCTTTAGATACTGCTTCTTTGGCACCGGCCCAAGCATTCGAGACATGCTCTGCTGCTATGGTTGCTGAGCTTTTCAGTCCGTCCCACGCCTGACCTGCACCTTCAATGATTCCACCAAATGCTTGAGATGCACCACTTTTTAATCCTTCCCATACTGGACCAAATGATCCTGCATCCCATCCTGCTTTAATTCCTTCCCAAACGGATAAAGCACCACCTTTAATTCCTTCCCAGGCGGTTGTAGCACCTTTTGAAAGTCCTTCAAATGCTGGTGCCAATGTCTCTGATAGTGTTCCCCATGCTCCTTTAACCCATTCCCAAGTATCACTTGCGGCTCCTTTAACCCATTCCCAAGTATCACTTGCGGCTCCTTTAACCCATTCCCATCCTTCTCCTACTTTACCTACAACCCAATTAAATCCAGCAGTTATACCATCCCAAAGCCATTTTCCACCTGCTAGAATACCATCCCAAATACCTTTAAAAAATCCACCTAATCCTGAAAATATACTTCCTATTCCATCAAATAATCTTCCAAAAAGATCTAAAAGTCCAGGCCCTATAGCAGCAATTCCATCTCGTATCCTTTCACCCATTCTTGATGGTGATTCTGCAATCAAACCTGCCATTCCGAATCCAGACCATAACGACTCACCAAGTTTTTTTCCAAGTTTTTTCAAAGGAGATGTTGTTTTTGAAAACCCTTCAAGAAATCCTTCATACTGTTCTTTATTTTTAATAGTTTTTTCCATTTCTTCATTTATCTTTTCCATTGAACTTGATAAGTTACCTGCACCTTTTGATGCCTTCATCATTACCACAGAAAATGCGGTCAACATTGCAATACCTATTCCAATAAAAACTGCTCCAGTTCCCCATCCTGCCAATGCAAGACCAATTGCTCCTATTCCAAGTGCCAAAGTTATCAATCCAGCTCCAGCAGCTGATAATGATACAAGACCTTCTGCTATAGCTGTTACAAATGGAGCGGCAAGTTTTAAAGCATATCCAAATGGTATCATTGCAACTCCTAAGAGTGCTATTAAACCAACAGCTATAAAAGGGAATCCTGTGGCTGCGGCTGCCCCAAGTGTCTCTAATCCACCCCCTAATGCGACAAGTCCGGCAGCTGCCGTGGTGCCGGCCATTGCAATAAATCCTAAAAATGGAATTGAAGCAATAGCAAGAGCAAACGCAACTGACGCGGCAACTAAATTCAAAGCTCCCATTGCAACTTTTTTACCGGCCATTCCTTTCAATCCCACACCTAACGATATAAGATTAGGTCCTATCTTAGTTAATTTAGCTTTTCCAAGTATCAATAATCCCGGAAGTCCAGGTAAAAGTAATAAAAATCCTAATCCAGTTGGTATAAGATTAAGGGCTCCCTGTAAAACCTTTCCACCGGCCATTGCCTTTAATCCTTTTGCTAAATCTTTTAATTTATCACCTATTCCCTTTTTTGGTACAGTTTTCGTGTCTGGTATTGCCGATGTTGCGAGATCAGCACCACCACCAGCCGTTTCTGCGGTAGTTTCTGCGGTTTCAGCTACTACTTGTTTTTGTTTTTCTTTTGTAATTCCCTTTTCAATCATAAACTCTTTAACTAAATCTTTTACTCTATTTTTTCCAAATATACCAATTCCCATTGCATGCATTTTCCATAATCCTAAACCAAGCGCTATAGCTCCTATAACATATTCAACCCCAGGCAAAATATCCACCAACTTACTAGCCCAATACACCAAGAATGAAATTCCCGCAACGGCAAGGGTTATAGGTAAAAATGCAATAGCTAGTGCTCCCGCAATTCCAAGAATTATTGGATATAATTTTGTAGTTATCGATAATATTTGAGCCCATATTTCACCCGCGTATTCCAACATCGCATTTATTTGATCACGAGTCCGTTTTTCACCCGCTGTCATATTATTAAGTTTTTCTTGATTTGATATCATACTGCTCATCTCTGATACAGATAATCCAAATGCTTTTGCTAATGCTTTCCGTTGAAGAACATTCATTTTTTCAAAATCTGCTTGACTCCCGGCCTGTCTAAGTATTTCTTTCTGCATTCCTTCTATATCACCTCTAAAAGCCATCTCTCGTGCCAAATCTGTATTTATATTACGACCAAGTAACATAGACGCTTCCATTGATGATTCAATAGACGATTCAAAATCTAATAGTCCCTCTGCCGCGTCCATAATAGAACTAAATTCAACACCTAATTTTTTGGCTGCAATTGCCGCTTTAAACAAATTTTTACCACCATCTTTAGCAAATCCAGCAAATGCTTCTGTATTTTCAGCCACACTATCCATAATTGCTGCGGGTGCAACTCCACTTGCTTGGGCTAAATAACCAACCGACTCTAATTGTGATATTGCGGCCTGGTCACTTGCTGCCCCAACGGCTTTCATTTGTGTTACTAATGTTGCTGCAGATCCTCCTGCTATTCCAAAATCTGCATTTAATCTTGCCATACTTACTAAGAGTTCATCTGTTGCTTCACCAACACCACCCATTGAATCTTGTATTCCACTTACTATCGATTGTACATCTGAGGCTTCAACTCCGAGAAATGAAAATTGAGTTGCTGTCATATTTATTGATTTTTGTAACTCCGCGGCATGTCCAAATGTTAATCCCATTTCTTTACGAAGTTCAAGAGTACCACCATATAACTTCTTCATAGCCGCTACTATAAGTATTATTGCTGCAAGTCCAATTAATATAGGACCTAACATTCCACTCAATGCAGCATTGAATTGTTTAAATGCCGCAGTTATCGTTTTAAATGTTTCCAATCCCTTTTCCATTATATTATCAAATGCCTCTTTAAAAGACATATGACCGGCTTTGGCCTCATCTGATGCAGCGGCTACGAATCCTGTTCCGTCATGCCATCTTTGTTGTAAATTACCTGCCTCATCCGTCCATTCAACTAATTTGGCCTTTGGTTCTGATAATACTAATAATAATTCTCCTCTGACATAATCTCCAAACCCTTTCATTTTATCATCTAATCCAACTAAAGTTGATACCCATTTTCCAAGGGGATTGGATTCTAAAATAGATTGTAATTTTTTGAATGGTCCTAAAATTGCCTCAGAACCTGCTGCAACTTGACCATTAATTTTTGCAAGCATCTTAGCCGCATCTACATTACTTTGAGCAGTGGCCACCATGACATCAGCCCCATCCGACATTTTATCAATAGTATTTTCTTGTTCATCCAAGTCTGATAAAATCATTTTCTGTAGATCTTCATCTAATCCTGCAGCCTTTACTAAAGCTCTTGCTATTTTTAATTGTATTTTCAAACTTGGAATAGTTTGTTTTTTTATTATATCGGCTTGAAGTTGAGCTTTTTCTGCAGCGTCTTTCATCTCTTCAACTTGATTTGTAAATCCTGCCGTTCCAATTTTTTTATATGCCTTGGCTAAACTTAAAGAATTATTAATATTTTCAACTTGAATATCAGCAACATCTCTTAAACCAACACCAAGCGTTTTAGTCACATCCCTATAAACGTCATTCAGCTCTGATCCTGCTTTGGCATGACCTGCCACTTCTTCAGTATAATTCTGGGACTCTTTATTTATGATTAACCACTTTTCATTATGTTTGTCAAGCTCATCAGTTATTTTCTTATAAGCTTCTCGACCTGTATCTAAGTAAGTGTTCGCCAAGCTTGTGTGCTCAGCTATTTGTTGCATAAGTGATGACCATTTTTTTCCTACAGAAACTATATTTTGTGCCCCCAAACCTGCTAATTTAAAATCTCTTGACATTTGAAAAACCATCCGGCCATTTACTTTAACAACTTTACCTATTTTATCTTGAAGATCTGATAACCTAGATTCAAGTCCAGTCATCTTCATCGTTTCTTTTAAATGTAAAGCGTCAGCGGCTGCCTGTTCTTTTTGTGCCTTTTTCTTTTCTAATCTTTCTCGTTCTGCGATCTTTACAGATTTTTCCCCCGAAACTTCATGGTCTTTATCGGCTTTTGCTTCATCCCTTTGCTTTTTCTTTTTTATTTTATATTCTTGCATTGCTTTCGAGTCGGCCATAGTAGGTATAATGGTATTATCAATACCACCCCAATATATTTTTCTTTCTTCTATTGAATCTATTAACATAGATTAGTCTCTTTTTATTTTTAAACTATTGGTAAGTTTTTTACGCCATATTTGCGTAAAGCTCTATCTAACTTCGCACTCGAATCTATAAAATCATTAGTAGCCCTCCTTAGTGCAGGATTATCCTCTAACGCTTTAAAAACTTTCTTAGTTCGTCTACTAAAAATAGATTTTAAAATAGTTGATATAATTCCTTCTACTAATTGATCTTCTGTTAATTTATTTTTGGACGAAGCCATTTTCTTTCTCCTACATATTAATTTTATTTTGTGATTTCCATTGGTTAAACAGGATATTATAACTCAATAATAAATATCATATATAGTAAAAAATGTTAGCCTCGGGGGATACCTGGTCGTGAAATACCACCAGATTTTTTATTTGATTTTTTGATTTGTTTTTGTTCTTCTTCGTAGAATTCTGACGCCTTTTGAATGTAAAATCGGCGCAGATAGACGGGCATGTTATATACCTCTGTGAAATTAAATCCTCCTTTCCCGTGGAAGCATAGGGAGAAGATTTCTGAATGAATTGCAGGCTTATCTTCTGCCCGCAGGCCAAAAAAACTCAACGTCTAATGGGATGTCCATAGTCGTATCTTCACCAGTAGCTTCGCTGGTAAAGGTAAAAGACATATCAACATCAGGCGTGATTTTTATAAGATATTCTCTAAATGCAAGAGAATCACGAGATAGTAATTCGTTATCAACAAAATCATTTACTCGTTTTTGTGATGTATCTCCATCAATCGACACAATTGCCTTTTTCAATCGTGTAGTAATTTCTGAACCTATACCACTTTCTTTTGCGAATTTCTTGTATGCTTTTAATTCAACATCAATTTCTTTTTCTTCTTTATGTGTTAATAGACGAAACATAAGTTTAACTTTTGATGCAGGTAAATCTAATTCAAATTCATTTTTACCACTCTTAAATAAATCCCAATCAACTTCTTTATCGCTAATTGATGTTAAATCAAAAGTTTCTTCTTGTTTCTCTCCACTTGATGGATCTGAAATTTGAACAGTATAATCTTTACCATATCCAAGAATTCTTGTTGCTATCATCACTGCATTTTTATCACCTAACAATAAATCATTGAGTGATACCTTTTCATCTACAATAACAGATTCCAACAGTCTATCTAAAACAATTCCTTTTTGAATTAGATTCCGAGAAGTTAAAATATCTTCTTCTTTTGCGGTCATATACTTTAACTCAATTGTTCCACCTGCCAGTGGTGAATCTTTTGGATAAAGTTTGCCCTTTGTAGGCAAATTAACTACCTCTGTTGGAAACTGGCGTTTTTCTTCTGCCATGTTTTTTCTCCTTTGTAATTTCTATTGAATAGTTTTTAGTAACCTATACAATATAACCAATTATAAAACTTTTACTGGGGATATTAAAATCCCCAGTTTAAAATACTACTTACTGTGGAATTATGCTTTTCCAACAGCGTCACGAACTCCGTACAAACCAAATGCCGCGAGTAGTGTCCAAACAACTTCAGGTACTGCTTCTATAACACCTGCTGCCTGTGCTACTCCAACAACACCAGCAATAACTGATGTCCATACTGTCTTTGATTTATACCAAGCTTTATCTGCTATGATTGCCATAATTAACTCCTTTTGTTATTATTAAAAATTTAAACTCGGGTGTTGTTTCTTATGATGTTTATAACACAAAACAACTCCACTTATTTTGTTATGAACATGATAATCTACAACCTTTTTTACTGGATTACTTTTGCCTGTAAATTTCTTTAATATCTCATTCATCATTTCTTTGTTGTGGTGAATATGTAAATCTTTACTACTACCACATTCTTTACACTTAAAACCCGCCTTCTTTAAAATTGGATATTTCCATTCTTTGTATAATTTGTTAGATGCATATACTCTTGCTGATAATGGTGATGTTCCGCCTTGCCATTGTGAAGAATCTTTTCCGTATAAAACTTTTAAATTTCCAGATTTCCATTGCTTCTTCATATTAGATGATTTAACCTTTTTAGCCTTATTTGATGTATTCCACTTAACAAGATTTTTACAATTTTCTTTTACTCGTTCATCTTCAATAGTTAATCCATCATTCCAAACTTTTCTTTCACCATTCTTATATTGTTCTCTACGAGTTTTAGCTGAATTTTCTATTGACTTTGAATTGTGTCCCCAATTATTATGAACTCGGGAATAATGTCCTTTTGACCATTCATTTTTAACAGTATCCCCACATCCACATTTACAACACTTAACCATAACCACTTAAAGTAATACTTTAATTAAAATTGTAATATAGCGTAATCATAGCGAAGTGTCAAAGTTACATCAACTGGGTCTGTTGCATTTGCCCAATCTAAATCACCAAATGTTGCGTTGGTAATCCAAGTACCTTTAAGTGTCCACTCTTCAACCTTATCACCTACTGGTCCTAAAACATTAATTGTTACATCCTTCTTATAAAAGTCTGTATAACCATCTCTACCTGTTACTGATTCGTGTGATAAACGAACCCATTCCATAACTGCCTGTGCGGCCGATGGAACAACAGGATCATAAAGAGTAACTTCAAGTTCTTCCCATGAACCTTTACCTTTAACATATCGTTTTACATTAATATGGTCAAGTTCAATAGTTTCAAATGCTATTGTAGGTCTATTC
>Ga0080013_1002833_pt1 | contig 19476 bp, 45 predicted proteins | sample ETNvirenome_6_85_FD_69236 | JGI IMG/M metagenome (GOLD analysis project Ga0080013, IMG submission 69236) | Marine viral communities from the Pacific Ocean - ETNP_6_85 (SPADES assembly) (version 2) | ecosystem: Environmental > Aquatic > Marine > Oceanic | place: Pacific Ocean | collected 2013-06-19 | reverse complement strand
AGTTGGAAGCCTTCGCTGCAGCGCAAGCGCTGTCGGCAACAGAAATATCAAAGATACTCGTTCAAGAGTGCTCCTGATACGGCTTCTAACACCCCTAACAGACGGTTCTCTACCTAAGGGAGCCGTCTTTTTTATCTTAAAATTTAATTGTTATTCAACTAATTACTATGTATACCCCCTACGACCCATTGGATCTTTTCCCTTTCCGGTCCCGCTACGCTGACTGTCAAATAGTCGTTATCCGTGATAGCGAATATGAAGAGCTTCGTCGAGATGAAGCTAAACGACAAATTACTGCGCTTGAATCTAAAGCCAACCGATACACCACTGCAGCTCAAGAAATTGAGGTGCGTATCAAGGAACTCCGTCAGGAACATGACCTTCTTGAAGGTGCTAAAGATACCGAGAAACTAACCGGAGCTACTACATAATCTTTATATATAAAGTACTGTAATAGACACCAAATTAGAAGACTTCTAATTAATTAACTTATGACGAAATCACTTATACTAACTCTTGAGGACGATGGTACCTATACCATCCTTATCGATGAAACCAATACACGGTATTTTTCTATGCCTCCTGAAGATGTTGAGATTTTTCTCAATGACTTCCTCGAGCAACATCAACCTATCCCTATTGAAGATGTAATTGACTTTGGCAAAGGTAGATTAACCTGCGCCACTAGTCAACAAGCTGCCTGGTATCAAGGCTGAGACGAACTACTGCTAAAATTTCATACAATGGGCGTGCTTCGCACGCTCCCTTTTTTAGTGTTCTTTACATTTATTAAATGTCAGCTAATCTAACCCGTGGTTCCCTTGCAGCTCTGTATACTGAAAGGTTAAACCTATGGCAAAAGGTAGACCGTCTTACGGCTGATGGATATTATGCACGGGCTAATTCCCTGCAAGATTACATCGAGCACTACCTGGAGCCTCGTATACGTAACACGGAGGGACTATGAAATTGTCCGACGTTGTTGCACAACATGGATTTGAACCTTCGGATTTAGCCGAAATCAAAAACGCTAAGTTGTACCAACGTATAAACCAGGATGGTGTTAGTGAACTACTTTGTGTTCAGAAAATAGGAAACGTAATGCGTATCAATCGTATTGCACTATTAATAGGTAGTGGTATGGTTCTACCATTGAGCGAAAAGCTCGATCAACTTCTTCCTACCGATAAGGTGGAAGACTACCTAACTAAAACACTATCCACTGCTTAAAGGGCGTGCTTCGCACGCTCCCTTTTTTAGTGTTCTTTAGATATTCCAATCTATGTCATTCGACGAAATTAATCCTGAAACTGCAAAGCCATGGACCCGTGCCGAGTTGTTTGCAACTCTTGAGCACGAAAGGGCCGAGGCTACTGAGGTACTTAAAGAAGTAACTTACTACGATGGACCTCAGGCAGATAAATCAGTGATCATTTCATGGCCTGAACAGGCCGCTAACTTAAGAGCACGATGGGCCATCCACCAGGATGAATTCGCCATCGCTATTAAGGACCTTAAGACTTTGTACAAATCTGTGCAAGTCTTTATAGAAAATCAACAGGAATACTGGGCAACCAACCCCTTGCTTAAAAAGCAATGAGTTAACCCATGGGCGTGCTTCGCACGCTCCCTTTTTCTATGTTCTTTAATAGGGTTACATGCGACCAACCTTTGACTTTAAAATCATAGGACAAACTGGGATTCCTAAGATATCCTTGATTGAAGCACAAAATGAGCAAGCATTCGAATTCATCACAGGTGAACAGAACCTTGCCATATTACCAGACGGTAGTGCGCCAATATGTGATGCCAGTATTGATGACTTCATCAATGTTGCAGAGCATGCCCAACTTTCCTGTGCATTATCATGAACAGGCTACCTATAGACCCAGATGAAGCGCCTTGGACTGAAGAGTACGAGGAGCGACAACATGATAGGTCTGAATTCATACGGCAACGTATGATAGAGCAAGCAGAAGAAATTGCGTGGCAAAAACACCACCTTCTACTGCCTAGTTAGCTATCCTATATAGGAGTGCCCTAAGGGCATTCCTTTATTTTCTGATGTATGAAAATGACTGAATCAACTGAAACAGTAGATACCTCTACCAAAAAGACTAAGTCTGACCTAAACGACTTAGAGATTATTAAATTCCTTAAGAACATTGACTGGGACGATATCGCTAGACGTATACGTAACGGTGTAAATGTCGTAGGCAAAGCCATAGTTTATATTGCTGAAAAGCTATTAGCACTTGGCAAATATCTATCCGAGGTGTAAGAACTAGGGCGTGCTTCGCACGCTCCCTTTCCTAGTGTTCTTTTACATCTAACTAGATGACACAATCTGCTCCTAATAGTATCAGTTATTCTGATCTTGAGAGACTTGCTGGAAATGCACAGCAAGAAGACAAAATTGATGAAGCCTTCGCCGGACCACATGATGGTCTCACTGATGAGCAAGTCATGCGAATGTCTTGTAACATGCTAGATGACCTATACGAAGCATGTGGAAGCCCAATTATCCATAAGGTAGCTGCTATGCAGTGTATTCATAACCTTATGGTATGGCATATTAATATGGCCAACAGTCAAGCCGAAGCTGGAGATCAACGATCTGCCTTTGCTTGGGCGTCTGATGCAGGCAGACTTAAGGATGTTCTTGACCTCCTGCGCAATGTATCCATATATCCAGATGACTTTACACATCGTCCCGACGAAGCATTTTCTCCATTCAACCAAACAGATGATGATGAGACTGATGATGAGGCTGATGAAGAGTGAAGCCTATTATTTTAATTTATATTGGTCTTGCGGTGCTACTTCATGCACCGTTTAGATGTCCACTTATTTTACTACCCTTCATTCCACCTATACAGAAACCATGGACCCAATTGTTTGGATCATAGCGGGAGGATTACTCGCTCCCGGTCTGATTATGTTATTCTGGCCTGATGACCCATCAGACTACGATAACTACTAAATGTCAGCTCTAACAATCATCTACGTCACATTCTTCACTATCACCTTAGTAGCAGGGCTACATTTTACGTGGCCCTTACCTTACCGCTCTAATAGAACCTTAAAGTAAAACTATGGGCGTGCTTCGCACGCTCCCTTTTCCTATGTACCTTTTAAACAGCCACAGTAGCTGTTAAATACATTGGCAAAAACCTACGCTCAATTCAACACCGTATCTGTAACAGGACGTGTGTACAACGCTGAAGTTGTAAACTACAACGGAAACGAATTCCTTTCAGTCACACTGATCACCACATTGCAAGATGACGGTACAGAGATGACTGTTAAATTCACTAACAGCAATGGGCTTAAGACCTTGCAACAGAGAGGCCATCTTCCAACCGGAAGGATGCTGACTGTAACTGGTCACATCGTAGATGTCACAAGCACCTACACAAACAAGAACGGTGAAATCATCACCTTAAAGCGCCCACAGATGAAGCTTAACAACGTAGTTGTAGCTGACGGCGCACTGGGACCAATCCCCGCTGATAAGCGTAAAGTCCAAGTGACTGCAGGACAAGTCGTACAGCAACGTGCGACAGTATCTGAAACGCCATCCCTTACCGAAGAGGCATACGCAGCGCTTAAGGAGAACGCAGAAGTCGAAGCATTTGACTTCGCTGATTGATCTACATGAGGCCGGGATTTTCCCGGTCCCTTTTTTACTTTCTATAAAACATGACAACCGAAACAAGTATTGATACTTATGACTGGATCACATGCGAATACGGTCAATACCGTATAGAGAAGACACGATGGAAAACCTATCGAAGTTTAGACAAAGAAGGTAATCCATTAGTGATCGGCTTAACACGAGAGACTGTCAAACTTATGACACCAATACATATGTATTCACGTACACCAGGCTATGACGGAAGTCACGATAGCCATGTACAAACTAGAGACAACTTTGTTGAACTCTAAACGTATACTGACGAGTAATCAATAATTATTTATCAACTTAACCTTAGAGGAAAAAACCTATGAAAACTATTGCAATCGGTGATGTACACGGATGCTATGAACTTTTACTTGACACTGTCACTAGCTATATGCATAGTGACGCGGAACTGGTGTTCCTTGGCGATTTATTCGACAGAGCACCAACATTTGACGGAGATATAAAAACACTTGAATTCATATGTGACCTTCAACAGGAACCTACACAGTATGGATTTTCTAATGTTATTGTTCTTCGTGGTAACCACGAACAGCTTCTGTTAGATGCCTATGAAACAGGCGATACAGAAGCATGGCTTTATAACGGAGGCGACCTAAACTTCCTTGAATACTTACGTGACAATCCACAACATGTGGAATGGTTACGTAACTTACCTTACTATCTGATACGAGGAAACTATCTACTAGTCCATGCCGGTGTAAGACCCGGTGTGCCCTTATGGGACCAAGACGAAGATGATTTCCTTTGGTATCGATCTAATCCAAATCAAGGACATGTGCCACATGGTTTACCTTACACCGTAATTCACGGCCACACAATCCAAATACCTCCAGTAATAACACACTATTCCGATAGCATTGCTATTGACACTGGTGCGTTTGCAACTGGAATACTATCTTCAATCCTTATTGAATACAATGAAACGGACTTACCGAGCGCTCAACACGGAGCAAGCAGATCAACTGATGCTACGGTTACAAACAGCGATTGACATATGTGAAAACGCTAAGCCTATTGATTGGGACACTTACAATCCAGAAACAGATGACGCTAAGACAACCTATCCAGGCGCATTGGGCCATGCCCAAGGAATGCTGCAATGGGTATTATGTGATCTTGAGCTATCAAGAGAAATCGAAGTAACAATCTAAAGACAAACAAGCAGGGCGCTTCTATTAGTAGGAACTGCTCTGCTTATAAGCCAAAGGTTTATAATAGATGAATGTTACTAAAGCTATACCATGGGCAGAGCATATCTAGCACATCAAAAGCGCATGAAAGAAAAAGGCGAACAGCAATCTGCTGATTTAGACTTTGCCAGACGCACTGCACAAGAAAGCGTTCGCCAGTATGCCAGAAGTCAAGGCGATGAGTGGAACGAAGATAAATTCGCCGATACTGGCAGACGAAGGAGAGCTCCTTCTGAAATTACTGCTGCAGATGCCGGAAGCGGTAAATGGACTAAGTATGGATGGGAAAATTCGAAGTCTACTAAATATATCAAAGAGATGCGCGAAAGCAAAGATCTTGGTGGAGACTTCAACTCAGTCAGCGATTGGGCTGGTGTTACCAGTTACTATAAGGACAAACTCGCTGCACATAACGCTAAAGACTTTGCTAACAAAGACGATACTGCACCTACACCTGTAGAGAAAGACGACACTTCATCAACCCAAACATACGAAGGTCCAAGTAAACAGCTTGCTAAAGCTAATGCTTATGTATCAGCTAAAGACGAAGCAGACCGCAAAGGCAACACTACTCAACAAATTTTTGGAACAAATCCTGTGAGTGGTAAGAAAGGCTTTAATGGTGCTGCATCCTTCATGGACAGCTACAAAAGTAAAGTTAAGGAAAACCTAGAGCCTAAGCCATCTGTTTCCGTTAGCTCTTCTATTGCTAATGCTGCTAAAGCGGACAACGTTCAAGACAAATCAAACAGCAACCGCAAGCAACCAAGCTACGGTATTAACTATTAACTACAATAGGTATATCTAATTAATAATTTCAATGTCAATGAAACCGGAAATAGGCCAAGCTGAATCAGGTCATAAACTTGGGCGAATTAAAGGCAAATGGGAAGACAGTATGCGCTCCCTTGCACCTGACCATTCGGAGGCAAATTGGAACCGTGCTGCCCAAGAAGCCGTAGACGACGGCCACATCGACAGCGAAAGCGAAGCACAGCAGGCAGCTGACTGGCTTAAGAACTATAAGTTCGAAGATCAAGCAGACCCCGTTGCTGAAGAGCCCGTTGACGATGCCTATGACCCACCGAGTAAAGCCTTAGGCAAAGCACGCGCTTATGTCGCTGCTAAAGACGAGACAGACTTATCAGGTGATACAACACAATCCATCTTTGGCTATAACCCAGTCTCTGGAGCTGAAGGCTATGAGACATCTGAAGGCAAAGGTATTGCTGATAACTTCATGCATCGCTATAGAGACAACCTTACTGAACAGATGACTGGCAAGAAATCTAACAGTGTATCTGAAGAGATTGCTAATCAAGCGAAGACAAAAGTCGGCGAACAGACAATGACCACCATGGGCATGCCATAAACCGCACAAGTTATGTAGCAGCCAAACGCCTTGCAACAGCAGGGCCTTTTTAATGCTTGCTTATAAAAACCGCACTTGCTACTCTAATCTTCTACTCCTCTAAAAATTAATTCATAGTAGAGAGAAGGGACAGAGTGTAATAAAAAAGAGTAATTAAAGGGGATTTGTGTAGTTAACGTAGCAAATCACGATATTTCGCTGTAATCCTTTGATACGACTAGCGTTACAAAACCGCACTAGTTATGTAGCAAAAGGCGTGCTTCGCACGCTCCCTGTTCCTATGTCCTATAGAACTAACGTATGGACTTTCCAAACTTAGTAAGGCTACACGAATGGAGCTGGAACTATGACTTAGAGATGAATCCCTTTTGTATATTCCTTGACCTAATCGGATGGTCGCATGAGGAGATTGGTGAACCTTTGTATAAAGGTAACCCTAAGGACGTGCTTGGCTATCTAGAATTAGAAATGCTAATCGACGCACTTATAGAGTATCGAGATGCACCAGACGATGAGGTTTGGGATTTTATTGCAAAATTACTACATGAAGATTGACACACAAGCCATGAGTGAGCCCGCCGAGGGCGAACAATGCGAGTATAAAGATGGATATCCGGCAATGCCGGTGCCATCTATTAGTGTACTTACACCAACCTTACGGGAAGAATTAAAAGAACTTATCAATGAAGTTCTGAACGAACGTGCACAACGCACTGCTTATCTACCAAATACCCATTTTGGTGCTGTACTTTAACTAACTAACTAATTAACAATGATTAAACCACTATTAACAATGGCTGTCGCACTTGCGACCTTTTGTTTACCAGCCGAAGCCGGTGGACGCGCACTGGCCAGCTGGTATGGACCAGGTTTCCACGGAAATCGCACGGCCAACGGTGAAGTGTATAACCAGTACGGAATATCCGTGGCTCATAAAACTTTACCCTTTGGCACGCGTGTTAAGCTCTGTAACACAAGCAATGGACGATGCGTTGTCGCTACCGTCAACGACCGTGGTCCCTATATCCATGGCAGGACTTTTGATCTGTCTATGGGGGCTGCACAGGCAATCGGAATGATTGGCCAAGGCGTAACCGAAGTAGACTATGAATTCCTATGAACAAAGATGAAATGAAAGAAGTGATGAAAGAAGCACTTCGAGAGTGGGTAGGGGAAGTAGAATTCCTTCATACCCACGAAACACATGAAGGCAGATACTACTGCTCTCGTGCCAACTGTGAAGGCATTCGCTTTCCAGGTAAACCTAACTAACTAACATGTCCGATTTAAAAACCAATACCACTACTACCATGATTTCAAATGTTGTACGAAGCCTAGCTATTGCAGGCGCTTTCCTCCCTTTGTCTCTTGCTGTTGGTGGAGCTATTAATAGCGCCGTTACAACGCAGGTGCAAACTGCAGAGCCTACTGCACTAGAGATAATCGAAAAAGATTTATCTAGGGATTGCTTCCGATGGATGTCTTCTAAGGAAGATACTGTTGTAGAGAAAGATTCTGAAAGCAAAATTGATAAATACATGGGCGGCCCTGTCGACTATGAATCAGTCTGCGACTGGGTACTAAACTAATGCTTTCCGATATTAACCCGCCATACCGAGCTGAGTATGGAACAGCAGAATATTATGCTGAGATGTTTTCCGACATCTTAGCTGATGTTAATGCTGATTATGCGCCTAGTTCTTCAGACAATATTTATAAAGGTTTCCTGCTAGCTATTAATAGCTGGCTTGAATATCACCAGGAACAAACACAAGCGTACATTAGTCTTAGAGACAAAGTACGTACTGCTCTTGAATAACTAAAGTTGTAGGATATAGATATACATCTGTATCCTGCTTTACTAATCATGACTAGATTTAGACGAACACCTGATGGCAGAATATTTGATGAACTTTTCGGTAAACATTTTAAACCTAATGATACTAATGCAATACGACGGGCTGTATTAGGAAAACGTGATGGTGACCCTGATTTAACAGAACTATTTAATTTAATAGTTAAACCTAATGAACCCTCCATACGTAAAGCAGGGGAGAGACTAAAAGCAACACCCCGAAAAATAATAACAACAACAAAAGCAACAACCAAACAACCACAACAAATGACAACAGCTCAACGACCACAAACACCCTTCATGAACACAATGCGAGGGCAGCTATCAAATGAAATGAGATTAGCCAACGATCCCATTATTAAGCAAGCAATTAAAGATGTATATGGCTTTGACTTTACACCTGAAAGAGATCTTATCCCTTGGGACAGTTGGGAAAATAAGCAACTGCAACGTGCAGGTGTGGACTTTATTACTCCTGAAGGTATAAAAGTAGATTTAAAAGGCAGAGGAGCCTATAATCAATATCAAGATATTCCACTAGAGTTAATCAGCCAAGAATACGGAGGATTGAACTTTGCTCCTCATGGAAGAGGTGCCAACAATATCCATACGGTTAACCGAAGAGGAATAGATGATAGACCACTTGATGGTAATGCCCTAAGCCAGCTTATTCAGAATATGGATTCAAGAAATAAAATAGGTTGGACTATTGATCCTAACAAACAAACTGATCAATTGATTTATTCCAATCCTGGTATTGGGCGTGTATCTATTATCGATGCTCCTGCTTTAAGAGAGAGAACCTTTGATTTAGTAGATGCTCAATATCAAGCAAACAGAGAAAAGACTGGATTTACTAAGCCCTTCTATTCTGTATGGCAAAATCCTACTTATAACACAATTAACCTCCCTGTTTCCTATGATGTACTAGAACGAGTACTTGGTAACAAGATTAGAGACGTATGATCCTAAAGCTAAATCACAGCGACTGCATAGCACAGCTCGCTTCTATGGAAGATAATTCAGTTGATTTAACAATTACAGATATACCTTATGACTGTGTTAACAGAGCTAGTAATGGCTTAAGGAATCTAGATAAAGGGGATGCAGATCCCCTTAACTTTGATTTAACATTATTCTGTAATGAATTATACAGAGTAACAAAAGGCTCTGTATACATATTCTGCAGTTATCACCAGACTAATGAAATGCGTAAAGTATTTGAACAACTCAAATGCTCAATACGTTATTGCATCTGGGAAAAGACTAATCCAAGTCCTATGAACGGACAACATATATGGTTAAGCTCAATTGAAAGCTGTATGTTTATTAAAAAACCAGGAGGCACATTTAATGAGCACTGTAAATCAGCTGTATGGCGAGATTCTGTTGAGCGTTCTATTAAAGGACACCCAACACCTAAGCCTGTCTTATTGCTTAAACGTTTAATTGAAGCAAGCAGCAATGAAGGTGATACCGTCTTTGACCCTTGTATGGGTAGCGGTTCAACTGGATTAGCTTGTAAGATGACAAATCGTAACTTTATTGGGTCTGATATCAATAAAGATTACGTAGATGCAGCTATAGAACGCATAGAAACTCTTGACTTAGAAGATAATCCTTGGCTTAGAAAGCTTAAGAAACGTGAAAACTAATTATTTAACTAGCATTTCAACACATAGTATGGTATATTTAAATTGTAAACGCGCTAAAATCTATGTCTAGAACTTTTCGTCACATCCCTGAGAATACTGACGGCGTACGTCATCCTAAGAGACAAAACGAATTAAGACAACTTATAGGATTACACCGAGATGCGATTATCAACCATACAAAAATATCACCTATCAATCGTATTAATCGCCACGTTTCAGATTATTTCGATAATCTGGTGGCTGCGTCTAGTCACGAACTTTACACTACAACATAGCTCACCTTGACATGTCACTTGTAAACCGACAAACACAACAAAAGCCGGTACTAAACACACAGACAAATAGCATGCAACAAGCAGCGCTTAATACTGTAACAGAAGATGTTATTAATTTAATGTCTTCTAATTCTATTTCTATGTCTCAACTACAATGGGACACTAATGGAAATCTAAAAGACCTTGGAAGTCTCTAAACTCACCCTGCTTACGTAACACCGCAGTTCGACTCTGCGCATCTCCATTCATTAACCCCCAGTCGGGGATGAACTGGTATTCGACTACGTAGGTACTTTTGGTTAAACGCCAACTCAATCGTAAAATTCGAGCGCGTTGCTGTATCAGTCTGATACCAACCCGTCACGATACATGCCTCACTTCGGTGGGGCTTTTTTTATTCCCTACACACATGACACACTTAGTCACAACATTCACACAAATAATTGAAGAAGCTAAGTTAACATCTACTAAACCAAAGATTAGTTCTCTTATAAAGCAGTGGCTAGGTATTGATGTACCACAATCTACCTGCATTAGAGTAGGTAATTACCTAGAAACATTATTTAATACACTGCTTGAAAACAAAAATATTATTACTGAACTACCCGAATGTATCGGTAGTCAACACTTTATTACTTGGAGAGGAGAGACACATCAAGTTGACTTACTAGCTAGAGTTGATGACATAATCTATACAAGAGAACTTAAATGTAATCTTGACCTTGATCGCGGTAAGAAACGAGATGTTGTATACCGTGAACATGCTATTAAAGATGCATTAAAGAATAAATATCAACAACCAATTAATAGTTGTGTATTTAATCCACTTCTAATTAATTCAACAACAATATCCGGCTTAGGATATGTTGAAGGATTAAATGAATTCATATGCCTCTTTGATCTACCAATAACACTTAATGAATTTTTAGACCTTGGTAGAAATCCAGATATACACCGATTACTACTTCAAACATGAAACCTTTTTTAAAATGGCAAGGCGGGAAACGACGTGAACTACCACACATCTTACCTTTTATCCCAGACAATATCACTGCTATCGCTGAACCTTTCTGCGGTGGTGCTGCTGTTTCTTTTGATAACGAAGGTATAGTCTATTTAAATGACATTAACAAGAAACTAATAAACCTCTATGAGGTCATACGTAACCCTGAACATTTTCAAAGGTTATTAGAAGACATACAAACAATAAAGAGTGCTAATGATAAAGGACGGGAGGCTATCTATTATGCCTCTCGTGATATCATTAATGATCCTGACTGTATGAGACACCCATATGAAGCAGCACTAGCCTTTCTTATAGTCAGGCAGCAATGCTTTAGCGGGATGGAACGGTACAACAAGTCTGGACTATTCAATGTCCCTTGGGGACGCTACAAAACCTTTAGCTGTACACTCTCTAAATGCCATCATGAGCTCTTACTAAAAGCTCAACTCTCAAGTTTAGATGCCATTAGATTTATTAATACATTACCAGCTGACACATTTGTATTCCTAGACCCACCTTATCTAGATAGGGCTGGCTATGAAAACAAAGATGGCGGCTTTGAACTGCATACTAAACTAGCAGACACACTTAAGCAACTGGAACTTCCGTTCCTCTTGATACATTCAGACAATGAATTCTACCGTGACACATATTCCGACTTTGATATCACTGAAGTACCATTCAAATATGGACAACAGTGGACTAAAGGAGATTACGACAGAAATGTAGTTCATCTATATATCAGTAATCAAGAACTATAAACGTCTGAATTTGAACACTTGTGCTAGCTTTGGAAGTGTATTAACTAATACTGATGACTGTCTTACAATCACGAACTGCATCTCTTAATAAGCAGCAGATTCTAATTATCAAGAAAGCTTTAACTGAATATATTAATTTTAATATCGGATTACATCATCCTCAAAGTGAGGAATTTAAAGTCATTGTTAATGTATTAGATAGTCAGCTTCATGATTATTAATGAATAGACTGAGTATCCTAACATAGGCTTTCAAGTATAAATACTTAATGCTAGAGTGCTTACATAACTTTACATAAGACCAATGACAGTTACTACCGATGAACGTGGTGTACAGAATGTCTATCCTAAAGAACCGACTGTTTCATACACCATTGAAAATCCACCCTATCCCAACCCCAATACGACTGTAGGCCAGCTTGGCGAACAAGCTAATGGCAGACTAGCCATGATTGGTTTCATCGCTGCTATAGGCTCTTACCTAGTAAGTGGGGATATTATTCCAGGCATCCTTTAAACCATGACTGACATACAACTAGCTTTACTGTTCCCTTACATTACCTTCTTCGTAATTGGAGGTTGCTTATTGGCAATAGGTATTATTGACTGGCCCGACGATGATGATGACGAAGGTGGCGGAACATTTATTCCTGCATATGCTTCTAATGGACGATAAATTTAAGGCGTGCTTCGCACGCTCCCTTTTCTAATGTTCTTTATAACTAACTAACGTGGAACTCTCACACGAGAACTCAAAATTAATTCGCGAAACAATTGAAGATGCCGTAGAGTACATTTGTACAGAAGCCATGAACAGTGGTGAGCCAATCTCCGGTGAAACGGTATGGACTGTTATTGAATGCTTATCTATTGCTAAGCAGGCTGAATTCCAAGGACTGGTTGCATCATGACAGCAACTGCTATGGTAACTGACGTATTCGATTTCCTTGATGGAATTGAAGTGGAAATTAAGTATCAAGCTAAACAGAACGAAGTATCTGAACTTATGCTATGGATGCTCGTCAAGCAACTAGCGGGTATCAAACTTGAACAATTATCAGAACCTAATCCTCAATGAAAATACTAGTAACCTTGTTAGCGTTACTTACCTTTAGTCAGAGTGCCCAATCAGCTGTATTCATGTGTGATTATTACATCACCGAACTATATGATGCAGCTGAAAAGGGTATCATTACTATGGATGAGGCTGACAAAATTTATCGCAATTGTAATGATAGATTTGGTTTCACTATTGAACCCACTCCTCAACACTGCAATTGCATGGAAGAACACGTTGAGCTATGACTATTATTAACACAACTTATTACGATAATGTTTTATCCGTCACAACTGATGATGGTAATACTAATCATTATCGTAATATCTGCCAAGATCTTAATCAGAATTCACCAGAATTTGCTGAGTTACTTGACTATCTCCGCAAGGAATATGACAATGATAAACGAGGCACACCCTTAAACCCAGACCCACGTAATTACCAAGGACCACTCTACGCAAAGCATCCAGATTTAGTAGATCAATAAAGCTCTTCAAGCCTACCTTGACGCTTAGCCTTTAGATAATCTTTACGATTTATTCGCATTATCTCTGGACCAGCAGACATTTCAGCTTGTGCTTGTGGTGAATACACTGCAAGACCTTGCTGCCCAGCTCTAGCTTTATTAAGTAGATTCTGCGCAAGGACTTCTGCTACTGCTATATCTGTAGCAGCGTCTCCTTTTATACGATTTTCGTACTTATTCTCAAGCATGATATTAGCAGGATCACTGCTTAATTCTTTAAATATATTATGCGGTTGGATATGCCCACCATCTACTCCTGCTTCTCTAAAAGGTGCTCCAGTTTTACGGTTATATCCTCTATCGCTATCGAGAAGCATTGCTAAAGCTCTTTGCTTCATAACATCACTATTTACTGCTTCTCTTAATCCAGATTTACCTAAGACACTATACCCTTGACCTGACATCAAGTTATCAACTGCACTAAGTAAAGCTCTATTCTCAGCTCTGACGTTATGATCTACTAAACTATCTTGATCACTAGCTGCAAGCTCTCTGCCTAACGCTATAGATCTTAAACTTTCGGGACTATCTGCCATATCATGATAAGCTGTTTTATGTAACTTTACTTTACCTTTATCCTTACCTATTGCTCCAAATCCTGTAATAGAATAATTATCACCTAAAGCATCTTCTAGTATTCTTAGTTCATCAAGCTGTGCCATTACATTATCTATGTTGGCATTCTCTTGATCACTAAACCCAGGAATTCTCGTATTTCTAATAGTCTCTTCTAGCTGCATGCGTTCATCGCCTTTTGCACGAGCCATACGTGTTCTTAAACTAGCCACGAGCATAAGTAAATATATCTTATACATTTTAACTAACAATGGCGTGCTTCGCACGCTCCCTATTCCTATGTCCTTTAGGACATTTTGTAAACCACATACGGAGTCGACATGACAACTACACCTAACGAAGCTACCCTAACTGAAACCTCAGCTGTACTTGCTGAATTCTCTGGAGGCGGCTCAGGTGATGTATCAATGATGATTGGCATCGGATTAATTAAAGATACCGATGCTGTATTTTTTCAATATCTAGGTGATGACCAGACACCACAGGCAATAATGATGCCTTCTGGCAAACCCCTAACACGCTTAGCAAACGTAAGGCTTGCTGGAATTTCAGTTGCTGAAGATGTCGGTGAGTTTAAAGCCACTAAGCTAAATCTGTATCTGACTTCTAATCAGGGACGTACAGTAATGCTTACATCGGGTCTGCGGACTATCTGGTCACAATGCATCTTGACTGGACTTCAAGGACTACTAAATGATTACGATATAAACGAAACTATATTCACGCTTGATACTTGGAAAGGTACAAGCAAGATGCGCCCTTGCTTCGGAGCAATTCGTGCATATCGTAAGAAGATTTCTGACCAGATAATGTATGAGCTACTGAAAGAAGCACGTACTGACAGGGATAACGATAAAGTTGATTCCATCATGCGTGAATCTATCGATGCATTGAATGCTGCGATTACAGGAGAAGCTATATCAGTTGATGTAGTAGAAGCTGAAACTCCAGCTAAAGACTTTTAATCACTTATGATAACTACAGTAAGTAGTTAATCTGATGAAAGATAAAGCTCAAAGTGAATACAGTATGTTATTCACTGAGGACTTGTACGATGCTGTGTGCCTAGCGCATGCAGCATTAGCTCAAGATGCACCAGAGGATGAACGGTACTACCTCAATGCCATATTGAATATGCTGTGGGGATATCTTCCACAGTCTCATCGCACTCGTGTTGATACTTACATGGCGGAGAAGGAGTACTTTCCTCCTGTAAAAATAATAATTGAAAAATGAAACAAAAGACCTTATCTGAAATGGAAGCTATTGTAGTTTCCGAACCAACAATTAGAACTGTATTCAATCCGAATACACACGAAGAAGATATGCATTTATCTTACGATGCAGAAATGCAATACAGACGTAAGCCTCCAGCTACTAGATTAATACTATGCAACTCACTTGATGAAGTTGCAGTAGGTGGAACAGTAATGGTAACTTACCATTCTGGAATGCATGCTTACCAACATAACCGGCACATAGTATGTTCAAACGAAGATAACTGTGTTGGCGGCTTTTACTATACAGATGGAACTACTGCATAATAGTGAAATGAAAAACTATCAACTGTATGTCTTCACACAGAAAGGGTGTAAGCCATGCGAAAGACTCGCTGCTCACCTAAAGACACTCTCATCTGCAGAGCGTCAAGAAATCACTATCGTTCCTATGCGCCTTACTGAACAGAGGACTGAACTAGCAAAGAAGTTTAATGTGATGAAATCACCAACACTTGTTATTGCTTACCCCCAAGTCATCTGTTCTATGGCACAGGATGAGGACGAATGGTGTGAAGAATTTGAAGTTCCTGTAGAGAAAATCGAAGGAGCTAAGGCAATCATTAAAGCATTGTCACATACACTACATGACTATACTTACGTAAACTCTGAATAATGAAAAAGAAAGCTAATGTAATTGAAGCCCATGGGGTGATATTCAAAGAAAGTGGCAACGGTTATTTCAATGTAGAACTTGATGACCCTGAAGACCACAAATGCCTTTGTCGCGCCTCAGGCAAATTGATTACTAGAAAAATCCAACTGCTTGTAGGTGACAGAGTCACTGTTGAATTATCGCCATTCGACCTGTCACGAGGGAGAATAATTCTTCGTGAAAAATGACCATACCTCCCTTATACTTATTAATACCACCTAAAACATCATGGATTTATCAGAACAGGCAGTGCACTTTCGCACTGTCTATGGAATAATGAATTCACCTGCGAATACAGAAATGCAGATGGATTTAATTATCGAGGAGTTAACTGAACTTCTTGAAGCACATAAAGTATCAATGTTTAACAATAACAAGGTTACTGCTTCTAATACTCTTAAAGAGTTAGCTGACCTTGTGTTTGTTTGCTTTCAGTACGCTGAAAACATGGAGTGGGATTTGCTTGAAGCACTCAATCGAGTGTATAAAAGCAATATGTCGAAACTTGATGATAATGAAAGGCCTATCTATCGAGATGATGGCAAAGTATTAAAAGGCCCGAACTACACTCCACCAGATCTAAACGACTTAGTCGTTTCAAAATATAACTAACTATGGAAACTAATGTAATTGCCCGAACAGGGCGAGTCCAAAACTGGATCGACAACCCTGAGAGCCGACTTCCCGTATCTTGTACGGTTATGGAAGTCGAAGATTCAATGGAAGGAGAGCACGGAATACAAGCCTCTTGGCGTTTCGTCTCTCATGCACTTCGCTATGGAGCTGGAGTAGCCATTCACCTCTCTAAGCTAAGGCCAAGAGGCACAGAGAATGGGAAGGGTCTTGTAGCATCAGGACCCGTAAGCTTTGGCAAGATTTACTCTTGCTTAAACGAACAACTTCGTAGAGGCGGAGTCTACAAAAATGGTGCAGTTGTACTACACCTTGATATAGATCACCCAGATATTCTAGAGTTCATTGAAACTCCTAGACAAGAATTACCTTGGGCTAAAAGATGTGTCAATCTCAATCAAGAGAAATGGGATGATACCCTTGACCATGTTAAGTCAGCACTACTTGCTGGCATCGCACGAGGCGACATCTGGCTAGCTAAGATTAGATATGACCAACACGGCAAACGCATTTTTGCGAATGTATGTTTGGAGGTTTTCCTCCGTTCACGTGGTACCTGTCTATTGCAACATATCAACCTAGGAGGTTGTGAAGTTGAAGATATTCCTGAAGCATTCTTTGCTGGAATGTCTGAGCTCATTGCACTGCATGGAAAGACAGGTGTTGAAGACACAGGTGAATATCGCACCCAAGAAAACGATAGACAAGTAGGCTTAGGGATGCTAGGATTAGCAAACCTTCTTGCACTGGAAGGCGTTACATACGCTCAACTAGCTGATGCATTTGAAGCCAATTTAAATGCGACTCCAGCCGCAGTTAAAATCGTAAGAGCACTTGACGCAGGAATTACTATTGCAGCTGATGCCGCACGTGCCGCTAATATGGATCGTGCCTTTGCTATAGCTCCTACTGCTTCTTGTAGCTACCGTTACAAAGACAGAGCAGGCTATACTACAGCCCCCGAAATTGCACCACCAATTGGGCGCGTAGTAGATAGGGACAGCTCTACATTTGGTGTTACACAAGTAGACTACGGCAACGTAGAAACAAGCGAAGAAGTTGGTTGGGTAGATTACTACCGAGTAGCCAACGGTATTATGCTTACACTTCAAACCACCGGTCTGTGCCATGGCTACAGTTTCAATACTTGGTCGGATATCGTCAGCTATACACCTGAATTCATTCAGTCGTGGCTCGATTCTCCGCAGACAAGTATGTACTATTCCCTACAAGTAACGCAGAATACACAAGCAAAGGATGATATATCCAATGCGCTTGATGAAGATTTCAAAGCTCTGTTTGATTTCAATGACTTAGATGATGATGACGAGGTTCCTGACCTTGGTGCATATTCAGACCCACAGATGTGCGTCGGATGTGCTGAATAACTAGTAAACTTACCGGACTAAACAATGACAAAAGCAGCAACTCCTTATATACAACTACACCAACGGAAGCGTACTTGGACACCTGTTGCTATCACTAAGGGAGAACTTCTCCCTGGTGGTGAAGAGGTAATCCAACGTGCCCTGTCGTTGCGGATCCTTGAGATCCCTGTAGGTAATTTTATTACTGATGCTATGAAAGGCGATTTGCCTGACGTTGAAGGATGTAAAGAGTTGTTACTGTCAAATATAACTGATGAACAGAACCACGATCTTGCCCTTAATTACGCAGCAGCAGTTCACAAGGTTCCTGAAAAAATACGGGCAGAAGCTGACAAGATTGCTAAGACTTGGATTGGACTTGACCGTCACCCCGTACTCAAAGCAGCAATACTCGAACGAAGTGTATTCTTCGTTCTCCTCCCTATATTCAGGTTCCTCGGTGACACAGGACTCCGTACAACCAGTGCGGATATCTCAAGAGACGAAATGACCCACGTGGCTGCCCATTCGTTAGTAGCAAAAGAAATAGGCGCATCCTCGGATAGCCAACTTAATGCAATTCGCAGAGCTACTGTACGTTGGGTGACAGAGCCACTAGAAGCTGAGAACGATAACAAGTATTTATCCAGTAACTTCTGGATGAAATGCAGTGACAGCCTATATAAAACAGGAAGAGCGGCAGGCTTAGCTGACACTAGAGCTAGCAGAATCCCGGCCTTCTTCGAGACTAATAACGTTAACCTACCTCAGTATGCCTAATGCTAAATACAAAAACTGAAGAACAACTAAAAAAAGAATACGAGGAATTCGTAGATAACTTTGATCCTACACCTCTTGAATACGGAGACGACTATCTCTACTTACCAGATTATGATACCTGGCTTGATGACTATGCAAACTAAAGTAACTACTGAAGAATCTTTTGAGCCAGCAGCTCACGATGTTTATTACAGAGGTTATTATTACGATGCTGACATAAACCATACAGGTCAAATCTATGTTACCCCTGATGCTATTTCTAAATATAAACTAGAAGATGGACAACTAAATAAACATCAAGGCCAACTGTGTCTGATGCCTATTGAGGAAGATCAGTACCAAGAGTGGGCGGATGAAGGATGGGCTGAGATGCTCAAATTCACTCACTACATTTTCCTAGAACAATATTGTTATGTATATACAGCAACTGATGTTCTAATTCCAGACAACGATTGGGATGATTTAACTGTTGAGCTCCGACCATACGAAGAAGAATTTGTATGTGGTATCAACGGTGTCGACCCTGCTTGGTTAGAAGATACAGAGAACTTCTATGTATATGGATGGTGCGATGGGTAAAGAACAACAGATAACAAGCAGGTCGCGTTTTACCAAGAAGCTAGCTATACTAAGGGTAGTGACTTGGTATACAGTATGAAATGGGAACCTATAGCTGGCTTTTCTAACTACGAAATTTCGGAAGACGGAAACGTGCGAAACATTCACACGGGCCATATACTGAAACACAATATTAAGAAAGGTAACGCGCCCTATCACAGGGTTCAC
>Ga0080013_1002832_pt1 | contig 19476 bp, 16 predicted proteins | sample ETNvirenome_6_85_FD_69236 | JGI IMG/M metagenome (GOLD analysis project Ga0080013, IMG submission 69236) | Marine viral communities from the Pacific Ocean - ETNP_6_85 (SPADES assembly) (version 2) | ecosystem: Environmental > Aquatic > Marine > Oceanic | place: Pacific Ocean | collected 2013-06-19 | reverse complement strand
GTGATCATCTTTTCGTAGGCGTTCTCTTTGCCCAGGGAATCTAAACAAAAAATATAAAACAGATTGAAAACATACTCCACGCCATTAGATGTATTGGGGTCGAAGTTGAACAGCCATTCGTACTCGTCTAAATAAAACTTCGCATTCAAACTTTTAAAGACTCTCTCTATCGGAAAGCTATCATTTTCTTGCAGTATTTTTCTAAAGCTGGAGAGGATTTGGGGTCCACTGTGGGGGACGAATACCCAGATGTATTCTCCTTTGATCTCTCCACCTCTGCATTCAAAAAATGCTTTAGAGATTCCACCGTCTTCAAATATAACTTTTAAAAGTCTTTCATCTATCATCATTCTTTTTTTCTTTAAATCCTTTAGGGCCTCCTAAGAGCCTCGCATGCCCCTCATCCTTGTCCAGACACCAAGACTTCACTAGAAGGCCAGTACGGAAGCGAGAGGAGGCTTCTCGTGCTCATATGCTAGACCCATCTACTGGTGACATAACGCGTAGGTTGTCAACGTGCCGATGATCGAACCGTATATGGTACCTGCAAAGAAAGCTACATTCCAACCGAGCCACTTCAAAAAGAAGTTTGAAAAATGTGTTCGCCAGCTTATCTTTGGCTTCCACAATTTCTTTTTGGTTTTCATTCTGTGGAAGGATCATTCGCTGATCCTTTAACCTCGAAGTCAAGTAGGGATGTCTTGCCGATTTCATCGACGGCAGCTTCGTCAGTATTGGCTTGATGAATCAGTTCCAATTGCGAATGTTCCCCGTCTCTTTGTACCCAACTCCATGGCCTTGAATACGAAGGTGGTGCAGTTAGCATAAGCTGGCTCTCCTTTTTATAAATCTTGCAAGAGCTAGTCAGGTTTCTGCCGTAAAGCTTTCTCTCAACAACGGCAAGCTGCAATTCTTCATCACTAATCGCGTCATCTTTCCAAAGTATAACTGTTCTCATAATGCTTCTCCTGGCTGAATTCTATATTTTATTTTTGCTTTAATCACGTCACCTGCCGTCCCATCATAGCAGCAGACATAGAGCATAAGATTCGACGAAGTAACGCCCAGCGTTTTGTTTGTGGTTGTGTTTCCTTGGAGTGTGTCAACTCCAACAACACCCCCGCTTTCAAAGGCCCAGACTATTGAACCACCGAGCATTGGTTCAAGTCGAGATGACGTGGTATCCCATAGCGCCTGGGGTACTGATACAACCGAGATGCCATCAGCAGCCGCATCGGCTGCCCCTGACTGCGACCATGTCGCTCCTGACTGGTACACTCCATCAGGTCCTTTGGCGGCAGTGTCCCATATGTGACCGAAGCCATAGTACCCATTGACAGCGGAGAGTACGGGGCTTGCAGTCATACCTGCAAACAGCCCACCATCATTACCATCGGCAGGTTGGGTCACCCAATCAAATTCAAATATTAACGAATTTTCTGATAGATCAACAGGGTCTCCATTGGCATCGACTGGTTCGAATATCCAAGCAACATAACCGCCTGTTCCACCTGGCGTAGTAATGGTGGTTCCGGTCGCGTCGGTTGAAGTATTTTCTGTCATGCCACCATCTTCTTCAACATGGTCGGCAGCCGACAGATCTAACGTGATCCAATCAGACAATTGATTTACGGTTGTTGTCCCGGGCGGGAACATATATCCAAAAGCCATTATGAACTCGCCAAGATAGTTGCGATATCAGCTTCGGTCCACGACAAACCAACCGCACCAACCATCGTGACAGTAGTGCCAGCATCGGTTTTCATTGAGACGTAGATATCGTACTCATCACCGGGCAGGGTTAAGGTGTTGGCAGGTTGCAACCACGGGTATTCAATTTTCCCAGTAGCCTTACCGGTACCACCTCCATCCCAAGCTATTGGACATTCGACCTCAGCTAGGATGGCGTTCCCCGCTAGGTTGTAACATAGACTAAACGTCAATGTGGTCGAATTACCAACTGTCTGGGTAAATGTTAAATCTAACCCAACCAAAAAGATGCTCATATCTTGCCCCTTGTTATAGGGCAAATCCACCTTATATAGATCATTTCCTGTTGAATATGTACCGTCGACGATGGTTGCACCACCCCCAACATTATTACTAGCTAACTGATAACTCAGTTTGTATTGTCCTCTTTGACTAACGAATGGCATTTTTAATTTCCTTTATTAATAATAGTGTTACTTATCTCGGCCAATGTGACCTCGATTCCTGATATCTTAGTTTCTATGCGAGCTATACCCACTCGTACTTCTTCAAGTCTTAAATCATTTCTTTTAACTTCTGCCGTTATTGCGGCTAAATCTTTTTCAACATAATCTAATCGCATCGAGGTTGAAAAGTAGAAGCCTGTCAGGCTTAGGATGGCTGCTGTTATTAAGGCGATATCTTTAATCGCCACTGTTTTAAATATTCCCGACATCAATCAACCTCCCGTATTTCTCTGGCAACATCCCATCGAGCCCCAAGATTAGAAGGCACGTCGCTCTCTTCATGAAACTTAACAATGCCGAGTTGCCTAAGGAAATTTCCTTGATAAGATTCTAGGTCTATAGTCGCTCCCAAATTGTCACGCTCGCGATTAGCGGTCCATCGCCTCAGAGTCCCCCCGTACTCTCTCATGAGCCTCTGTTTCCCGAGGCCAAGCGCAAGTTCGTTCAGTAGCCACCATATTCTTCTGGAGGTTTTATCGTCCGCTGGAATTCGCCACTGCAACCCGCCATAGGTTGTTTGATTAAATTTCATTTGATCTCGTGGAACAGCCTCAACATTGACGAAGGCTCTGAACGAATCCCAAAGACCTTCGTTCAATTGAAACCAAGCTATCAGCCTAGGATCTAAATAGGTAGATGGCTCTTGCGCCTCACCGAATTTGATCTCTTGGCCCGTTCCTACGGTGACTACACCCCGAACAAGAGGATTGCTCTTTCCGCCCACATAAATTATGGGATCCTGTAGTTCCAACTCTCCCAAAGGGGGAGGGGCTAAAGCCTTAGACAGAGCAATCATTTCAATCGTCTGTTGCAGAGCCTCGACAGTGGGAATGCTTGACCCATAATAAGAACCGCCAACTTCCTTTGCGAGAGCTAAGAAGGGTTTGGATTCTGCATACACTTTCTTATCATCATGGTACAACCAATCGCCATCATCGTATTCTGGAAGACCTCTGCCGAGCTTCATCTGTTGAGCGATCCTGTTTGGATTATTTATAATATTTGTAAAGAGCGTGGCTAGGTTCTCCCGCATGAAAGTGTAAAACCATATGGTTCTATTAATAGATAACTGTTCAAACTTTGAAACCCTGCCGTAATCGAATAGAGCTTTTCTTCCCAGAGCCAAAGCATCAGCTTCAGATAAGCCCTCTTCCAGAGCTTGAATAACGACATTGGTTCTGAATGACACATCCATCATGTTTGCAACCTGACTCCATATTCCAATCTCGTGGATGGGGTTCATGTGGATTTTAATGAAGTCCTTTAAAACTTTAATTTCCTTGGCACCCGTGGTGGTGGTGCCGGCATAGCGTATGAAAGATTCAATTATATTTCTTGATATCTCTGTTTTGGTTTGGGTTCGTCCGATGGAATTGCTAATGATAAGATCTGATAATCTTTTCGCAGTATAGACCACCCCAGCGGGAGTGGTGACAATGTCTACGTTTTTAAGGGGACCACGCCAGGGAATCAGCCTGCCATATGTATATTTCATCACTTCAAGATTTCTTAAGTTGAATATGTAGGCTATAGGTAAACCGGTGCTCATGTATTTGAAACCTACTGTCGCGGCAATAATAGCATTGGCGGTTAAGTAGTTAACCATCTGATAACCCATGTTAGGGAGAGCGATGCCTCCGAGCACGCCAGCCCTGGCAACATTGTTGGCTCCCGCTAGAGTATTTTTAGTATATTCCCAAGGAGATGAAGCGGGGGTGATCCAATCCGCAATAAATTTAGAGACCCTGATGTTATCAGCAGGAATCTTTTCGGCTCCCTCCATTATAGCTTCGGCAGTCTCGCCAAAGTAATCACCCATCTGAACGGCTCCTATCTCTCGATTTATCTTGTAAGCCTGAAGAGAATCAACAAAGCCTTTTACGTTGATAGCTCCCGCCAGTTCCGCCTTGCTCGGACTCGGACCAATTCCGTCGAGGAGCATCGGCGGATTAAGCAGCTCATTTAGTGCGTGAGTAGGCGCTCCCTCTGCCACGTTGGCCAAGGCAACGATACTCTCATACATCTTATTTCTTTTGGCTTCAGTTTTATAGAATGGAATTATTTTATAATTATCCATTATCTCTATGGCCCAATTAGATTCGTCAAGTAATCTTTTTGATGCAAGCTCGGCTGTCGTCTCGATTAAATCAAGTAACTCAACTTCAACTTTAGCTTTCTTAAATTGTCGGGGTTCCTCAAATATTTTAATAATTTTCTTAGGTGGTTTAGTCATTCGGAAGTAATCATCAAAGATCTCGCGCAATCGCTGGTGATCACCCTTTCTTATAGCCTCCTTCAGGAGTTTTAGTGCCTCGGCAGAAATCGACACCTTAGCTCTCGTAACTTTCTTTTTCTTAACTTTTTTCGCCTCTGGAACATCTACCGTTTTTTTAGAATGTCTAGCTCTTTCTAATACATCACCCCCCCAGCGCTTCAAAGCATCATCTGCCAGATCATACAGCTTCTCTCGGATTACCGCATGTGTTTTGGTTGGGACCGCATCCTTATCCAGCAATCTGGCTGCTCTGTCAGACAAAATAGCTCTATGAAGATTTATCCTGAACGGGGGGTCTTCCCAATTAAAACTCTTATTTAACATATCCTTAAGAGTTTCAGGGAATTTCATTAGCCCGAATTTGTCTACTACTTCGGCTACAAAAGATTCTCTGGCATCTTCTAAAATCTTATATACCGTTCGGAGAGATGTCACTGTTTCATTGGTTAAAGCCCAGTGAGGATCCCCCAAGACTGGTGCTCTATTCCACGGAGCGGCAGGAAACATATCCGGGAAATACTTTTCAAATTCCCTGAGCACCTCTTTCGTAAGAGAGAGTTGTTTGTTCTGGATGAACAAAGCAGACAGAACTTCTATCGTTCTGTCAGTTTTAAAAACGGTTCTTTGATTGGCGTGTTCGGTTAAGGTCTCAAGTATTTTTCTTTTTGTAGTAACTCTGGCCGCTAGCCATCTAAGCCCATTCGGGGAATCAAGGAATTTCTCTAATGCAACTTTATCAATAATTCCCCCGAGGGTTCTGTTGGAAAAGACTTTATTTGTAGCGGCATATACTTCGAGCACACCTTTAGGATGGCTAGGAAACCTCCCAGGAAATCTCTCACGAAAAACCGTATGGACAGCCTTCCAGCGGATAGAATAGAGGGTGCTGCCGGGGACCTCCATACCCGCCCCTACCAGAAGATGGACGTCCTTTATTCTGCCCAAATCAACACCACCGGTGCGACCCGCCGGTGTGCCAAACACTGTAGACCAATCAGCATGAGCGCCAAATAGAGTAGCTATAAAATCGTTAGTCATCAACTCAACACCAGCTTTGAGGCGATCAGCGCCAGCCAAATCCTCCGGACGCCAAGGTGCCTTTCCTTCAAATGAATTTATTAAAACATCAGCAAACGCAGCTTCCCTATCCCCTCCATTATTTTTAGTAGCACGAGCTATCTCGCTTCGATAAATATCATCGATAGAGCCCATTCGGCTCTTGAGCGCTGTGGTAAACTCTCTGACAAGAGGAGCACCTGGTACAGCATTATATCCGAGCGCATCTTTGCCTTTCCTTATGAGGGCCTTTAAGCCTTTGCCAAGCTCGGAGAGCCTAACCGCCTTTGGATTGAACATATCTTCAATCTGAACTGCCTTAAGATGAGATTTAAAAGTTCCTTTTTTAGCAGCCTCAACCACCTCCTTCGACGCCTTTTCAGCTGAATGGTAGCGCTTGGGGAATTTAGCAGCCCGTCTGTTGAGAATTTCATCGAACGCTTCTTTGGCGCGGTCGGGGTTGACGTCAGGCAGCCGCTGCTCCAGTTTTCTACTTTCCTTGAAAACCTCACGAAGCTCCGCTTCTTCAACAAACCATTTTCTATTCCCGCGAACCATTTGATAGGGCTTCTTGGCGTTGGCCGCCCAACGTCCTGCCTTGCTTGTCAATGAAACCGCGCCTAGGTCAATGGGGATGAGAATTTCGATTCCTAATCCAAACCACCAGCCCAGATCGGGGAGCGTCACGTATGGATATTTTTTCATAGCGTGTAGCATAGCATCGGCATGCGCAGCCTCAGCCTCATTTCCCTTGTCTCTAGCTTTTTGAGCAACATCTTCCCAGGCTTCTGTGAGTTCGCTTGAGGTCTCGCCCATAATAAAGTTTATGCCGAGGGGCGCTGGCATAACCAAAAGGTTGGGGTTGTCTTCGCCGGTTACACGCTTTGTTAATTTACCAACGCCCCAATCAGTTGCATCTTCAGCCCCAGAAGCTAAGCCTTCTCCTTCTTGAATGCGCGCATAGACAGCATCACTGAAGCCTCTCGCCTCGCCTAAGCCCATAAGGTTAGCTATCCCTTCCGCGATGCCTGAAGCATAACCACCAGGCCCAGCAGTAGCCCTTAATAGTTGGGCGGTTGTAGACTCTACCGTTCTCCCTTGGGCTTCATCATTGAGAACCCAATCAACCCAGCCTGGCTCTTCACCTTTTTCTTTTAATTCTGCAAGTCGCTGGTGTCGCTGGAAAGGGGTTTCTATTGTCTTAGATTTTAAGCCTGCTGCGGCCGGACCAACGGTCAGCGGCACACCTGTGAAAAGGTCTAGAAAAGAATCAATCCAACCTTCTTTAACCTCCCCATCGGGAGTTCTGTTGGCATTATAAATATCAAACATTTCTTGACGACGTTCTTGGAGATAAACATCACGCTCATCCTCGGGCAGATGGGCTATGTTTTCCTTAATCTGGTCTAAGCTGGTATTCATTATTTCTATAACGTCTTCATCAGACAGCAACCGGCGATCCGTACCAGCCTCACGAATCTCAAGAGGAGACTCTGGAGCTGTTGAAAGAGCATCGAATATCTCGTCTTGATAAGATTCTGCGTCTTGATAAGCCGCTGGATCAGGAACTGTCCACCAGCGCCAGCCTCTTTCTAATAGATTTTCTGGTGGTTCGGCTGGTGGTTTTGCTTCTGGAAGAGCGCGATAGGCAATACCCGTCAACGTATCTGAATCAACATTCGGATACAGACGCGGGTATGGACCTTCCAGTTTCGCCCGAGGAGCAGGTGGGGGCTGGATTTGAAGAGCAGGTGTCTTTGGCTCTGAAGGTGTTAACCCCGTATTTGGCCCCGGATATGTAAAGTCTATTACAAATTTAGACCACTCATTCTCAACATAAGGCTTCATGTCGGGCTCAAGAATGTATGTTTCTAAAACACGCTCTATTTCTTTGTCCATCTCTTCTTGCGAGTCGAAGCCTCGCTCTTTAAAGCCCCGAGTACTCATCCTAACAAGCTCCTGTAAACGCCAATGCCCAGGCGACCCACTCTCTTATCTTGGGGTTTGCCTTTAAAAATCTTATCAAGCAGATCCTCTTTAGATTTTTCATCTAATTTATCAAGCGTGGCCATGGTGGTTAGCTCCGAAAGTTGACCCTTGCTCAACGAGACATCAAATTCTTTAGCCATAGCCTCTATGGTTTCTCTTGCGGAAGGAGCTATGTTTTGCTTCTGCGATTCGTCATATGCTAAAGTTCCGATGCCCTCTGCCATAGCCTTATCAAGAATCCTGTCACGGGCCATCTTTGCTTGTAATTTTATAGTGGGTGGGGTTGGACCACCTGTAGGTGCCTGTGTAGGTGCCTGTTCCAGTCGAGCCCCCTGTTCCGGTGGCTCTGGAGGTGTCGGTGGCGTGTTCCGTTTCACCGCCTTCTTCTCGATAGTGTCTACAATGTGTTGTGAAGCAGCTTCATTAATTTGTGATGGATCTATCAGCGACGTAGAACTGATTTCATCTCTCAGATCTTCCATCTTTTTTATATCCGCCGGCGTCCAAGGAGTGCTTGAAGCTAACTGTTCATCAAGATAAACCAGCAGAGATTTCTCTTTCACTTCCCCGTATTCGTCCTCCACCACCACTTGCAAGATAGACGATTGCATGTTGTCAATAATCTCGCCCAACTCCGTCCTATCCTCCTGGGTGAGGGGATACCTTCGGGTCAGCTTCAAGAACCTACGTCGATCTTTGTTGTCGACGAAGGGGGCTCTTTCGGCCCAGACCCTTACCTCTCCCGGGTTTTTATTAGAGAAAACTTCAGCGGAGACATCAGCCAAGTCATCAAGACGAGAAAGTTTTCTTTTTTCTCGGACGGTTCCATAGCTCCGTATCTCCCGCCTTCGGGCCTCTTGCCTGACCTCCTCCTCATTAAGAGTACCGGGGCCTCTGAATTTTAAATTATAAGCCTCAAGCTCCCGCTCCCTCTCAAGGATGGCTAAGGCTTCATCAGAGTACTCATCACCATAGATAAGAATCTCTCGAATGGAAGGATGCATCCTATCTTTTGCAAGATTTATTCTTTCATCAGTACTGTCACGAAATTCCTCAAATGTAGAAATGTTTAAATCTTCTAAGAGGCCAGGGTTCCTTTGCTGGAGCTTGTTGAAGGCTGCCTTTTCAGATAGATGTGTGTAGTCGGCACCCTTCGGTAGCCCTAAGCGTTCCTCAGGGGTAAGCTTCAAAGGACTACCTCCACCAACACCGCGAATACGCGCTTCATCTTCTATTTGTTTTCTTTCAATTTGTCTCTGTCGTTCAATTTCTTCCGCTGTGGGGACTTGGAACCCCGACAATTCAGTAAAAACATTATCAACAGTAATACTGTCGATATCTGTCCAGATGGGCGCATTTGGATTTTTCTTCATAAGCCCCCTGACCAAGAGTCTAACATCCTCATAAAGATCCTTCTGCTCAAGGAGCAACGCGGCGCCCCCAGAAATACTAGCAGCGTCAAGTGTATCTTGTCTCTGGTCAATTAAGCTCCGGAGAGGAACTTTAAAATCTTTATATGCTTCTTCAGTATCGTCATCATTCAGTTGGGGTCTGGTTATCGCAAGGTCATCTATAGAACGGCGCTCTCTAGCTTCAGCACTAGGGGTAACCCGAAGATCTTTTTCGTAACTTTCTAATCCGCTCACAGCGGCTCTGGACTCAGCAATCCTAATGTCTGATCGACTTTGAGTTAGAACCCTTTGATGGTCCGCCTCCGTCTTACGAATAGCAGCGATAAGTTCTGTATCTCTGTCGAGAGCTTTTCCTTGCTGCTTTGATAGGGCTTCCCTTCGGGAAGCTACCTCCCTACGGAGCGCACTTAAAAACTCCCACTGTTCTTTTGTAACTGGGCTGGAGCCTAGTTCTCTACGAACCTCAGCCACCAATCTCTCAAATCTCTCCGCTCTAGCCTTAGCAATAGCGAAAGCACCTTCTGCGTAACTAGGCATTATACATCCTCCTCGTCATCATCATCGTCAAACTTGAAATCTTCCCCATAACTTTTATCTTCGGCTTCCTCGTATAAATCTTCGTAGTCGTCCACGGCGATGTTAACCGCCCCTTCAACCTGGGGAAGATCCATTTCGCCGAGAGTCTTTGCCTGTTCTGTTTTGAGGCCTGTGTCCACGGCTTCTCCGATACCTTTACCCATCGCAGCCATACCGCCCGTAGCCATGTGCATAAGATTTTTACTGAAGGCAGCCTGAAGTCTTGCTTTTTCGTCTCGTTTCGCCTTCATAACTCCAGCCTCTATTTCCATGATCTCATCGGCGGCGGCGACCCTTCCAGCCACGGCTCCCTCTTTCGACGCTTGTTCCTGCATAATCAAATCAGATGTTGAAATGTCGGGCTGCTTTGCGAGAGCTTGTCGAGCTTTTACCTCTCTTTCACGCTCGATTCCTTGGAGCGGTTCAAGGTAAAGACTTAACAATTCCTTTCTTTGCGAGTCTGTCAGCCCAGGCAGATTATTTATCTCTTCAATCTGCGCATCGAGGTCGGCGGCTATCATACCACCGGCAGCGATATTACCTATACCTTCAACGATAGCTCCTACAACGGCACCCCAACTCATTTGCTTCTCCTTTGTTTCTTATTTAAATCTTTGTTTAACAAAATTAAATTCATGAGGGAAGTTCAACATACGAGGTGTAACTAGATTCCTTAGCTTTACAACTCCCCTATCTCTAGCTCTAGCGGCATCTTCTTTAATTTTAAAGTAGCCCAGGTAGATCCTCTTTCTTTCGTGACTCACCCGTGCCTTCCATCCATTTCCATTCGCAACGACTCCCACAAATCCTGAGGTATTGTTCTTTTGTTTACCTGAGTTCCCCTGGTTCTCTGCGTGAGTGCAGACTCTTAGGTTTTGTCTACGGTTATCCAATGTGTCTCCATTGATGTGGTCCGTATGCATCCCCTCAGGAGTCCCTGCTATCATACTGTGAAGGGATTTAGTTTTGTATTTCCCATCAGCCAACGTGATGTTTGTCTGAGCGTAGAACCGGTCACCATCTTTACGAATATGCCAAGTATGTCCCTGTACAATGGCATCGTCCTCTTTATCATACATCACCACAAATCTACCGAATGTCTTGCTCTCAATAATTAACTTCATTTCGTCACCTCCTACAACTAGGATAACCTCGCCTCTCTTCTTGTCAACCTTTTTTACCCCGGTGGTGGTCTCTTTTGGAAGGTCTCTAACATAATGGCACTGCCTCCAACGACTCCAAATCTGCTAATGCAACTTGTCACAACGCTGACATCGTGCCAACCTTGGTCCAGCTCTAAATCTGCCTGCAAAACAATGTGTCTTCGCTGGAATGGATACTGAGTCTCGACTTGTTCTCCTCCTGAGAAGAGCGCACCATTATTATTGTCCGGATTGCTTGCCTGATCAAACATTATTTTGAAAACATTTCTTCTAGAACTCACTGCCAAGGCATCTTCTCTTGCCGTCTTAAAGAAAAACACATCAAGATGAGCCTTAACAAAAACGTGGCTGTCTTCTTGAAGATAGAAAGATAGGCCACTTTTTGGTAGATTTTTATAGGTATTCCCATCGGCGACACCCGTGGGGGTTTTATGGTACACCTCGCTGAGAATGCCATTATTTCCAGTTAGATTCTTAGCACCACTGTTGTCGGTAAGTGGATGGAATACCGGTGGGCCAGGATCGAGAGTGGAGGCGGGGTTGGCAGGGACATACTCTAAAACGTTTTGGGTGTTCCATACGGTTGTGGTTGACGGCTGCCGCATCGCAACGCCGTTGATACCGAAGAGAGATATATCCGGCTTCTGAAAAGAGTTAACTGTAAAAGCTTTATAGTCTGTGGCCCCTAGATAGGTCGTGCTAACGAGATCCCCCTCGGCAATGTTACGATTGCAGTAATCCCGCCAAGCATCAAAATTAGATTCATAATCTGCTGCCGTTAAAGCCTCTCCGGGAACCCAAGTTTTCACGCGAGTATAAGCCACTAGTTTCCTCCCGCTTTTCGCTCAATGATAACATTCAATTGAATGTCTCTCAGATTGCACACCATGCCAGCCTGGTTTTGCTTTATCCTCATGCGACACTTTGTAAACGTGTGACCGAGAATAGAAGTCGCCTGAAAGATTACCGAACCGGAAACAACATGATACTTTTCCTGTGATTGAGCGACGGCTGGAAGAGCGCTATTGGCTCGATAGCTAGCATAGCCCGATAGCAGTTGTTCGCATGAGTCCACCCCATTCACAAAATCGGTCCATGTGGCACCAGCACCCGTGTCAACTTCATATTGTGGTTTAAACCATGTGAAGGTAAGATCGGGATCGATGCCCGCGTCTCCTGCGGTTATATCAACAACCTGGATCTTCCACTCGAAACGGAGGATATCATAACCTCCCAGCCCACCCACTAAATCTATGCCGTTAACATCACCTATAATAACTTCCAAGTCACTTGGTACTGCTGCCGCATCTTGAATGGTTTCATAGACTGCCGCTGAATAGGCTTGAACGGCGGTGGGAGTATCTGTGGTTATCCCGTAAATAGCGGAGTGTCCTGTGGACAAATTGATAGTAGCATCTTTTATGTTTTTATAATTTAAAGAATTAGGTGCTATGTTATACTTGTCGATGCTGGCGCTTTCAGTCTCCAGCTCAGTCTGAAGGTCGTTAAAGTCAGCCGCCTCCAAAGTATTGTAGTCCGGGTTGAGTGTTGTTATATTGACGATGCCCATCTATGCATGTCCTCCCTTAGCCCAAATCCAGAAGTTCAGGATATCAACAATCGTAGTTGCGGAGCCTGGGGGATTTGGGCCGATGTAGATTTTCATTTGAAGTTTTGCTGTCCCCGAGTTTACAGGGAAACAAAACGGCAGTTCGACAGGAACCATGCTATGTGTGATGGGTTCGGTTTCTGCCACCAGCGCGCCATTGTAAAAGACACCCAAACGTACAAAGTGGCTTTCCCAAGACAAACCTGCGGTTATAACGCCAGGGGGGCCGTGGCTATAAGGAACGTTGCGAATGGTGGCGCAAGCCGCCCCTCTACAGAAACCCTCATGAGAGCTGAAGTGTACCTTTGCTCCACCAGCTCCAATAGCGACCCAACCCGAGGACGCTTCATCAGAGGTTATAGAGAATAAACCTTGAAAACCATTAGAGTTCTGTTTGTAAGTGCAATAAGCATTACCCGGCAGATTATCTCTGTCTATCGAGTTAGAGGGAATTTCATTAGCACCTAAAGCTCCATTGAATATCTCAGAGTGTTCTCGGATGCCGGTGTTAACCTTGGCTCCAACAATAGTCTCACCCGGAGAGTGTCGATGTGAAGTTATATTTTTCATTAATAAATCCTCGCAGCATTAGATGCCGGGTCGTTTAACTGGTAGCTCATAGTCTTCTTTTGCCCATTGACATCGTAGAAGATATCAAAACCATAGAGATAGATAGGCCCCGATGAGGTCACGCTGAATTGAAAGTATCGAGAAGAAAGACTTGGGATATCAAAGCGGACGCTAGAGAATTGGTAATCTCCAGAATAATTCTTCTTTTGTCCTACCGAAGGAACTGTGGTGAGCGATGAGGCGTCATCTAGTACGGCTGTTCCAAACTGGCCATATCTTTCTCGTTCATAAGATTGGAAGATGGATGTTTGGCTACCCGCCGTAGCTGATATGGTTTGGGCAGGAGCCCTATCAAAATCAATGAATGAATTCAGCGTGGCCTGTATATCACCTGTGAGCATGCAATGAAGCTCCACCCTAAACACTTTCTTGACATTCTCAGGCAGACCAAAATCAAACCAGTCAGAAACGTATTCATTAGCCAAAGGCACATTAAGTTGATAAGTTTCCGGGAGAAGTTCAAGGGCACCATTGGCTGGTATGCCTTGCCACACTTGTAGGCCTGTAGTGCCATTTAGTGTCGCCGGGGTACCAACACCTCTCTTGCGAGCATTGGATCCAAATATGACATACCCTTCCGCCCCATATGTTAGGCATTGAGCGGGGACATCTTCTCTCAGGGACCAACCCATAGTATCCAGATTTAAAATAAAACCTTTATTATTATAGACCGCGCCGTTGACAGGAGCGATGCACCAGTACTCTCTGTCTCTCTCATTGTAGACAGCCTCCGCTTTTTGAATACCAACAACATCATTTATTTCTTCGACATAAGTTTCAAACCCAACGTCAATGGGTTCGATGCGGGGGTGGTTATTATTAATTATTAGCTTTTTAAATCCATCCTTGCCCAAATAAATGAGGCCAACTCCTGTCACAACCTTGGCCGTTTTGGGAGCTACGCAGCCCGCTGTGTTAGAAATGTTTTTAATTGTTAAATAATTTTGATTGAGTTTTGATTGGGTGATGATGTCGATGCCGGAAGTTTTCAGAACAACACAGTACTCTTTGTAAGCTACTAAGCCTGTAATCCTATCCCCATCTGACAGAGAAACCGTGAGGCGATTAAAAGCGCCAAACTGTTCGGGTTGATTAACTTGAGAATAAACAACCTCATTTCCTCTGGCTAGCATTGTGCGTCCCTGGAAAGAGGTAGCTGCATCAGCATTATAAGAAACAATAATTGAGTCGGTGCTCTTGGGAGCTTGTGAACCTAAAATATTGTCGCTTGTCATATCTATGTAGTCGGTTTCTACGTTGTTCGGAATTTCATCAAGATAAAAAAAGTTTTCATTTGTAGAGAGATCGATCCCGATAGCACTGTTGGCCGCCTGCCCAACCATATTCCTGGTACGATAAAGACGCCTTGATATTGTTCCTTCAGGCCCTCGTGGAATATTTGTTAAAGGAATAATATATTTATATGTGTGGTGAACGCCCGCATTGTACAACGAAAGCCCGCCTCCTTTTATCGCCTTAGTAGAATCATAGATAATATCCGGACTGAACCAAGTGATAACAGGTGAAGTGCTAGACAGGGGGCTCTCTGAGCCTGTAGAGGATATGAATGAAACCTTGTAAGCATATGAGGAGAGGCTCTTGGGATCTGCGTGATAGATGGGCTGAACAAAATCTGCATCAGGTGTTGAGTCTGTGGGTGCGGGGACTGTCCGCCAGTCACCTTCTTCTGACAGAGATGTCGATCCTAAGCCTACGCTGTTGCGAGGATCCACGACAATATCTAATTTGTTTCCTGCGCCATCAATGCCGGGAGTGTCGTCTAGCTTATCACCCGTGGTAGCATAATAAAAGTCATTAGCTAACAGATGTTTGGGATCACAATCACCCAAATCATCCCTTCCCGTAGGGCCGATGGGCAGAGGAGGGTTGGGGCGTGCAACCCATCCGAACTGCTCAATCCTTTCAGTCCCGTAGTATTTTTGTGGAGCATACCCATCTACATTGAAAATGCCTAGTGAATTGCCCAGAGGTAGGTAGATTGTGTTTGGCGTATTTTGAAAGAGATTACTCCCAAACCCCGGAGCCAGCGGTGTGGTGCTATTTTTAGAAATGATATCTACTTGACTCATTTGAGGCCCGAGAGCACTGATAAGCTCTGTTGTCTCATAGAGCAAATAATCTTCGCCTTGGCGTTTTTCCCAGTAGTAGATCGAAACCACGTCTTCGTTTGGCACAGCGCTTGAGTTAATCTCTACGCCATATGATATCCAACCTCTATCATTTGTTAACCCAGCAAACTTCTTGTCAAGTCGGAGGTTTTTAATTCTAAAAGAATCACCCTCGCCCTTAATGCGAGGGTTTCTGGATATGCCGGATATAAGTTTTTGGTTTTTCTTTTTCAAAAATTACCCTGTATATGTTATTGTTGGGATTTTATTATAAGTGGCAGTATTCCAAGAGCTTCCAAATCTAACGCCGGTATCACCTTCGGTGCTGTAACGAGCCAAAAGCTTTTTAAATTTTTCCTCATACTTTTTTCTTGGTACTTCGGAAAGGGGGAGCATGTTGGCACGGATATACAATTCCTGCAAAACGGCGTCAACTAGCATCGAATGAAATTCAGACGGAAGAAGGGGTACGTCGTTATCATTGGCCAAGTTTTGAGGTTGGTATATGTATCTTAAGTCGAAAGTGAGTTGGGCGGTTTCCTGGATGAGAGCATGTTCTGTGCCCAGACTATCTGGTATACCACCCGCAGCAGTAGGTCTAGGATAAAATCTAATAAATTTTTGTATCGGGACATCTACGTGACGCGGGTATGTGTAGGCGTTACCAAATGTCGAGCTAGCGCCCAGTGTAACAGGAGCTACTACAACGACAGGATTTTGTGGAAAATCATCTACCCCGTTTTTATCCCAGTATATCGGGTAGTAAATTATAGTTTGATCATCCTGTAGATAACCCCGGTAAAGCACGGCTCTAATAACTTCTGAGCCAACAACTCCCGCAAAATCATGGAACCAATGCAAACCGTAATTAGCAGGAAATGTAAATTCAATATCTGCGGGTGCTTGGGGTGCTGTAATCTCCAATGATCCCAGCTCATTCATACCGCTCATTGCGCCCGTTCGCTGGTTGTACCAACGCAAACCAAAATAATATGTGCCTGCTGCGAAAGCCCCTGCTCCTAAGTTATCAGCACTAATATTATCAAAGGAATCTTCTGGTAAAATTTCTTGGCCCCGGTAAGGCAGACTCACATACGCCTCGGGAGTAGGGCCGGTGCGAGATAAGTCTAAGCCCGCATAAGAATCAAGACGCTGAGGAATTCCTTTGGAAGAACCCTGCGTAGACTCAAGGTCTGTTTGAACACGATCACGCCAACCTACATTCAATACTTCAAGGCAATCGATTGGAAGTCGAATATCTCGCTGAATTATTTTCCAATCGGAAGAAGCAACAGTGGTCGCCTCTCTAACTGGCCTGGCCAAGTTGATAATACAACTGCCCACTCCATCTGTGATATTTGTAACCTCATATTCCTCGTTTTCAATTTGAAGAATCAGCGGATAGATTGTTGAGTTTCTAAGGGGATCATATAAGGCGGCGTCCTCAACCAAAGCAAAATTACCAAGAACAAAATACGCATCCTTTGTCCAACTAATAGTTGCGGTGGACGAGCCAACAACATCAGGAATTATTTTAATGGGCATCGTTTTATTGTTAAATAAAAATGGACGACCGTGCCATAGCTCTAAATATTTTTCATTAATTAATCCGTTAACGAAATTGTAAAAGCCTGCGGCTGATAAATCATAAGGAGCATAATCTAGCTGTTGTAAAATTCTATTTCTAATTTTTAACCTGTTCACCGTCTACTCCCTGAATTTATAATTTTAAAAAAAAAGCCTACCCCTCCATAAGAGAAGAGGTAGGCACTGTGGAAATTACGCGAAAAGGCCGATCACCCAGACGTCGCAATGATTGAGAGCAGCATCTTCAAGAGCAACTGCAAAGGCAGGCACTACGTCAGCCGCACCGTAAGCCGTTCCCCGACCCACTGTCCCCGACGTGACAATAGCATTACCGTTCAGAGTACCATTGGCTACTTTCGCAGCCTCGTGGTATCCCTTCACAGTAACCATAACCTTATCGCCAGCAGTAGCGGCGACTTGAGCATAACCGAAAGCGGTGCCAGTAGCGGCAGCTACATTGATAGCTGAGGTCACATACAGACACCGGTCGGCGCCCGTCTGAGTTGAATCGAAGCAAACTGCGTCACCAACTGAGATAGTACCTCCCGCGAGGAAAGTCTCAGTAACTCTGCGATCAGATGCATTTGTATCTGTCGGCCCAGCCGAGAGATGTTGAATATTAGGCATTTAAATTCTCCTTTTATTAATTAAAATCATTTTTAGAATCCTGTAATAAGAGCAGAACTGCCCAAGTGATTACCGCACAACGCACCCATGAACAAGATCTTGCCATAACGACCGTCATAACCAGAGATGTTCTCGAAGCCTTCGAAGCTGAAATCAGCATCCGAGTGAACCGCGAGTTTAATGCCGTCCAAGTTCAGAAGCATAAACGCGTTCGGAAGAGCTGGAGTAACATCCATATCCCGATCAGGCATCATAACACCCGAAGAGAACGCAAGAGACTGAACGCCCGAAGCGTCAAGCGTCTTCGCATCGATGTATCTTTCATTCGCGAACAAGGCGTTTCGGTACGCTGTGTAAGCTCCTGAGGACGCTAAGGTCAGATGGAACCTTCCACCGTCGCCACCAGCCGGCATAACCGTCGAGGCCAAAGCCTCAACATCATACAGGTCGGTCAAGGCGAAAGCACCGGCAGTTCGGTATTGATTCTGAAGACCGATAACACCGGCACGAGCAAGCCCGCCAACCGCGTTACCTTGAGCAGCAGGAGCCGCATCTTCAAGAAACCCTGTCGCCGATCCAGCCGCAGCAGTATTGCCGTTAAGCGTTCCTAGCGTTGTAAGGCCAACGACCCCACCCTGAACAATCTGGCGATTGATCTGGCGAGTCAAGGCGCCTAGCGCATTCTTGTAGCGCACCTCGGCGAGATCGATGATGGCTTTATCACCACTGTTCATCGCCTCTTCCTTCCCCGAAATCAAAACGGGAATAGTGCAGCGCAAGAAATCATATTCGGCCTGATTGGTAGCCTCGCCTACGCTCAGATTGAGCGCCTCCCATCCGGAGTTAAGCGTTGTGATCTGACTGTGTTCCGCAGTTTCAATCGGAACTATAATTTTGTAGCCGCCAGTGAAGGTTTGAATCTTGCCCAGTTTCCGCGCTACACTGAGGTAGGGAGTCGATTGGAACAAGCCTTCGGAGACGGTATCTTCGATATCGTAAATCGTAGTACTCAGGATATCATTTGATATCCCGGTGGTAGTAATTGGCATTATGCCTCCTTAAAAGTTAGTTTATTTAGTTTATTCATAACCTAAAACTAGTTCCAAGGAGATGCTGCGTGGTTAAATGCAGGCTCGTATACAAAAACTGTTTTATTTTGAATAAAGAAAGAGATATCTTTTGAGAAAGACTTCTTCTTAATTCACACGCTCAGGTGAGCGTACTTCATCTTTATACTCGTAAGTAGTAGATGTCAAGTTATTTTTTCAAAATAATTCAAAATAACCATTAAATAGTTTATAAGGCATTAGAAATTTCATTGAAATTCACACGAGCAGAAGCGAAGGTTTTGTCTGCGATTGTCAAGAGTATTTCCGTTGATGTGGATTATCCCCATTCCATTACACGCCTCACAAACCCCTTCATCCATTCCCTCCTCCAAACTCAATAGGTCAAAGATGGCCCTTTCTTTCGGATCCTTACTCGCCTTAAAGTACTTAAAAATCTCTAGTTCATCATCGGTCATCAGTCATCTCCTTTCTGCCTTTTGGCTCTTTCAATATAACCCCCCCAAAATATCTATCAACCATTTCTATTTAAATAAAATAGCCCCTAGAGTGTCATTGGAGCATCATTAACTAGGGGAAGGTATGGGGACTCCTGGAGGGTGGGGCTCCCCTGTCTTTCTTTATTCTATTATACTTCTTGTTAAGAGAAGTATTCTTTTATCTTAGAACAAAAACCATCCTGGTATATCTTTAAACGAACATTAACTAGGGGGATATGTGAGCACCCCGAGGGTGCTGGTTTCCTGTTGGTCTTTAGTTCTTCTTGTTAGAAATAATAATAATATAGAGAAGGATAGGACGTTTAAACATATGTGCAGTTCTGCTATAGTACTTTAAAGTGGTTAAACAAGTGTGAAGCAGCTCACACTTTTCTATTAAAGAAGATAGATTAAAGACGATGTGCAGTTCTGCTATAGGGTTTAATTCAAGAAAACAAAGATTCTTGTGGACATTTCAGCTAATGGGAGTATATATACTGTAGAGGAAAGAGAGAGCGTCCAAACCCATACCGGCGCAAACAAAGAAACATTTTAGTTGCGACAGGGGTGTTTGGGTTATGTGGGTTTCTCCGAGCCCCCCTGTCGTAGCTTTTCAAAGGAGAAACCCATGGATTTGAATTATAAAGAAAGAAGATACCTC
>Ga0080013_1002831_pt1 | contig 19491 bp, 19 predicted proteins | sample ETNvirenome_6_85_FD_69236 | JGI IMG/M metagenome (GOLD analysis project Ga0080013, IMG submission 69236) | Marine viral communities from the Pacific Ocean - ETNP_6_85 (SPADES assembly) (version 2) | ecosystem: Environmental > Aquatic > Marine > Oceanic | place: Pacific Ocean | collected 2013-06-19 | reverse complement strand
TGGCGACATTCACAAGACAAATCAAATCCTCGACACCGAAGGTCGCGTGAGGTATTGCGGCTCAACCGTCCAGCAGAATCACGGCGAGACAAACGACAAGGGATTCTTGATTTGGGAAATTGAAGACAAGGACACGTTTCGCGTGAGTCACCATGTCTTGCTTAACCCCAAGCCATTCGTAACAATAGAACTCACGCCAAAGGGGCGCATGCCGAGAGGCACCACCATACCAGAGGGAGCTCGATTGCGTCTTGTGAGCAATAACAATTTACCCCTCGACGTGATGCGCAAAGCTGTGGAGGTTGCAAAGGGTCGTTTCAATCCCGAGAGCATTACATTCCTAAATCGTGCGGCGGGTGAACGCGGAACGGTTGAGATTGGAAAGACTTTTAAGGTTGAGAACTTAAGAGATAAGGGCGTACAGGAAAATCTTATTAGAGAATACCTCACTGATTATGAGCCGTCTGAAAAAATATTGGAGCAAGTATTCGATCTAAACCGAAAATACAATTCCCAAATCGAAGAGACTGAGGAGATCGCCCGCAACATTAATTGGAACCTTAACAAGTTCGAGTGGGACAATCTATTCAATTATGGTAAGGACAACAGTATTGACTTCTCTAATTTAAATGGAATTGTCGGTATCTTTGGAAAGAACTTCTCGGGAAAATCTAGTATTATTGATGGTTTTCTTTATACAATGTTTAATACTACGTCCAAGAATGAACGTAAGAACTACAATATTATCAACCAACATAGGAAAGATTGTAGAGGTCTCGTTGAGTTACAGATTGGAGATAAAGTTTATTCAATTGAGAGAACCTCTGAAAAATATGTAAAGAAACTAAAAGGCATTGTATCTAACGAAGCCAAAACAAATTTAGAGTTTTCGGGAGTTGACCCGGATATAGGGGAGTCCGTAAGTCTTAATGGCCTCAGCCGAATTGAGACTGATGCTCAAATTCGCAAACGTTTCGGGACAGTTGAAGACTTCCTCTTAACTTCGATGTCGAGTCAGCTCGATAATTTATCATTCATTAAGGAGGGCTCGACACGTCGTAAGGAAATTCTTGCTAAGTTCTTGGATTTAGAGATCTTTGAGAGAAAGTTTAAGTTAGCCCACGAAGATTCTGTGGATCTTAAAGCTATCTTGCGGCGCCTTGGAGACACCAACTATGATAATGATATAGCCATTGCTGAATTTCAGAGGGATGAAGCAGAGAAAGAACTGAAGAAAGAGATTGCTACCTCCGATCAATTGAGGCACGATTTGTCCCTAGCTGAAACAGAATATAGTTCTTTGACGGAACAAATTGATTCTATACCTGCAGAGCGACTTAATATTAAAGCTTTGCTAGAAACTAGGGCCTCTCTTGAAAATAAAATTGAGGAGACGGATCTTAACATAACGGAACTTAAAGAGGAGAATATAGGCTACGATAAGAAACTCAAAGAGTATGACGATTTTCTTACCACCATTGACATTGAAGTTCTATTGGATCAGAAAAAAGAATTTGATGAGTTTAAAAAGAATTACGACGACACAGTGACGCGAGCTAGATTATTGGATAATGAATATAGGACAATGAGTAAAAAAATCTCACTCCTTGATGAAGTCCCTTGTGGTAATAAGTATCCTATGTGTCAATTTATTCGCGACGCTCATTTGGCCACTGTAGAAATTCCGTCATTAAAAATTGATATAATCGATAAAATAGAGGAAGCCAAGAAATATAAGACTAAAGTGGTATCTATTGATTCCGGCGAACTCATTGAATTGATCGACAAATATAATGGCATTATTATACAAAAGAATAATTTTGAAATTGAAAAGCGCGATAATAAAGTTTCTATTGAAAAACTATATGCAAAAATTAAGAACTATAAAAATGATCTTTTTATTACTAACGAGAAGGTGGGCCTCTACGAGGAAAAGAAAGAATTAATTCAAAACATGGAAAAACTGCTAGCGACTCGAAGCTCGGTACAAGTGAAGGTTGAATCGACTCAAGATTCTTTACTAGTACGTGAAGAATATATAAACCAACATCATCATACGATTGGGTCACTTGAGCAAAAGGTGGAGTCTTTGAAAGAAAAGAAAAGAGAGTTTAGAAATATTCAGGAAGAATACGCTGCTTATGATTTATTTATGCGCTGCACTCATTCTAATGGAATTGCTTATGATATTATTAAAAAGCGCTTGCCGGTGATTAATCAAGAGATTGCTAAGATTATATCAAATATCGTTGATTTTGAAGTTTTCTTTCAAGAGGATGGGCGTAAATTGGATATCCTTATTAAGCACCCCCGCCATGAGGCGCGCCCAATTGAGATGGGCTCCGGCGCAGAGAAAACAATTGCTGCCATGGGAATTCGATTGGCCCTCCTCAATGTGTCCAATCTTCCTAAAGGAAACATTTTTATTCTTGATGAACCGGGAACTGCTTTAGACGCTGAAAATATGGAGGGGTTTATTAGAATTCTTCAATTAATCAAAATGTATTTTAAGACAGTTATACTTATTTCCCATCTAGATTCGTTAAAAGATGTTGTTGACATGGAAATTACAATTGATAAAACTAACGGATATGCCAGGGCAAGCCACTAAACGACGTATTATAAGTTTGGATGGTCGATGTTGTAGGCTTGGCGAAAATAGTTAGCCATAGTTTTTTGCCGCCCATCACCATCTCCCGTGTACCAGACCCACGCGATTTGATTACTTATTTTGGCAATTAAGCCCAATGTATTTCGGATATCATCTTCAAGCCACTCCATTTGCTCTTGAGTAGGATCTTGTATGGGAAGGTCGAGTTCTGTAGCGATGGAATACAAAATATACCAATTATTACTTTTATAAGCCTCTAAAGCTTTTTTAAACACTTTTTCTAATCGGTTAACTTCTTTGTTTGAAAATCCATTAGCTCTCACTTTGTCAGGATGAGTTTGTTCTGCAATGCGGCGGAAGAGTTTTTTTAATTCTAATGATTTGTTTTGTTCTATTTGTTCTTGAGGATCGTTTTCCCACTCTATGTCGCTGTGCATGAGGGCCCCCACTACATCGTCGTCCGGCACCTGCAGCTCATTTTCTTCACAGTGTTTTATTTTGGCGATTGACTCTTTCAGATGTTGATTCTGTGTGGTTTGTTGCGCCGCCTGCATATCTTTGATTTTTTTTTGGTCTTCTGCGGGGAGTAGTCTGATGAACTCAAGGACTGCATCACTAAAGAATCTTTGCGCCTCCCCCCGAAGCTCTTCGTGATACGTCAGATCCGCTTGCACAAATTCGGCTTTTTTGAGGATTTTTTTGAATTTGAGTTTAAGTTGTTTAGACATACTTGGCTCACCTTTCTAATTAGACTAGAGGAGTTGAATATTATGAGACATATAGTAGACAAGGGACTGCAGAAGCTAGTTTCTCGAAAATTATTAGCTTGGGCCACTGCAACATCTTTATTGCTGTTTGCAGACCTTACATCTAGCGATTGGGTAATTATTACTTGCGTTTATATTGGAGGCCAGACGGTAATTGATGCCGTGGCTCGCTTGAAGGGATATAACTAATGACATTGTCAAAGTTAAAATTAATTGCTAAAAAAAGTTGGGTTTGGGCTAAAAAGTTTTGGTGGGTGCTTGTGCTTGGGTTAGGATTTCTAGTGGTAGCCCTGGTGGGAGCGTTAACCCGCAACGGAAAATATCTTAATGGCATTTTAGATCTAATAGAGTCTAAACAGAAGGCCCACGATCAAGAAATGGAAACCCTAGCGGATATCCATAATACTGAGGTGACAGAAAAGAATTTGCGTCTAGAAGAGCATTTAAAAAGAAAAGCCGCTCTCGAAGAAGAATTTATTAAAAGCGGTAGAAAACTTGACAAGAAAAAAGAGGCAGAGCTTAAAAGACTTGTAGATGAAAGTTATAATGATCCTGAAAAGTTAGCTCGAGAAATTGCTGCAGCGTTTGGATTAGAGAATGGCTAAAAAGATATTATCTCTTTATTTGATTTCGTTTTTAATTTTTCCAGCTGTAGCTTGGGGCGACGAGCCGGCGGCTGAGAGTGATTATGATGTAGTGTCACTTAAGGCGGGTGAGGCAGCACCCTTTGACGGCGTGCTACTTTCGGTAGATGCCGCGGCCAAAATCGCGGTGGAGAAAAAGTTTGAAGATGCGGAGTGCGATTTACGCATAAGCTACGAATTACATCTTCAGGCCGAAAGATTTCAGTTACAATTAGATTATAAAGATATTGAAATTCATTCGTGGAAGGACAAATATGAATCTATGATGATTCTTAAGGTCGCCGAGAATGATCGATTGATGGACTTGGTTCTAAAACAGAAGCCCGGTAAGGACCCATTCTTGGTGGCCCTAGGATTTGGGATTGGGACTCTTGCATCTTTGGGTATATTTGCATTATCAACCGAGATTGTTAAGTGACTGTTTCCGACCTCAAATCGCGAAGTCGGTCGCTAAATTTTATCGCTCAAAATAGTCCCGGGAGTATTATTGGATATAGTGCTTATAACCCGAGTACCGCGCAAGTATTTACTACAGTAAACACTACGATGGCCTATGTCGTTGATGGTTCGTCGAATAAAAAAAGTGTGACCTTTACCGCCCCGGCAACGGGTAAGGTTGAGATAGCGGTAAGCGTGTGGGTGGAACAGAACCCAACGATTAGCTCAACTTATTATCTAAGGTTAGCGTTGTCGACCGATAGTACAACGTGGAGCTCCTATAGTGGGACGGACAAATATGCCTTTTTAGGCACCGAACATAATTCGGTTCCATCTCAAGCTCCTACTACAATGAGATGGGTTATTGACTCGCTTCCGCCGGGTCGCTCCACGACCTTTTATCTGGGGGCCGGCGAGAACGTGGCGGGCTCGCAGTTCTCCTTACACTGGGGGGGAACTAGTGAATACCCGGCCATGGTTATAAAAGCTACCACGTTGCCGCGCAAGATCAGTACTTAAGATGGCCAACAAAGACCCCAACTACATTGCCAAACTAGAAAAAGCCATAACTCAAAAGTATGGCGAAGAGGCAATCAACAATCCCAAGAGATTTTGGGATGACGATAAAGAAAAAAAGTATATCGAAGAGTCGATCAAAGAGCGCCAGAAGTTTGCCAAATTATGCGAGACACAAGACAATGTGGAACAAGACGGATTTTTAATAAACAAAAAACTACTTACTAGAGACCACAATAGGACGTGTTCTGTTTGTGAAAAATATTCTTTTCATCCGCGAGATGATTTGTATATGAATAAGTTTGAAGCTTGTTTCAGATGCTATATACAATATATTTCCGATCGAGAAGAAAGATGGACGAACGGGTGGAGACCTAAAAAGGAAGAATAATATGGCTACAGTATACGAAATCATTCAAGGAATCAATCAGGCAGCTGCTAATGGAGCGTGGGATGGCGCTCATGAAGAGTCGCTTCAAGCTGACGCGAAGGCGCGGTCGGCAGGCCTCAAGAGAGAAGAGGGCCACTATATTAATGATCGTCGTGTGATGGACGGCTTCGGTGTTAAATTTCACGGCCCTATTCTTCGCCTGACTTATCAAGCGGAAACAAGAATTAAAGAGGTTCAAGATAACGGCTTCGAAGATGACATTGGGCGCCAACTTCAAGAAATTATAAAATTTTTAAAGAAAGAATATAAAGCCATTACGGGTAACACTCTTACTTTAACGAAGGAAGGCGATCATCATATTTTGGTGCAAAGAATGTCTAATTACCGAACCGACGTACAGGCACACTGCGATTATCGTATTGGGGGCCTTACTGATGTGGTGGGAGTAAATGAAGGGTCTGACGAAGATCGTCTTGATGATGCCATTAAAAAGTGGCTTGCCCTTGGACCGAAAAATAAGCGTCCCAAGAATGATACCCGTAAAGGTAAGTAACAGATGTTATGGGGAATTCCCTCACAAAACAAGAGATTTTAAAAGAGATAGTTAAAGCCGGTAAAGACCCTCTCTACTTTACCGTTAACTATGGTCGTATCTCTCATCCTCAGAAAGGAACTATTCCTTTTAAGGCCTACGATTATCAACAGCAACTGTTGAGAGATTTTACTGATTATCGCTTTAACGTTATTCTTAAGGCTCGACAGCTGGGAATATCCACAATTACGGCAGCTTATGTCAGTTGGCTTATGCTGTTTCATCGCGACAAGAATATTCTTGTGGTGGCGACCAAGCTAGCAACGGCCACCAACCTCGTCAGAAAAGTGAAAGCTTTGATTAAGAACCTACCAGAGTGGATGCAAATTGCTTCTATCACTGTGGACAATAGAACGTCCTTTGAGTTATCCAACGGTTCACAGATTAAGGGATCTTCGACTTCTGGCGACGCGGGCCGTTCTGAGGCATTATCACTTTTAGTTATTGACGAGGCCGCTCATGTTGAAAAGTTGGGCGATCTATGGACGGCGCTGTATCCTACGCTTTCAACGGGAGGTCGATGCATTGCTCTCTCTACTCCTAACGGCGTGGGGAACTGGTTTCATCAAACTTATGTAGAATCTGATGCCGGCACCAATGATTTTTATTTAACCACATTACTATGGGACGTACATCCAGACCGAGATAAAGCGTGGTTTGAAAAAGAAACAAAGAATATGTCCAAGCGCCAAATAGCGCAGGAGCTAGAATGTAACTTTAATGTCTCGGGAGAAACTGTAATTCACCCGGACGACATACAGTGGTATTTAGAAAGGGTTCGTACCCCAGTGTATAGGACAGGATTTGATAGAAATTATTGGATATGGGAAACGTATAACCCAGAGAAGCCCTACCTTGTCGTAGCGGATGTAGCCCGGGGCGATGGTAATGATAACAGTGCATTTCATATATTTGAACTAGAGACTATGGAAGTAGTAGCCGAATACGTCGGTAAACCAACCCCCGATGATTTTGCAGATATATTATATAATGTGGCGGCCGAATATGGCAATCCCATGGTTGTCATAGAAAACAACAACATAGGATATGCAGTACTTAAAAAGTTATTAGATAAAGGGTATCCTAACATATATCATTCTGCGAAGGGCGATCATCAATATGTCGACCCTATTGCAGCTCAATGGCAATCTAACGTGATTCCTGGCTTTACGACGTCTTCAAAAACAAGGCCGCTTATCGTTGCTAAGATGGAAGAGTTTATGAGAAACAAACTAATTAAGATTAATTCAAATCGCCTTCTTTCTGAAATGAAAACTTTTATTTGGCATAACGGCCGGCCCCAGGCAATGAGAAGCTATAATGATGATTTGGTTATGTCATTTGCTATTGGATGTTGGGTTAGAGATACCGTGATAGTAGAAAGTCAAAAGAATATAGAATATAGTAAGCAATTTCTGTCTTCTATTACCACCTCCAAAACTAGCCTCTCCACCACGGTTTCTGGTATGGCAGACCATCGAGCCACGAAGGAAAATCAACGGACCCACGGAGCTCAAAACTTTAATGAACAATATATGGCCCTCATAAAGGGATAGGAAGAAATAAATGCCCAAAGACCAAAACTCTAGAAACCCTGCCTCCCCCCTCTTTAAGAGGTTGACACGACTTTTATCAGGGCCTATTATAAATTATCGTGCTCAAATAGCCAGACAGGAGCGGCGGGGTGACCTAGATAAATATCGATATCGTTTCCGCTCCATGAGTGGCCAAGAATTTAAACGCGCCGATAGTAATTTATCTCAAAATTATAATTTATATACCTCTGCAGCCTTTCGGTCACAGAACCGCGCAGAACGGTATACTGACTTTGAACAGATGGAATACATGCCTGAGATTGCGTCGGCAATGGATATTTATGCGGACGAGATGACTACTTCGGATGAATATAATAAACTTATAAATATTTCGTGTATGAATCTAGAAATCAAAACAATCCTTCATTCTTTATTCTATGACGTTTTGAACATTGAATTTAATGCGTTTGGGTGGGCGCGCTCCATGTGTAAATATGGAGATTTCTTTTTGTATTTAGATATTGATGACAAAATGGGAGTTACATCTGTTATCGGCATGCCCAATAATGAAGTAGAAAGATTAGAAGGTCAAGATCCCACCAATCCTAATTATGTGCAGTATCAGTGGAATGGCGCTGGCATGACATTTGAAAACTGGCAAGTAGCGCATTTTCGTATTTTAGGAAATGATAGATATAGTCCTTATGGAACATCTGTCCTAGATCCAGCGCGCCGCATATGGCGCCAATTACTTTTGTTGGAGGATGCAATGATAGCTTATCGTGTCGTCCGCGCTCCGGAACGTCGCATCTTCAAAATCGATGTGGGGAATATCCCACCCCAAGACATCGCTCAATATATGGAAAAGGTTAAGACTGAAATGAAACGCAATTCGTTAGTGGACGCTACCACCGGACGAGTTGACCTGCGTTATAATCCTCTGTCGTTGGAAGAAGATTATTTTATTCCTATGCGCGGCGGTGTGGGATCTGATATTACGTCTCTACCGGGCGCCAAGTCTCTCGATGATATTGAGGACGTTAAATATTTAAGAGACAAACTGTTTTCAGCCCTTAAAATTCCCCAGGCTTACCTTACTAATCTGGAGGGCGCCGACGAAGATAAAACAACTCTTGCGCAGAAGGATATTCGTTTTGCGAGAACAATTCAAAGATTGCAGCGATCCGTGACGACTGAATTAGAAAAGATTGCTATAGTTCATCTTTACACCCTAGGGTTTAGGGGAGAGGATTTACTCAGTTTTGACTTAACATTAAATAATCCCTCCCGCTTAGCAGAGCTCCAACAGCTTGAATATTTACGCAGCAAGTTTGACGCGGCTAATGGTGTTCCGGAAGGCACCTATAGTAAGCGTTGGATTGCCCATAATATCCTCGGCATGTCTGATGATGAATTCTTGCGCAATCAGCGAGAGGCTTTTTATGATCGCAAGTGGGAGCAGGCTCTCGAAAGCGTCGTCGAAGAGGCCGGCGAAGAAGGCTTGGGTGGTGAAGAGGGCTTGGGAGATCTTGGAGGAGGCGAAGATCTCGGTGATCTCGGGGGCGAAGAGATGGGCGGCGAAGAGATGGGCGGTGCGGAAGGCGGTGAAGAAGAATCGCCCCTTTTAGCGGCCCCGGGCCGTCGCGAAGATTTGAGTGAAGACGACGTACATGTTTACGAGAAAGGAACCTATACTCCCGTGAAGGCCGATAGCCGTCGCCAACATGCACCTGGGCCAGGGCGACGCGAACTACACGCTCAAGCTCAAGAATCGGAGGCAGTCCGAGGCCGCTCGAATCGATCAAGACGCCCCGATGGATATATTTCAGATGTGACATTTGGAATAAAACAAGAAAATGATTCTACTTATACTCAGAGCGAAAGGCGCATGATTGAAAATACAACAAAAGTTCGAAGACTTGTAGAGCAAATGGAGAAAAAAGAGGCTAAAAAAGATGAAACATAATAAGAAACGCAATACTGCCTTTATTTATGAAACTCTTACAAAAGAACTTACTCAATCTATTGTAGATAAAAATCATACTCGCAAGATGAAGGTGGTTAAACTTCTTAAAGAATTTTTTACCAAAGGAGCCCCTTTGGCTACAGAGCTTCAATTATATGGTGTTTTGCTTGAAACAAGGAATATTCAATCGAAGGTCGCAGAAAAATTATTACAAGAAACTAAACACGCCCATAGCAAACTAAACGAGAATTCCATTTTTGATGCCCAATCTCAACTCATTGCAGCTATTAACAAACAACTGGGTCAAGAAACTTGGAGTAATTTTATTTCTAATTTCAAAACTATGGCGTCGGTAAACGCGATCTTTAATTCTAAAACCTCCGTTAAAAAAAAGGTGTTGTTTGAACAGGACATTGTTGATAGAATGAGTGAAAAAGAGAGACTCATGGAAGACGATCGTCTTAAGCCCCTCGACACGTTGACTTATAATTCATTTATTAAAAAGTTTAATGAGAAATATGGAACTCTCTTACAAGAACAGAAAGAGTTATTAAATCATTACGTTGCAAGTTTTGCAGATGATGGATTTGAGTTGCGTTTGTATCTTAATGAGGAATTAGATAGGCTTAAAGAAGTACTCAGCGTCACGGCAATTCGCGACGACCAGACACTTATTTCCCAGAAGGTAGAGGGCGTAACCCAATATCTCGAAGGCTTTCGAAAACGGGAGTTTGTTGAAGAAGACCTTAATAAGATTCTTAAAACGCAAGAGCTCGTACAGGAGTTTGGTAGCAATGATTAAGATCAAGGTAGGAGGCCCGCAGGCCACTGTTGAATTGCATGCCAGGCGGGCTCTGGATGGATCGTTGTTGATTATGGACCATCAAAAAATTGATATTGCGGTAATGCCCGACAAGCTGAAAGTTGTTACATTTCCCAAATCTGTGGCCACTGAAGATGTTTACGATTATCAAAATAGGCTGATGGAGTTGCTCGCGGATAAAGGCATCATCGATCGCGCCACGATCCAGGGAGGCAGCGTTTTTAGATCTTTAGAGGGAGTTATCTTTAATAATGAGCAAGTCAACCCACTGCAGGCTGCGGTCTACGTCATCTCCGAATTTTTAAGTTACGAAGCCGAGCATGAGCGCGTCGCCGATGACTACGAAAAAGAGTTGGAAGATATGTATACTCACCCAGCAGATCGCGATTCTACGGAGTACGGGGAAGTCCCGCAATATGCGGAGAAGGGATCTATGCGTCCGGGCTACTATTACTATCCATTAAGAAATCGATATTAAATTGGAATTATTACATTTTATTCTTGCCGCATATGGCATGACTTTCATAATTGTTCACGGATCAATTTTTGATAAAATTCGTCCCGATTGTAAATCTTGGGGGGGCTTGGGTAAGCTTTTTCATTGTTGTTTGTGCATGGGATTTTGGGTAGGGGTCTTTCTTTGGGGCATAAGTCCTTGTACAGAACTATTTAATTTTGATTATACAATCGTTAATGCGTTTATTTGTGGTTGTATAAGTGCCGGTACTTCGTATCTTTTAGGTATGGTGGTAAATGATTTTGGGATCAAAGTGATCCACAAAGGAGGTGAATCATGAAGAAGTGGATGATCCAGCCAGTTCGTCGGTGTTGCTCCGGTAGCATACTATAGGTGGGTCGAAAGGCCCACGTTAAATAAAAGGAAAATAATTATGGCACACAGAAAGAACACAAAAAGAATCGATCCAAGATACTTCTTGCACGAAGCTCAAGAGGGAATCAGCAGTTTGGTTAACGCCGCGCTTGCAGACAGCGATCTGCCTCCCGATACCCCCTTGGTTGGATATGGTATTGCTGGGGATCGTATAACTTTAATACCGAAAGATCCTAAATTATATGCCCAAAATATCGATGACATTCCCGGCGCACATTCTCAATATATAATGATTATGCCACAAGATATGCAAAAGGTCGGCCTAGGTTTAGAAGGTGTAGTAGATGAGCTAGAAGGTATAATGGGTCTTCGACAACAGCGTATCCATACGGGGGCCGGTTGGTCAGGTCCAGACGACGACCTCCTTGACGATGAGCTGGAGGAATAAGATTATGGCACGCAGAAAAAATGTAAAAAGAATTGATCCAAGGTACTTCTTGCACGAGACGGCCTTGGGCGAACAACAGCGCTTCGGCGTCACTAACAGACCCGAGGAAGATGATCGCTCCCCGGAAGCGCTAGCGTATTGGGCAGAACTAGTTCTGCAGGCGCGCCCGCCAAGGCCAGGAAAAAGAGTCGATCGCAGTACATTACCAGCCGTTTTTCCGAAGGAGCTCCGAGCAGAGAAAACCGGGGGAGCATGGGGCGACGAGGCCTTTACGGACCTCTGGGCCTATCAACTCCAGCGGATTATGAAAGCCGGCGGCGAAGATCCTTCCGCGTATGAGAAGCTCAATGCCGCAGAGGATCAACTCAAGGACATGGGATTCAGACCATCGGGTAAAGAGACTTTCGCCAGGCCTGGATCACCCGAGTGGGACAAGTGGGGTCGCGACAAGCCCGATTACCCCGGGCCCAACATATGGGATAATAGATCTGAAACGGGAGAACTGGCAAGCGGTGGCCCAGCACGACCCGGCCGCGCTGGGTTATGGCCATCACAGGAATAAACAATGGCCCAACTTCTCCGAGAATTTTATGAGCTATGCGAAGGTGGTGTCTGTCAGGATTTACTGACGGAATCTGAGAAGACCTTTGTGCGTGGCGGCGGCATGATGCTAAGCGGCAAGCTTCAAGAGGCGGACTGTGAAAATGGCAATCAGCGCCAGTATCCTATGGCGATTCTGGAGCGCGAAGTTCAAAAGTATAAGGAATTAGTGCAGGATCACCGTGCGCTGGGGGAACTCGATCATCCCGATTCGTCTATTATTAACTTAGTGAATGTATCTCACATGATCACAGAGGTGTGGATGGACGGCAAAACGGTGATGGGGAAGTGCAAGGTTCTCGATACTCCCTCCGGACAAATCCTCCGGGCCCTTGTTGAATCTGGGGTAAAGATTGGTATCTCGTCTAGAGGTATGGGATCCGTCACTGAACGAATGGGTAAGACAATTGTTGAGGACGACTTTCAGCTTATCTCTTTTGACATTGTATCCGAACCATCTACCCCGAATGCCTTTATGGCCTTGTCTGAAAATCGTCTTGTCACCGAGCAGATTGAGAACAACAATAAGATTATTAATTTGTTAAATGAGATAGTCGGAGATTAAATCGATGGGTGCCTCCAAGAGCAAATTAGTGGAACAACCGGTGCCGAAGGCCCTCGGCCCGAAGACTCAGCCGCTGCGGCCGGGGCGAGCCGCGGCCACTTTCTCAGCCAACCCGGATCCCGCGGTGACGAACGAGAACCAGCTTATGCGTTGGGTTGCTATGTTGGTGGGCGAAGAAAACAGAGAATGCGTTATGGGCATTTTTGAGGCTGTTTTGATCCTTGTGGGCGATATCGTTGACATTACCACGGCCATCAGCGGCGGCGGTGACGCCGCGGCTGGCATCCCCCCTATGCAAATACTTTTTAAAGACATTATCACAATCGCCATTTCGTTACCACCTAAGTGCCTAAAGGATGACCATCTGGCCTCAGTCTTTTCTAAGGTGTTTGAAATCATTCAACTCTCGCGGGGAGATTATGTCGACCCTATTGATAGGAAGCTGGCGAAAGGTTATCGTCCTCAAGAACTAGACCCGCTTGGGACACATGCGCAGCCAATCGGGGGCATGCCCCCTGGTCTTCCCAGCAAATTAGAAATGCACCAACACATGGTAGAATTAATTCAGTCCATTCCTGGCTTGGAAATTTTAGAAAAGTATCCCGGTTTAGCTGAACAAATAGCCGATAAACTGACAGAAGTCGCTAATAACTATGATTTGGATACTCAAGCTGACATCCTTGTAACATTATTACCCAACGACGCTTTGAAAGAATTAGACGAGGCTTTGAATAAGCCCGCTTCAGAGCTACCTGGCGCCGGCTTTATTGAAAAATTGAATCAGTATGATAACCAATTGGGGCTAGACATTATTCCCGACGCCGTCATCAATGCACCGGCGGTGGACTTGCTTATCCGAACTGCCGGAGTTACGGGCATGATGGAGGAAGACGATGTCGACTTCCTCCTGGGATTAACTACGCTCTTGCGATACAAGATAAGCAGTGCTTCGAATCGCTCTGCATTGGACCGCGTCAAATCTTTCGTACAGATTCTAATGGATCCGTCATCGCCCCCGGTACAAATTGCCCCAGAGGAGCCCTCAGTAACACCTAAGCCCGTAAAAGTACGGGTGACGCCAGATCCAGAGGGACTTCACCTCCGGGAACACAGAGCCCGCTCGCGATGGAAGGTGTTAGCGGGTATACGATGAAAAGAAATGAACTAAAGAAGATTTTGAAACCTCTTATAAAAGAATGCATAAAAGAGGTGATGTTCGAAGATGGAGTTTTGTCGGGGCTCATTAGTGAAGTGGCGAAAGGCATCGGTAGCACGTCAGCCGCCCCACCGAGGCCGAAGGCTGCCAAGGCCGACCCCATGGTTGAGAGAATGAAGCGCAATGCTTTCAGCGCCGAAGAGAGTGGCAAACTTAAAGAACACAAGAATAAGCTAATGGCTGCGATTGGCGGCGACGCGTATAATGGCGTAAATCTTTTTGAAGGGACTACGCCGACCCGCGCTCAACAGACACCCACCCAGCAATCCTCTCCGTTAGCAAACGTTGCTCCCGATAATGCGGGGGTGGATATATCCAATTTGTTTGGATCTGTGGGTAATCATTGGAATGTTCACATGAACGAGATAAAAGAAAGAAAGTAGAGGTAAGTTGTGGCTACAAATGTAAAAGTAGAATTGCGCCCCCGCGAAAGCACAGAGAGATTAATAAGAAGATTCATTAAGAAGTGTAAAAAGGAACGAATCCTAGAAACATATCGAACCAAAACCTCTTATTATATTAAGCCTTCGGTCAAGAGACGAATTAAACACGAGAAGGCAATTCGCGAACAACAAAAACTAGAAAGGAAAAAGGATGCGAAATTGTTTAGATAAAACAGCTAGTAGCGTGCTATTTATTAGACGGAGATAGAACAAGATGGCCGGACAAATTTTAACACATTATAAGGTAGGACTTCAGAACGTAGGATCCTATCAGGCTTCAGGAAAGCCATTTGCAAGTGGCAGTATCGATGCATCGAATGCACTTTCCATTGCATTCCCGGCTGTTACACGTTGGGTACAAGTAATCAATAACGACGATAAAGCCTGCAGGGTTGGATTTTCAACAGACGGTGTTACCGAAGACGGCGGAGTAAACTTTTTTACAGTGGCTGCATCAGGTTCATCGCACCCGCTCGAATTAAAGCTGAGTCAAATTAGCTTGTCAGGATCTAATAATGTCGATGTTGTTGCTGGGTTAACCGGTATTGCAGTGGAATCAATTAATAATCCGAGTGTCTCCCCGAGCGCACCGTATATCAACTGGTCAGGCTCGTCAGGCGTAGGCTAGGAGGAGCCGTGCTTGAGGCTATGGCGACAAATGGCATACGATGTATCCTTAAGAGACAGTTGCGGACTAAATAAATGTAAGGGCTTTTTGCTGGGAGGGCCACTAAATGGCTGATCCTAAAAATAAATGGTCCCAACCAGTAGCGCCACCGGCGCCCATGTTCTTTGGTGAAAAAGAACGTGACCTAGTAAAACAAGTTAATGACGAACTCGCCGAACGCGTCGTTGGTCAAACTATTGCTTATTATCCTATAAGCATTGAAGACTCAAACTTTAACGATCTGTATGGTGAGGCCATTGAGAAGGTTTCGTTGCCTCCCGTGCGCGTCTTTGCATATGTTACGGTTGATAATGAGCAGGTAAACGAACGGTACGGTTATGAATATAAAAGTTCGCTAACAGTTAACTTTCATCGTAAAAGACTCGTCGCAGACCAAAACCTTTATGTCCGCGTCGGCGATTTCATTCAGTACGGGGATGAATTTTATGAGATTGTGCGAACGTATAATGATACGAGGTATTACTTTGGCCAAGTAGAGCACAAGTTCCAAATTACTGCTGATTGTATTACGGCCCGAGCTGGCAATTTTCAAGTTATGCCAGCTGTCGACCGCCCTGTTGACAAAACTTCGATAGATCCCGTTGACGGCAGCACCCGCGCAGCCCCACGCTCGGCGCCCTACCCACCCGTTGATGCAGATTATCTCACCCTTACTCGACAGCCCCGCGTAACCAACAGTCGGTATTTGATTGCCGGCGCCGGCATTACTTTTACCGATGGGGGCCGTCTCGCAGCCCTAACCATTGCCGCGTCAGGTCAAAATGCCGTTGGTATGACGGGCTCCATTCAGTACCAAACAGGGGCCGGCACTTTTAGTGGCAGCGCAAATTTGGTATTCCTCACGTCGAGCAACGCTCTTTCTGTCACGGGAGATATTACGTCTTCTGCTAATATGTCAGCATCGGCTTATTATGGTGATGGGTCGAATTTAAGCGGCATTACTACAGGACCAGCAGGGTCGGATACTCAAGTTCAATATAACAATGGGGGTTCAATGGCCGGTTCTTCGAATCTTACATTTGATGGGACTACCTTAACGTCTATTTATACCGGCTCTCTAGCACAGTTTACCACTCTTTCGGCTTCCCTGATGAATTTGGTTGCACTTTCTGGCACGTTAGCCGGTACCGGAAGCTACTTGGGTCTCAACTCTAGCAACAACTTTGTTCTTACGTCGGCCGCCTCGACGGCTACTTCTCCAGCCGGCTCTGATACAGAGGTGCAGTTCAATGATGGGGGGTCTTTTGGGGCCTCGTCTAATCTAGTTTTTGATGGCTCTACACTTACCCTCACCGGTAACGCGATTGCAACTAGAGTTTCGGCTTCTAGTGGGGTAAGTGGTTCGGCAGTGCAGGGGGGTACTATATCTTCAGATGGGGCTATTACCGGTGGCAGCTTAACCGACGGAACTGCAACTATTACCGCCGGCGCAATCTCTGGTGGCACGAGCTATTCTGGCTCAACAACAATTCAAGGTGCTTCTGTTGCTGTGGATGGCGCAGTTACCGGTGGCAGTCTGACTGATGGTACTGCAACCATCACTAGCGGCGCCGGCTCTGGTTTTACAACCTTTGTAGGCGCGCAGCTATCTGGTTCAACTGGTGTCAGTGGCTCTGCACTGCAGGGAGGATCACTCACCGTCTCGGGGTATACTGTAGGAGTGGAGGCAGCCTCCGCGCTTAATCAAGATCTCACCACCGACGCATCCCCAACCTTTACTGGGGCAACTTTGTCGGGTCTTACGGCAACGAGGCTTGCTGCAACTGACGGTTCTAGCGCTTTAAGCTCTACCAGCCTTAACTCGTGGGTCGCGGGCACATCTAATCAAGTTTCTGTTGCTGATGACGGCGACGGCACCATTACCTTAAGCACCCCGCAAAGTATTGACACTGGCGCAACTGTAGCGTTCGCTCGCGTTTCCGGTTCCATAGGAGTCAGCGGCTCTGTAATTCAAGGCGGCGCCTCGACGTTAGCTTCTTTGGCAGTTTCAGACCTTACCAGTGGCCGCGTTGTATTGGCTGGCACTTCAGGAGAACTGGAAGACAATGGTAATTTAACTTTTGATGGAACCAGCCTGACGGTTACAGGAGATTTAACTGCATCGGTTAATGTGTCGGCTTCGGCCTTTTATGGAGATGGTTCTAATTTAACCGGGATTGCATCAACAACAACCGGCGGTATTTTTACTACGATCGATGGCTCAAATGCTTATGTGACCAGTAGTTTAAATATAGGGGGAACCAGTACTCCGGGCGCTCAATTACAGGTTTCATCTTCTGGAGATGAAAACTTATTCCAAGTTGATGGTGCAACCAATGGCTCTATTCTATTCGTAACTGGCTCTGGACGTGTGGGAATCGGCACATCGACACCTTCTCATCTTTTGACAGCTGCTGGATCCTCTCATCTTTCGGGAGGTCTTGTTCACAAAAGAACGGCCGTTGCATCAAATTACACCGCATCCATTACGGATTATATTTTAGGGGTGACGTCGGTCCCTGTGTCTATTGAGTTTGACGCAACCTCCTTTTCCATTGGCCAAGTTGTTGTGATTAAGGACGAAAGCGGCACGGCGTCATCGGCGAATCCCATCACCCTGACTCCGTCTGCATCCCAGACCATCGACGGCTCTCCCATTATACCAATAGAATCTCCTTACGGCGCGCTCTTATTGTATTCTGATGGTACTAATTGGTACATTTATTAATACCAGAATAGTTGGGTCTTTTAGATCTTCCATGACTAATTGGTACATAAAGTGTATGTGGGTATAAATTTTGACTTCTTTACTCCTCCAAGTTTGTGATTAGAATTTTCAATTTTTCACACATTTTGTCATATAATAGGAGGAAATAAAATATGGCTTATAAATTTCAATATGGAGACGCTGTCTACAGCGGCTCTCTTAATATAGAGACGAATCTAACAGGCTCAAAAGTCTCGTTAGGTACGGCTAATTCGGCGGCTTCGGTCGCACGTGGCACTCTAGACTTGTCGGATGCCGATGGTGCGAGTTACGGTGTTAAACTCGGCGGTACATTGGTTACCGCTACGGCTGCTGAACTCAATCTTTTAGATGGTTCTTCGGCAGGTAGCGTGGTTAATAGCGCGGGTGTTATTTATAGTGGCGGCGGTCACGTCAATGCTACCCAGCTATCGTCGTCGTTCGGTCTTACGGGATCGGCTCTGATATTGGGTGGAACTGCTGTAACTTCGACTGCTGCTGAACTCAACTATGTTGATACGACTGCCGGCACGGCCGCGGCTTCTAAAGCGGTTATTCTTGATGCAGACAAAAGCATTACTGGTATTCAAAATCTAACGGCATCGTTCTTTAACGGTGACGGCTCGGGTCTGTCTAATATTTCGGCTGGACCAGCTGGTTCTGATACTCAGGTTCAGTTTAATCAGAATGGTTCAACGGCTGGTGATAGTGGTCTTGTTTATGATGGCTCCGGTAGTTTGGATCTTGTTGAATTCAGTGCTGGATCGATTGGTCTCAAGCTTGGTGGTACTTTGGTGACTGCTACGGCTGCTGAGCTTAACTTGCTCGATACTGCTACCGCTGGTAGTGTTGTTAATAGCAAGGCTGTTATCTACAGCGCTGCTGGTAAAGTTCAGGGTACGACCTTTCTTGGTCCGGACGATGTTACATTCGGTGGTGCAAGTGTTACTGATATGATTACGATTGGTTCTGACGAAGTTGTGTTTAAGGACGGTAGTATTAACGTAAACATCGCCTCGCACGATGGTAGCAATGGTCTTGAATTAGGGAGCACGCTCGTCACATCGACTGCTGCTGAACTTAACTATGTTGATGTGACTGCTGGAACTGCAACTTTGTCCAAGGCGTTGGTTTTGGATGCAGATCTGGCTATTGGTACCATTCTAAACCTTACTGCTTCCGCGGCTAAGTTTACTACTGTCGACATTAACGGCGGTGCAATTGATGGTGCGGTCATCGGTGCATCTTCTGCTGTTTCGGGTACCTTTACTGGTGTTGTGGCTACGTCTCTGAGTATTAGCGATGGAGCTATCAGTAATGTTAGTGACATCTCTCTGGATACTATTTCTGCTGATGACGGTAGCAGCTTTTCGTTCGCGTCGAACTGGACAGCCGCTAGCCGCACGTGTGCCAATCTTGGTAGTGTTACAACTGCTGACATCAACGGTGGCACTATTGATGGTACTACTATTGGTGTTTCATCTGCTGCGGTTGTTACCGCCTCTTACCTTGCGGTTAACGGAAATGTCGATCTTGGTAATGGTAGTGATGTGATCAACATTGGTTCGGGTGGCAGTGATAGTCTTTACCTTAATGCTATGGCAAATTTCGAAGCCGGCGCTGCTTATAACATGCAATCGATTACTAGTAATGATACATTATCGGCGGGAGACTTTTACAATATTGTAAGT
>Ga0080013_1002830_pt1 | contig 19492 bp, 25 predicted proteins | sample ETNvirenome_6_85_FD_69236 | JGI IMG/M metagenome (GOLD analysis project Ga0080013, IMG submission 69236) | Marine viral communities from the Pacific Ocean - ETNP_6_85 (SPADES assembly) (version 2) | ecosystem: Environmental > Aquatic > Marine > Oceanic | place: Pacific Ocean | collected 2013-06-19 | reverse complement strand
TGTTCAATTCTTGAAGTCAACTCCGCTATTGATAATGCTTCCGAGAATGCAGTTTTTATATCGTCTTTTGTTAATCCAACTGGCTTTTGCATAGCACTCTCTCTTTCAAAGTTTGGAGCTAAATCTGGTGGATTTGTTGTTCCCATCACGGAATCTCTTGGATTTAAACTAAAATCATTTACTGGAATTGGATTGGTTGTTGCCAATACTAAATCTCTTTGTGCTTCAACCAACTCTTTAAAATTTGCAAAAGAACCTTCATCACCAGTTATAAATCCATCATTTATACGATTGGTTGTTGCCAATACAGAATCTCTTGGATTTAAACTAAAGACACCTGCAGGTCCCATCATTGTTGTTATTCCACCTGGACCTGATTTGAAGTCGTCTACTGTTAAGGCACTTTTAGCCCACAAACCTGCACCGATTATAGCAGCTGCAGCAATAGCACCCCCAGCCCCTAACATAAAAGGTGTTACTGCAGCCGATGCTGCAATTGCTTGAATTGTAGCTGCAATAGCGGCCGATACAGAAGCTACTTTCAAAGCAGCAAACAAACCAATTAAAGCTGGTATATATCCAATTACACTTTTAATTCCACCAGCAACACCTAAAAACATATCCTTTATGACTTCAACCCCACCGGCCTCTTTTAACCAATCTCTAAAATTACCAACTATTCTTTCAATTTCCGGACCAATCAATACCAATGCTTCTGTAAATAATGATTTAACTTGATTTGTTATTGAACTTAAATTTGAAAGTGCTTCTTGACCAGCCAAATCATCAAATGAACCAGCCGCCATAGCACCGCTTAAAGTTAATTTATCAGTCTGTCCTACCATTTTTGATAACTCACTAACAGATACACCTACTGAATCTGCTAGAGCTTTTCTTTGTATTAAATTTAATGCATTAAACTCGGCTTCAGAACCTAATTGAGCAACAATATCTTTTGTAGCTCCTGCAATATCACCACTTAATGCAAGTTGTCGTGCTCTTTGAAAGTTTAATTGTCTTCCAATTAATACAGATGCTTCTATTTCTTTATTAACAGAACTTTCAAAATCCAACAATCCCTCAGCAACCTTTGCAGTCGTACTTAATGAAAGTCCCATTTGTCTAGCTTGAACAGCAGCTTCTGCTATATTTTCTCCACCATCTCTTGTCCAAGCTGCAATTTCTTCGGCTGAACCAGCCATATCTTTCATTACTGCTTGTGGGGCAACTCCGGCTTGTCTGGCTAATTGAAATGCCCCTTCAGCCAAATCTTCTGCCTGTCCTTGAGTCAAGTTAGAAGTTTGCATCAGTACACCAAATAAATTAGCACCCTCATCTGCGGATAATCCCATAGCAGTTGAAGAATCAAATATATTATCAGATAATTTAGCGGCCTCATCAACATTTACTCCAAACTGAGATGCTAAATTAGACGTTATACCAGCAACATCTGCCATACCACCACCAAGTTTTTGTGCCTCTACTGATGATGCCATTAAGTCACTCTGTAATTGTGGACCCATGACATTTAAACTACCAAATTCCTTTCCAATCGAATCAACCATAGTAGCAAACTTCTTTGCCATAGTTAATACTGCACCAAGAATACCAACAGAAACTCCCGCAAGTGAATTAAAGACAGCTTGTCTATTAGCTCTTTTTTCTTCTGCTTTTTCTATTGCGTCTGTGACTTCAAGTTCATCTTCTTTTGATTGAACAATGTTATTAAGAGTACCTCTTACATCATTTACAGTATCTTGGTTCGCATCAGTTAATTGAAGTAATTGTTCTTCAATGTCTCCTCGTTTTATAGTACCATCTGTTATACCTTTTGTAATTTCTAGTGTTTTACCATAATCTTGAACTGATAGCGCGGTGGAGGTTCGCATACCTTTAAAAGTTTTTGCTTGAGTAGCTGCTTGTTTGGTAAGACTTTTTTGAGCAATATTTTTTTGATTAGCTCTATCTAAACTTAAAGCTTCTAATACATTTCCTTTAGCTAAAGCAGATATCGATGATATTAAAGATTTACTAATATCCTTTTGTGATTTTTTTACATCGTCTTGAATACTTTTATATTTACGAGCATTAGCGCCAGCTTGACTTGCTGATTTTGCTTGTATCTGTTGTTCTTTAGTAATCTGTTTATTAAGTTCTACAAGTTCTTCCGTTATCCTTTTAGATTCTTTTAAAGCAAGTGTTCTCCTATTATCAGCCTCATATATACCTCTTTGTATAGACGCCTGTTCCTCCATTTCTTGTCGCTGTGCTTTTAATTCTTTTAAATCAGCCATTGTTCATTAATCCTTAACATTATATTTTTTCTTGAGTCTTTCTATATCACTATAGAAATCTTTTTCTGATTTTTTAAATTTACTATAAGCCTTTATAACGTCAGGATCCCTAAATAATTTTTTTTCAGCTTTACTCATATTTTTTCTATCTTTAAAATATTTTTTTAAAGCACCAAAAAATCCCTCTGATAATATATTTTTTCTATCCAAATATGACATGATGTAATTCTCCTAGTATATTAATAAATATTAAAAAGAAAGTTATTTTGGATTAAATCGTCTCGGAATGGTAGATTGTTTTGGAGTTTGATTTGCCTTATCAATTTGTTCTTTTTCTTTCTTCTTGAAATCCATAAATTCACGAAGATAAAAGTTTTTCAAATGAACGGGCATATGATAGACATCACCAAATGTAAATCCAGGTGTGTTATATATAAAATAAAATATAGATTGATGTATGTCTAATTTATTAGACGGAACTAGGCCAAAAAAACTCTACAGTCAACGGAATACTCACGTCAACTGCTTCACCCCCTATCTCTACTTCTGATGTCAAATCAATATCAGGTGCTATGTCACGAATATAATTTCTCAACGCGACTGAATCACGGGCTAAAAGGTTTTGTGTAAATTCATTAATAATATTTTGTTTAGATTCTCCGTCAACTTCAGTAACAGTATATCTCAATCGTGTTGATATATCAGAACTAACTCCAAATTTAGAAGATTGTTTTATATCTTTTTCAATCAATGTTTCGTCTGCACCAGTCAATAATTTAAACTTTAATTTATTCTTCCCAACAGGAGTTGTAAAATCAAAACTATTATCTGAATAATCAACTTTTTTTGAAAGTTCTTTAAATGGACATTGTGATAAATCAAATGTATGTTCTATCTTTTCATCAATATCATTTGGATTTGTTACTTCAACTGTATATTCAGGTCCATAAGCAAGGATACGAGAAGCAACCAATACCGCATTTTTATCACCAAGTATCAAATCAGATTCTTTAACTCCTTTTGTAACAATCAAAGAATTTAACAACGTATCAATAACCACACCTTTTTTAATAAGATTCTCAGACATTAAAATATCTTCTTCTCGTGTTGTCATATATTTTAATTCTAATTTGCCTGATGATAGTGGCGATTCTTTTGGGTAGACTTTTCCTTCAGATGGAAGGTCTATAATTTCCGTGGGAAATTTGTATTCTGACATTATAACTCCTTAATGTATTTTTAATAACTATTAAAATTCAAGTATAGCGTAATCATACCTCAATGTTAATGTAATTTCAACTGGTTCAGATGCATCAAAGGCTAAATCACCAAAAGTAGCATCTTGTATCCAAGATCCGTAAAGTGTCCATTTTTCAACAATATCACCTACAGGTCCTAAAGTATTCAATGTTATATTTTTCTTATAAAAATCTTGATATCCATCACGACCAGTAGCAGACTCATGATGAAGTCTTACCCATTCAATGACTTCAGCAGCTGCTGAAGGAACAATTGGATCATAAAGTGTAATCTGTAAAGTTTGCCAACGGCCTTTACCTTTTACATATTTTGTAATATTCATATGTTCCAAAGTTACTTCATCAAATGTAATTTGAGGTCTTTGAGCAGTTTTAATTACAAAAGCAGAAATACCTGCTATTTCCATGATAAACCGATTTTTTAATTTCGGTTCATATGGTGTGTAAAATATTTTATTTGATTCTAATAGTTCTGGCATGTTTTATCTCCAATAATAAATATCAATTTCCTATAAAACTACTCAGGAAAAGCTGCACCAGTTGGTTGAACAATGAAGTCAAGTACAATAAATTCAGCAGTTCTTGATGGTTGTAAAAATATTTGTCCAATTAATTCGTTTCTATCAATTGTTTCGGGTGTATTGTTTGTAGCATCCATAACAACTCTAAAGGCATTTAAACCAGCATTTGACTGAACTTGTTCTAAATAAGGGTTGACAATATTTAAAAATTGATTTCTTAAATCGCTTGTATTTTGTTCAAATACTAATGACCTTGAAGACATTGCAACAAATTTCTTAATATTAATCAACAATCTACGTACATTTACCCTATCAAGAGCAGATGCTTTCTTTTGTGTAGTTTTCTGTCCAAATACCGTTACACCTTGTCCTGGGAATGTAGCAATCGGATTACAATTTGAATCATACAAATCATCACGATTACTTTGAGTTAATTTTCTATATGCTTGAACAGCAGAATCAATTCCACCTCTGTTTAAACCAGCAGGAGCAAACCACGGCTGTCCAATAGTATCATTAAAATGATAAACACCGGCCATAACAACTGAAGGTGGGACATATCTATAAGTTCCCAAAGATTGATCCATAATCTGCACCCACGGATAATAAGTAGCAGCATAACTTGAATTACGAGTTTCTGTTTGTGTCTTCGCAGTAGCCACAGTATCAGTTTTTGACGTATTATCAAGTACCAAGAAACAATCACCACGATCTTCACAAAGTTGGATAGCATCAGCTATAATAGCATTATGTGCCGTCCACGCATTAGCATCTATAATTCCAGGTAAAAACAATAAATTAAAATTATATTCATCTTTATTTTGTAAAATATTAATTGCAGTTCTATATCCACCACCAACAGCACTTGTCTGAACTGGATAACCTGAAGTACCTGCAGCCAAGCTAGTATTTAAATCAACACCTTGACTATTTACTGAAGCAATACTATCATAAAACTTCCACGGATGATCGGCCTGTTCATTTCCAGTAGATCCAGCAGTTTGGCCACTGCCAGGATCTGCCTCTCCAGAGGTCTGAAGTGCTGTTCCAAAAGCACCACCAAAACTTCCACTTCCCACCACTGGAAAAAGTGATGTGGTATTCGTCGCATAAGCAGTAGTCACAGCACCATTAGTATCAAGATAAGTTGGAGTTTTAGTACTTTCAGGTAAAGAACTTACTCTTACAAATCTTGATCTATTTGGATATGTACCATCTGAACGTATAAAAGCTTGACCACCTTCAACAGTTATAGTAGTAGCAGTATCACCAATTCTTTTCAATATATAATTTGGACTTTCAGGTTCAAAAGATATATTAGAATGAGTTTCTAATACTTGTTTTTTACTAGTAACATCATCACCTTGTCTAATCAAAAGTGTAAAAGTTCCTTTTTTAAGATTTCTTTGAGAGACTTCCCATCTAAAATTATCAGCTCTACCACCAAAACTTCCTGAAATAAAATGATTATTAGTAGCAGAAGTTGCTCTTGGTGGTAAAAGACCATCAGTACCAAAGTTTGAACCAGTACCAACAAAATTATTAAATTGAGGTCCATCACCCAAGGCTTCAAGAGTAAATAATGCAGTACTTGAAGAACCACTGGGTACAATAGCAGTAGCTTTAGCAGCATCCGAATCAGCAACTCTAACAACAGTACAAGGACCACCTTGACGTAAATATTCTTTAGCCGTATGAGATGTTAAATATTGATATTTAGATGAACCACTTTCTATCAGTTCACCAAATACATTAACATACTCACTATATGAACTAATTACAGTTGGAATTAAAACAGGTCCCTTTACTGTAGGACCGACAATAGCTGCACCAAGGTCGCCCACAGCAGCAGGAAGGAATGATTGGTCTATTTCATTTGTAAATACACCGGGACTTACGATTTTTTCAGCCATTATAGTCTCCAAGAAAAAATATAGATTAACATAAAATTATTCATATATAAATATTACACAAAAATCAAAAGAGACTTTTTTTATTGTTCAGGTATTTTTAAGAGTCTTCTTCAGTTTCTTCTTCAGATTCTTCTTCAGATTCTTGTGCGGGTGTAAATACTCCCGTTGTTGGATCTAACTGACCTGGGCCATATTTTTCCGTAATTTGATTCAATAAAGTTTGTTCATTTTGACGAGCAGATTGTAATTCATCTCTTAATGCTTGTTCTTGTGCTTCAAGATTCAATCTCCCAACTGACACTTGACCTAAAGCATTTGTAATTCTAAGATAATTATTTTGAAGTTCTCCAAGAGAATTTAACTCATCTTCTGTAAATTTAATATTTTCTGCCATTTTGTAACTCCTTAAGGGTTAATTTAATACATTGTATATACATATATAATTATATAATTTTTTCAGAAAACGATACTTTTTTTGATACATATCCACGAACCATTTCAGCGGTTTTACCAAATGTATTATCTGTAAATTCAGGAATCATATAACCTTTTATTTCCAACGTTAATTCATTTCTTATAATTCTCTCACCATCACTTTCCATTTCAGTTGCATCAGATATATCACCTGACAAACTTGATAAAAATCTATAACTTGTTGAATCGCCAAAATAAGTCTCTAGATGTTCAACCCATATGGTATTCAAATCATTCATTTGCTCCATATAAGCAGTCATCATCACAATATTATAAGAACATACTACAAAATCTGGCATTCCAGTTTTAACAAACTCTTCAACTGGTTTTTGTCCAGTTAATACTGAAAACCTATCATATCTATTATTTTTACTCCATCCACTTTTTGACCTAATGACACTTATATATTTACCCCTAACATCATTATCAAATGATAAAGGCATTTGATCATTCATTGCTACACTTGTTCTTTTAATCACCATAACTGGTAAAATAATAACACCATTTTTATCACGTAAAACTCCACGCCCCCTTACTGATTTCCACCTTTCTTCATTACCATACATAACTGGTACTTTAATAATTTCATTAGATTCCCTCACAACGGGTTTCATTATATTTCGTATGTGATTAATTACAGCAGTATCAATATCTTTTAATGTTATTGAATAACTTTTACCTGCATCTCTACCACCTGGTTTTTTGATAGTAACTTTTGCATTGCCCTTTTCAGACCTAATACTTCTTTGTTCATCACGACTAACTTCCGACTTATTTAATGCATTTGGATTAGTTACAGGTTTAATTGCCATGTTTTAATTTCCTTAATTTAGATAATTTATTACTCGATTGAGTATTTTTATACTCTTCAGATTTTAATCCTTCAGTCGAAACGTCATCAATTGCAATTTGTTTTTCGATTGGAACATCAACTGCCCCAATTGTTATATTTTTTTCATCACCATAAATAGATTGGTTTTTTAATAAATCAATTATCTCATCAAATCTATCTGACTTAGGTGCTTCATAAACATTATAAGTTGTAGGATATACACCATCATCATTTTCAACAGTCTTAACTAAAGTTGACCTCTTTTGTTTCATCATAAGTGTTTTATTTAACATTTCAACAGCCATTATCTTGGTCTCTCTTCAATTTGCAATGATGATAAACGACTTCTGTGTGCTGTAGCTTTAATAGCATGACTAAAATTGGGATGCCCACCAATTAATTGTGGTTCTGTAACTCCATTTATTTCCCAATAAGTATCATTCCAATCACAAATATCACTAGCTTCAGGAAAAAAGTTTAACGAACCACTTGCTAAATTATTTCTCTGAAACATCAAATCGATTGTAGAATTAACATCTGGCCCTACTTCATTAAATTGACTGGTTTCTGGCGCATTATATCGTATTAAACAATTTACTCTAAATCCCACATTAAAATATTTAGTCGTAGATTCACCATAAATATTATCTTTAGTGTGAGTAGTATCTATCTTGTAAATATCAACTGCTTGTCCTACAATTTCATCTATCAATTCTTCATTGAAATGGTCAATAACATTTATTTCCTTTTGTGAAATAAAAAATGGTGTCGTTGTAGTAGCCATTTATTTATCCTATATAAATTTGTAAAGGTGCTTTTGATAATACCTCTTGTTGAGCATTTGCTTCTTCTGCTTCATTTCTTAATTTTTCTGTTAAAGATACAGAATCCAAAAATTCTTTTAACTCTTCAAGTAATTGCGTTTTTTCCTCACGACCTTCTGCTTTTAATGCATCACCATCAAGTGTAACTTCTGCATCTGGTATTGGCAAAGCACTATATTTACTTCTTATAATACCCAGTAACTCTTTTGATAAAGCAGCAGTAAACTTTCTAATCCATTGTCTGCCTGGAGCATTTATTGACGAATACGTTATAAACTTATATGGAACATTTGATGGATCAGATATCCCCCCTTGCATTGAACCACTAATCTGATTAGTATTTCTAATATCATCTTTTACATAATATTCAAACCATATCTTTTCACCACTATCAGTTGATTGTGGTTTAGGAAATATTCTTAAATTATTATTATGTATCTCAAACGAATAAGCACTTTTTCTAACCAAATCAGATGTCTCAATTGCATTTGCTCTTGCCAAATCATAAGAAATAGGTTTCAAAATAAATGATATACCAGGAGATACATTACCAAAACCAAATGCATCTAATAATTGCCGTTGGTCAAATGAACCAGCATATGGATCATAAAATCTTGTAATTGAAGATGGCATATGATTAAATACTCTTTGAACTTCAATTCTCTTACCACTTTCACTTACAGATGCCCATACATCTTGTAAATCATAATCTTGGGCTGAACCTGATAAAGTAATAAATCCCTTTTTTAAATCTACATTACCTCCCATATTAGCTAATTGACCATATTTTTCTGATAAAGTTACAGAAGGACCGTGAGTAGGCAATACTGGATCTAAAGAACCAGTACTTAATGAACCCGATATTCTTTTCTTTTCACCATATTGTTCCCACATCCAATTTTTTATATTATAATTGTTAATATGTTGTGAATACTCGCTTATAGATTCTTCAAAACAAGCATAAATCGAACCACTTGGTATTTCTAATTGTAATACAGGATGACCTAACCTACGAGCAACCCATTTAGTTACTGATTGAATATCGGTTTGAAATGTAGAATCGGCATCATAAGTACCATATGGTGTTTGGCCACTTACAAATGCGCCAGATGGATCTGAATAAGCATAATCTAATTTTGGCATATATAATTTCTCCTATCTATAAATATATCAATAATAAAAACAAAAAGGGGATAGAATTAACTATCCCCTTCTTATTATACGTTAGGTTTTATTTATAGATTATATTAGATCAAGTCTACTGACTTTAATATTTCCATAAAATTCCGGACGGATCATTTTCTTCGCGTAACGTGTCATCACACCTTTACGTGGAGTAAAATCGGAAGGATCATACACCAACGGGGTTGTGATAAGCGGTACATAAGGACTGTACACAGCACCTGTTTCTAAGAAATTACTACCACGGAATCCAACGAGGATGTTGTTTTCTACCATATACGGATTCTTATAAACCGTATATCGTCCAGCAACTTGTCCTACTTTGGATACGCCCATAGCAAAATCTGATTTCGCAGCATCTGCGTCACCAGGAGCACTGTTATAGCCAGGCAATGATTCAAGGACCGTAGCAACTTTCGGCGAACAAACGACGAAGTTAGCGCCACCACGTAGAGTCAAACGATGTATTTCATTAGACATCTTCTGAATCTTACCAACAAGAGTTTGATACCACTCAAAACGTGTTCCGTAAAAAGTAGTACTATCAAAAGCACTTGATGCTGAATTATAATCATCACCAGCTTTAGCTGACCAATAATCAGTAGTTTGAGCATCACTGATCAACATATCAAGGATTTCCAAATCGATTTCCATCGAAATGTAATCACTTAACATACTTGTCAATTCAGCTTCAGCATCAATACTATGATAAGCATTAAGGTCTTGTGCTAACTCAGGTGACCAAACAGCCTTCAATTTCCGAGTTTTTGCAACAATCGGTAAAGACCGAAGTTCCAAATTAACTTCAGGAATTGAAAGTTGATCAACAGTAGCATTACCAACACGATCTTCAAAATCACCACGTACACCAGCAGTGGTGTCTTGTACATATTTAACTGTATAAGAACCAGTACTAGCAGCAGTAGCAGACGATGATACAATCAAAGTCAGTGTATTACCACTTAATGATCTAAACTGTGGAAATTCTTTTACACCACTAAAAGAAATATCCCAAGCTCTAAGAGCTGCTTTATCAGGACGAGTTAAAGCAGAAATACTACCTGTTACTTTATAGAATTTATGAGCAGAAGCACAAGATGCAGAGACTTCAGTATTGAAATCTATGTCTTTATTTGATGCTCTTGCACCATCCCAAGCTTCACCCATATCTATCGTAGTTTGAGATGCACTAATGGAATATCCATAACGGCCAGCGCCATAGAATCCAGAATCTTCACCCCATGGTCCAGTTGAACCAGATGGTGAGTTAGGACCTGTATTACCATGAATAGATGTATCTGCTGAAAATTTACCAACTGCAGTTCCATACTTAAAATCAAGATAAAACACAAGTCCGGAAGGAAGGTTCATCGGTTGAACAGAAACTAATTCCTGTGCAACGATGTTACCGAATACTCGACGAACAAGCGGAAGTGCTACTCCAGACCATTCTTCATCACCTACACCTGTACCGGCGCTTGGGGATGTTTTAGAAGCTTCTGATAAAAGTTGACGTGCCTGGTTTTCTAGCAATACTGCCATACCAGAGCGTTGCCACTCACCATCCATACCTTCTAAAAGTCCAGATTTTTCCCACTTGGTTACGAGTTTTTGTGATTCTTCTTTCTGCTTCCGTATAGGGGAAGGGTCAAGAAGAGTTTCATTTACGTAATCACTCATTATCGTTCTCCAAATTTAATGATTAATCTTTTAAAATTCCAGCCAATTTCTGAAAACGACTTGCTATTTGATCTTCCTCAGTAATTATTTTTTTCTGAGGAGCAGTCGTTCCAGTCTTACGGCTGGCTGATTCCTTAACGGTTGATTTCTTCGTAACAAAACCGGTATCTTTAAAGGATTCTGCAAGAGTACTATAGACCAACTTAATTTCACGAGTCGTTTGAGCTCTGTCAAACGTTTCAACGATTTTAAGTTTCTGGTCATTACTCAAACCAAATTCTCTAAATAAACGGTTAGTATAAAGAAGTTTAGCATTAAGGATGTTAACTTCATGAAGCTTATCACGTAAATACGTAATAGCTTCTTTATATTCACTAAGCTCTGATTGCAATTGATCAACATGTTCGTTTTTATCTTCGTCAGAATCTTCTTCTTCTTCAGACTCATCTTCAGAAACGGTTTCTTCATTTTGACGAACTACATTCCCGTCCTTAGCTCTTTTTTCAGCTTTGGTTCCGGAATATTCGTCAAGTTCTTCTTCAGAAACGGTTTCATCATCTTCAGAAACAGCTTCACCATCAGCTTCAGCAATTTCTTGCTCCAGCTCACGAATTACTGCTTCTAGATCGAGGTCTTCATCTTGTTCAAGATCTTCTTCACCTTCATGTTCTTCTTCAGATACGATTGGTGCATATTTTACACCATCAATTTCAATGATTTCAGATTCATCATATCCAAGACCTTCATCTTCTTCTTCAGGTTCTTGTTCAACTTCTTCTTCATCACCGGCATCAATATCAATATCGACTTCTTCTTCATCATCTTCATCATACTGACGAGCTATATCTTCAGCGGTTTCAGGGTCTTTAACATCTTCATCTTCATCATCCGTAAAAGGATTTTCTTCTTCTTCATCCTCAGCAAGTTTTGCTGACAACATAGATTTTAGATGAGGAGTGAAAGCTTCTTCTAACGCCATCTTAGCATTCTGAAGTGCGGTTTCACGAACAGCTTTTGCATCTGCAATAGCTTCTTTTAATAAATCAGACATAATATGTCTCCAAACTATTTTTTATAGTGGAATAAAGTTATTCTGGAACTTTAATTGAGGTTAGAATGTTTAGACACCGTAAAAAATCCACGGTGTATTTAAGTTATATATAAATATAAGAAAAAATGAAAAAGAAAGTCTAATTGAACTGTTTACTTCTAAGTTTCCCCATTTTTTTTCTCCTTCTTCGTTTAATTGATGGTTTTTCATAAAATTCATTTTCACGCAACTCTTTTAATAAACCTGAATTTTTCACACGTTTTTTAAATTGAGCTAAAGCCTTATCAACATTATTATCTTTTACTTTTACATATAAACGAGTATTTTTATATTTCTCAATTTCTCTATCTTTTCGTCCTCCCATACTATAACCCTTTAATTTTCTTCTTCAACTAATTGCCCTTCAGATAAACACCCACGTGCTACTGCAGTATGAGCATCTTCAATTAATACTATTTCAGATATGGGTATAGGGAATTCTGTTTGGTCAAATTGTTCATTAAAAACATCTAAAAATCCTTTAACCAAAGATGTCCCCCCACCTATAACTATTGGCACAGGCTTGGGAAAGTTAGGAACATTTTCCACACCTTCAAATTGAACTCTTAAGTTCGTTAATAAATAATTAACAAGAGCACCATAATAAGAACGAATTGCAATTAATACATTAGCTTCATCAGTTCCTTCTTCATAAATATCTTGATATACTGACTTTGATAAATCAAGTGTTTTGGATGACTCCTTAATATATGTTACTTTTGCTCCTGATACTCCCGTATCTACTGATACATTATCGTCAACCCAATCACCACCACGAGCTACACTAAATGATAAAGCAGTCATACCTTGATACATCACACAGATATTACAATTATGAACAAATATTCCAGAATCAATTGCAAAATTATGATATTTATCAACTGTCATATCATATACATCTTCTTCAATATTTAATTGTTCAATTTTAACTAATTTATGATTATAGTTTTGATTTGTTTGATTACTAAACCCTTTTTTATAGTGTTTTTTGTAACCATCACCCTTCAACCCTTTATTCCAGGGTATTCTACCTTTACCAAAAACACCTTTATTTTTTTCAAGTATTTCTGGTGTTCTTTCGTATGTTCCAAATCCATTTTCTTGACATTTTTTAAGTTGTTCTTCTGTTAAAATATATTGACCCAATTTACCATCTGCTCTTGTTTGTTTCATAGTGTCAGATGAAATTTTAGCCATTTTATCAGCAACTTCTTTCCCATATAATTCTTCATTGGTTTTACCAAGTTTTCTATTTCTAATATCATCAATAAAAGCATTTTGTTCTTCTTCTGATAAATTATCCCACCACTTTTCTCTACCAAGTTGTTTTTTTAATTTAATTTCATTAGCTTTTTCTTCACCATAAATTTCTTCATAAGTTTTACCTTTAAGATTTTTGGTATTATACTCAGCCAATATTTTATGAAGTTTCATATGATCACTTCGTGTCATCTTTCTTAAATTGTCAGGATTATTATTAGCGGTATTATAATCAATATGATGAATTATTTCATCTTTTAACATATTTTCATTATTATGTTGTTTCCAAACTAATCTATGTTCATTATTCCATTTTTGAGTTTTATTATTCCATACTTTTCTATATTTTCCATCATATTCTTGCCTGTATAATGGCATCAATGAATCACCCACTTCTAATTCTTGCGCTTCCTTAAATTGTCCATCTCTTACCATAATCAAATGATCTGGTGTGCAATCTAAGTATTCATCATTATCAAACCACAACCTTAACATTTTATCTGTCGTTTTAACTTTATGTGGATTCCAAGCTAATCCAGGAACAACTTGACCATCTTCTTTAGATGAATATACCCAAAACTTTTCATCCGCATGATTTTCTGCAAGTTCTTTTATAGTTTTGGTTTCACCATTCAATAATGGTATCTTTGTATCACCTCTTAAACACATTCCCGCACCCATAGAAATTGCTACACCCGTAAGTTCTGAATCAACCAATCCTTCATATCCTAATGCAACTGGTTCTTCAATTTTCTTTGCCTCATAACCATATTGTTCAATGATAGTTCTTAATACATCTTCATGATATAATACTTCCCTATTTGCATCAATTGGTTTTGCTGGAACACAATATACACAAGTTTCATTTTCTTTTGCTTTTCCTAACAACTCTCCAATAATGGCATTTAAAACTGGCAAAGAATCCTTTTCAGTTGGATTTAACAAACCACTTCTCATCGGTCTTCGTAATTTAGCAGCAGAAAATATCTGTGCATAATTAAAAGCATGTTTACCGACAATATGAACTTTACCACCTTTTTCTACATATGGAATGCCTTGTCGTTTTAACATTCTCCTAACTTGAGCAACTTCACCATCAACAGTCAAAAATGCATTACGTTGTTTTTTAATTGTGTCTTTTGTAGCGGCTATGTAAAATGATGTTCCGCAATCTAATCCTTTAGCCATATTATAACCCTCTTAATTTTTTTAATTTATGTTTTTGGGTTTTTACTTTACCCTTAATAACTTCATCAGACTTAACATATGCTGATGTTGGTTTCTGTGTATTTATTTGTTTTTTCATCTTTATATCAACATGTTCAATTTTCTTTTTTGGTAAATCTACTTCAACCGCAGATGATTGTGTAGTAAATAGTTTCTTCGGCTGATAAAATTTGTTTAATAAAAGATAAACAATAAAACCAATTTGCCACAATATAAGTGAACAAAATATGAACTCTCTAACCATCTCCCTTAACAGCCTTAGTAACAGCAGCTCTACGCTTCTTCAAATAAGCATCACTATCATCAGAATCACCATCATTATCCACATCATCATCTTCTTTACCCACAGCATCTAAAGCCTCCTCAATATCATAATAACGATTAAGAATATTTCCCATATCTTCATAAAGAGCAGATAATCTTTGATTAACATTATTTGCTTCGAGAGCAGTTTTCTTAAAATGAGAAGTCAAACCCTTTAATTCTTTCATATTACGTTTAACACTTACACCATCAAACCAATCATCAGTTTCAGAAAGAACATGATTTTGAGCAGCCTCAGCCATCTGTGCTAATTGTTTGGCAACTTCAATAAGATTATTGTTATTATAAAGTTGTTTACCAATTCTTGAATAATTTTTAACTGCTTCAATTACTTGAAATTTATTAACTTCAGGTTTTTCTTGTGTTAAAGCATAATCTTCAACTATTTTTGCAAATTTAATTTGTTTCATAATACTGTCCTATCTGTAAACAACCTATCATATTGTTCTTTAAGAGGATGTTTTGATTCTGTTTGTGTCAATTTTTGACTAATTTTTTGTTTTACAAATCTATCTGCTAAATTCTTTTCTTTACTATATTTAGCACTTTCCCATTTCTTTTGTAATGATTTTGGTAAATCTATTTCACTTAAACCATTATTTACAAATGAAGTAATTCTTCGTACATCAACATTCGGTATCTTACGATATCTATATTCTTCCAAACCCTTTAACCATTTATAAACTTCTTTTACAGCAATTCTTTTATTAACGGATTCCTTGATTGGTTTATATTTTTTTCCGTTGATTACTTTAATTATTTCTTTTTTTGCTTCGTAAATGGAAGCTATAGCATCTTCAGGAGTATCATATAGACCAGATGCCCAAGCTGTTGCCGCCATCGGATCATCAAATCCTGTTTTCTCTCCAGAATACCCATGTGCTGCAGCAAATCTACCACTAGCCCCCTTCCAAACATTACCTTTATCTTGACTACCTGTATCGTATTTTACTTTTACTGGTTCTCTTTCAGGTTTCTCTGGTTCATCATCTTCTGGTTCTTCATCATCCACATCATCACCACCTACTGGATCATCTTCCCAAGCATCTGCATCAGTTTTACCCGTTGGTTTGGCTCTACCTTCTTCATCATCCCAGGCATCTTCGGGGTCACCAGCAGTATCATCTGGTTCTCTTGTTCCTTCAGGTGGATCACCTTGAAAATCTGCATCTGTTCCCGTATCTCCACCAAAACCACCAGTTTTACTTATAGCAGTTTTCTTTGGTTCAGCTTTTGGTTCTTCTTCTCCACCTTTATCTTTATCACTTAAATCTTGAGCTTTCTTTTTAAGTTTTACCATAGTTGGGTTATCAGAACTAGAATCCAAAGCCTGTCTAACTGTAACCGGATCACCTTTGTCATTTTTTCCAATTACCTTATCATCATCTGCTTCATACAGATATGATTCTTTCATCCATCTTTTATATGTTGATATACTCATAAATAATAGTCTCCTAATAAATAAATATTACGTTCTAACCTTTCCACTACCTAATTTTCCCTAATGCTTTCTGTGCTACCGTTAACAACTTGATTGCCTCACGTGGTTTGGTATAAACTCCTTCATCTTCAGCTTCAGTATGTTCATCTATCATATATTCTATTTCATCCTGTGCTTTTCTTAAATGATATGAAAAGGGAGATGCAACTTTTTCATTTATGGATTTAATTTCTTCTCTTATGATTTCTCGGAGTTGTGTAATTTTCATTATTTCCATCCCACTTTTTGTTTTTTAAGTCTGGCGTGCAATCCCATCATCCATGTTTTAACAGCTTTGTTCATATCAACTTTATGATGGTATTTTCCAATCAATAAAAAAACTTGGTCAGTAATTTTATCTAATTTTTTATATATTTCGGCTTCAGGATTGACCTCATTTAATAATTCTTCCCTAATAATTTTTCTTAATATATTTTTAGATATTTTCATTTTATTCACCTCGAAATCTGTTTTATTTTTTTGTCTAAAGCAACAACCATTTTAATTATAACTTGTGCTTTTTTAGGATTTTTATCACCCCAATCTCGAACCTTCCCCCATTTTTTTTGGGTATCTTTGATGGTGTTAGCTAATTGATAATATATATAATCATTTAATACATCGCCTGCCTCATCTTCATTTAAATTTTTAATTTCTTCTCTAATAATTTCTCTGATTTGATCTTTAGTAATTTTCATTATTACTTCTCCGTTTTACCTTTTTCTATTGAAATTGTATCTCCGGCATCAATCTGTCCCTCTCTTGCCAAATCGATAATAAGATTTTTAATTCCACTTTTTTTTTCTGTAAAGTTTCTGGTGAGTTCACCACCACGACCAGATAATATCACCCAATATCCCCTTTTGAACGAACCTTCATTCAACTTCTGAATTTCTTCTCGAATCATTTCTTTTAATTTAATCATTTTATTTCCCACTGTGTTTAATTTCAGTTTCTAAAAATCCCTTTAATACCTTTCGTTTAAACATTGCATTATAAGCAGATTGTGCATCACCTTTTTTTACATATTTAGAAATTTCAGAAATATATCGTTGAATACTTCCTTGCATTTGTTTTCTTGTCATCACACCAAAACCAGGAATTTGAACTTTTGCATCCAAAGGTGTTTGAACTCCCTTTTTTGGAGCAGTAATTTTTGCCTCTCTGACATATTTTACTAATGATTTAAGTGAAATCATAATTATACTTCCTCTACCTTATATCTTCTATTAGTTGAATCAGCAGTATCTAATGCTGTCATTTTAGTAATTCTCACTTTATTACTACCATACTCGATTAATAATCGTTTGTAGCTTTTTGAACTGCATAGCTAACAATTTTAAATTCTGTTCTTCATCAAATTCTTTACTTGGCTTAACTTCTTGACTTTTCCAACCCATTCCACCACCTGCATGCCCTGCAAAAAACCCATCATATGAAGTTTTTCCTTTAATAAGATATTTTTCTATTTGACCGTATGATGGATACTCTTTTTGTTTATCTTCAAATTTTGCCACCTTATCTTTTCCACCAGGTCCAGCTTTTTCAATTGTAAATTTGTGCATTTTACCACCAACTTTTACTTTCGTCCTTTTTATTAAAGTTAATTCATCCTTTGTCCATTCAGCACTTTCTGTAGCCTCCATTAAAGTACGAATTTCTTCCCTAATAATTTTTCTAAGTTGTAATTTAGTTATTTTCATTAAAATGCTCCCTCAATTGAGTCATAATCACTATAGGTTTTTTTAGCTTGTTTAAATAACATCTTATCTAATTTTTCTCTAGCATGCATTAACTCATTCATTTGATTAAACATATCATGTAATACCATTAATGCTTCATATGCTTTTATAAGATTTTTCAACTTCATTTGTTTAGCAAGTTCAAGTCTAGCTTCATTATGAGCATTTACATCAGTTAATTGCTCAATTTTATTAATATAAGCACCACCAAGCTCTTTCTTTTCTGTTAGTATGTCTTTTAATTTAATCATTTCGTTACTTTCTTAACCTTTTCAATTGAACGACCAGCAAAATAAGCCGCATAAACAGTCATCAGTAATGTCTGATAAACTGGAACATAAGCTGAACTAATTGTAAACTCTCCCATATTACCATCAAACAAACTTAATATAACAAATACAACAGTAAGGAAAATCAAAGTCATTGGTCTAATATTTTTACTTAACCAACTACCATGTTTCATGTCTGCTTCCCAACGAGCAGACACTTGAGCTTGTGCCGCTTGTTCAGCAGCTGCTAATATCTCTTCCATCTTTTGTTTCGCAGCAGCCTTTTCTTCTCCTGAAGTATGTAAATTATCTATAACTCCGCCAATATCTTTAATTGTATCGCCACCCAATAAACTTCCTATTGTACTTAAAACTCCCATAACTACTTCTCTGTCTTTTTCTTTGAACCTCTAAACCAAAAATCTATAACTTTACCAAAAGAAGCAATAAAACTACCCAATAATATATTTAATAAATCTCTATGTGTTTCATCTAATTCTAATTCTGGATGAAATAACAAATATAATACCCAACCCAATGTACCAAACATAGCCGCTGTAATAGTAAATTGCATCCAATCTGGTAATCCATCTCCACCACGAAATTTATCTAGACCAGCTGGCGATACTATCTTTGCTACATCTTTAATTGCTTTAATTGGCATAACTCATCTCTTATACTTTATTTCCTAACAATTTTACCCATTGGTCATGTTTTAAAGAAATTGAATTTGACCTTATGTTTCCATAATTGATATTATCCATATCTCTAACACCGCTACCACCAACTACTTTTAAAGCTAACTTTCTAAAACTGTTTGGGATTATATCTTTTCCAAATTTAGCTACTCTAATTTCAATCCAAGGGTTATGATTGGCTTGTTTTATCACTCTAACTTTTAAAGGTACTTTCAAGAGTTTTTGCATATAGGGTTTTAATTTTCTTGCATACTTTGGATATTCTGCCCATTCTTCTTTTGAAATCTTTTCATTTACAGCTTCTTTCATAAATTTCTCATATTCAGGAGTGCCAGGGAAATAACCTTTTCTAATTGCAGCTACATGTTTATTTCTTTTTTTAGGATCTTCTTTTCCTTTTTTCTTTTTAACTGCTTTACCTGT
>Ga0080013_1002829_pt1 | contig 19499 bp, 34 predicted proteins | sample ETNvirenome_6_85_FD_69236 | JGI IMG/M metagenome (GOLD analysis project Ga0080013, IMG submission 69236) | Marine viral communities from the Pacific Ocean - ETNP_6_85 (SPADES assembly) (version 2) | ecosystem: Environmental > Aquatic > Marine > Oceanic | place: Pacific Ocean | collected 2013-06-19 | reverse complement strand
TCAAGGTCTTCCGTAGAGATAAGGGCAAACATAAGGTCAGCAGTAGCAGGAAGACCAAAGGACTCACTTGTGTCTGTAAGCTCAACATCACTGCTACCAAAGCCAGAACGAGTAGTTTGAGTAGCCGAGACAATTGGAACGTTGGACTCCACCGCCAATCCTCTAAGTTCTTCAGCGATTGCTTTAATATACGAGTAAGAATTGACTGAAAGGTTACCACGATACCTAGAAGAAGAGCATATATTAAGGTAGTCTATGAATATTATATCAGGTTTGAATGATTTTTTCAGTGCTAACTCACTTAGTAACGATTTGAAATGTCCTGAATGTGCTGATGCTGTAGGATATTCTTTAATAATCAAAGTCCCCTGCGTCTTCTTGGCAAGACTAGTAACTTTATTATCAAACATTACCTTAGGAAGGTCTGCTATTTCTTGGATGTTGATGTTAAGAAGGTTGGCATCAATTCGCTCAGCAATCTTCTCCTCTGCCATTTCCAATGTAATGTATAAAACGTTCCGTCCTTGGAGCAAGACGGAGCTAGCCATATGGCACATGAATAAAGACTTGCCGACACCCGTACCAGCAAGAGCGATATTAAGAGTTTTGTTAGGGAGCCCACCTTTGGTAATTTTATTAAAGTATTCCAGATCAAATCCAATTCTAGCCTCCTTTTTGTTGTAAGAATCGTAACGTTCGGCGTAGTCTAATAGATAATCATGCCCCACATGATTATCAAAACTTACTGCAAGCGCATCAGAGAGAATGCTAGGAATAGCATCAGCAGTTTTCTGTTCACTATTTCCATCAGCGATAGAAATAGACTCTAAAAGTGCTAGGTAAATAGCACGCTCTCTACACCATTTTTCTGTTGTATCGAATAACCATTCAATTTCAACTGGAGAATCATCCAAACAACTAATCAACTGAGCAATTTCTTTAAAAGAAGTCTCATTAATATCATTTCTTTTTTCCACTTCAATAGAAAGAATCTCCTTGGTAGGAACCTCATTATATTGAGTTACAAAATTAAAAATCTCCTCATAAACAATCTTTTGGTTATTATCTTGAAAATAATCTCCTTTAAGAAAGGGAATTACTTTTCTCAAATATTCCTCATTATGTAGGAGATTTTTTAGAATCAAAAATTCAATTTTATCCATAATGAACGTAAGTACTCATAATATATTTTGTTTGATTATTGGGAGATATTCCAGAATGAGGATACTCCCAAGTAGGAGGGAAAACAAGAACTCTACCATCCCTTGGATGAATAATTAAAGGTGGATTAACAAAGCAAGTATCTCCATCATTATCATTCAAATAAAATAAAAATGCAAGCGCCCTAATAGCAGAAGCATGATTAACTACATCTACATGTTCATCAAATCTTTCTTCCCCATTAGGAAGATATCTCTTTATTCTAAATTCTTCTAAGTGTTTAAATTTTGGAATATATGGATTCTTAATATCATCGCAATACAATGTATATACTTTCTTAGCATATGCCACAAGTACATTAACCAACTCAGGATAATGTTGATTAACATTTAATTGAGTAAAACAAGGTTTATGATCTTTATTAACATATTCATGATGCTCTGAAGAACCTTCAAATACCCTAATTAATTCTCCACAAAAATTGTAAGGAATGATGGCATCATATACCTTTACCGTATGAGAATTGTTGATTAGCGATTGCATCTAATTTCTCCATGACATCTGTAGTAAAATACTCCTCTGGATTTGCCAATATTTGTTTGGCATATATCTTCTTACCTCCGAGTTCATATCTACCTGCTACATTTTTCCAAAGTCCGCCAATCTCACCGAGTTCAAGAAGACCATAATATCTATCAAGACCACGAGAATCAAAATAAAGACGTATCTCAACCTGTTTATTCTCCTTACTTAAACGCGACTTTGCTGTCTTAGCTTTAATAATGTTACCAACAACTTCTTTCTGATCCTTTTCCTTTTTCTTTGTGAGATAAATGATCGTAGATGCGGCATATTTGAGACCAGAGCCTCCTCCCATTTCTTTAGTAGGGACATAACTTCCAATGACATCGTAAGTGTGATTTGTTACTATTAGTGGAATATTTGCTTGACCAAGTTTTAAAGTTAACATTCTGAATGCACCCTTCACAAGTTGGGATTTGGTCATATCCCTTACCTGCTTATCATTAAGTACGTCAGTAATCTCCTTTTCAGTGGAAAGCATCCCTAAGGAGTCTAACACAAACATGCATGGTTTGCGATCTTCTATGTTGGTCTTTAAATATATATCAACCGCTTTAAGTGCCTTTGACCTAAACTCCTCAATAGTTACTACATTTACGACAATAAGCCTATCTAAATCAATTCCTCTGCTTTCTAAAAGTGACCTAGTAATGCTAGCCTCAGTGTCAAAATAGAGTACATAAGCATCGGGATTATTATCCAGGAAGCTCTTAACCACGGCGAGAGCGAAAAAAGTCTTTCCAGTACTGCTTTCTCCAGCAATGGCAGTAATCTTATTAGAAGACACACCCCCAAATATACTGCCTGAACACAACCCATTAAAGATATAACTTCCTGTATCCACGTATTGTTCGACCTCAGTAATTTCTGACGCCAACGTTGTAAAATCATCTCCAATTTCTTTTACAATATCCTTTAAAAAATCCATAATTATCTTCTTAAAGTTTTAACATATTCCAACACATGCTCTCTCACTGCCATTAACTCATTATAACATTTCTGATTATGAGCACATCCACGGAGAGCATGATCGGGTTTTTGAACAGATTCTATATAAAGATCCAATCCCCGATTCCATTTTTGATTTTGATCTTCACCATCATCAATTACGTTTTGATCTTTCATCCAAAAAATAACTCCAGGTTTACAGTCTTCTCAACGTTCCAACCAATAGAATCCAAGATTACTTTGACTGGTTCCAAGAAAGCTTTCTCAAATTGTAAGTCATAATCAATATATTTGTCAATACCTAATTCTGTAGGAAAATCTGAAATAAAAGAAATAACATTCTCCCTAATAGGATTGGCTTTCTTAAGATAACAGAATTTAATCTTCTCACCATTATTAATCAAAGAATATTTATTATCTAATTTCTTCTCCTTTATATAATGATTATATAAAAGAGATCCTCTAACATGAATAGGTTTTGCAACCTTTCTAGTCTTATTTGTTTTCTCATCTGTAGTATAAGTATCTTGACCAAACTTATGCTTGGTTACATCATTGACTGTCCTAGGAAAAGCAATGTCTTCTGGAGGAAGTGTTTTAAACTTTGCCCTAGCGTCCTCAATAAAATTAATCACATCTTCTTCCGTGCCGCTCATCATAAGATGAAGAGCATCTTTAATCATCTTCCTACAAGGAGCAGGTGTTGAGGATTTAACTGCCTCAATACCCATCATCTTTAACTTAGGTTCTTCATACCTAACTCCTTCACTATCCCATACGTTAAGAATATACCTCTTCTTAGCAGTCCAGATACCCCTCTCAGCAATGTTCTCTCGCTTCATGAACATCTTCTGATCATAGGCATTCACATAAGACGCCAGTTCCTCATAGGATTTATCAATAAAGGGTTCCAATTTATCTTGGCAAATCTGGTCAAGAATGGAAACAATCTTAGCCTTATCATCAATTTTATGACTAAAAAATTTATCAACAAGAGGTCCGAAATTGATGTATACTGAATCAGTATCTGATGCCACCACATAATCCACTCCCTCCGTACTAATTAACTTATTCAAGTAGGTATTTATGCGGTTCTCTATCCATCTGATAGATACCTGACCAGAAAGTGTAATAGCTTCAGCATTCTCCAACTTATAATACCTAAAATACTGGTTGCCGACAGCACCATAAGCAGAATTAAGTGAAATCTTCTTAGCCATCTGAATGTTATTACATCTAGCAATTTCCTTCTCCAATGCTTTAGTTGGTGTCTTCTCATATTGTTGTTTGGCAACTAACATTCTATCTTTGAAGATGACTCTTTCTGCATACATCTTCTCCATTAATTCAGGAAGGAATCCCTTTACATCCTTCCTATATTGTGCGCCATTGGCACAAGTAGCATACTCACTACCAATCTCAACCTCTTGCTTTAAGAACCTTTCAACGCTTGCGCTGGGATGTCTATCCTCGGTGAGGGTTTCTGGACTGATATTGTACTGCATAATAAGATGAGGATAGAGGCTATTGAGGTCAAAACTAACAACCCAATCATACTTTCCCGGTATCGGTTCTTTGACATATGCACCTGCGTATTTGTCTGATTTGTCTGTTCTATTCTTAGGAGGAATAACAATATTTCTCTTCTTCAAATAGTTATAAATTATAGTATCCCAAGTTCTCACCTGGAACATTACGTCAATATAATTAACCTTAGCAGTATAAGCCATCGTCAAGGCTAATTCAATCAACTTCATCTTGTCTTCCAGACGGTCAACAAGTTCCACGTCAATTATGTTATAATCTACAAACTTCTTCCAGTTTCCCCTATAAAAATCCTTAAAAGTATCAAACTCCGAGTGATCTAATTTCTTCTGTCCTAATTCTACTTGAGCAATATAATCCAATCTATATGACTCTTGTGCCTTATAAGTAAACTTTTTATATAACTCAAGGTAATCTAAAGTTGTTAATCCAGCAATATCATAAACATTAAACCTTCTCCCAGTCATATACATTTCTTCATGTGTCACCAGACCCCATGGCGAAAGAAGTTTCATCTTCTTCTCTCCCATGATTCTACTAATCCTCCCACACAAGTATGGAATATCATACAAACGAACATTCCATCCAGTAATCACCTCAGGAGGATTCTTAGACCAATGATATAAAAATGAATTAAGCATTGCTATTTCATCTTCGAAATAATAATACTTTACATTATCTTGTGTGGGAGTATATGGTTTTCTTCCCCATGTAGTAATTTGTTTAGTAGTATAATCCTGCAACGAGATAGTAAGCATCTCCTCAGAGCAAGAGTCAGGATCTGGAAATCCATGCTCAGCTTGCACCTCAATATCCATTGTTACTAGTTTAATCTTACTAATATCAAACTTAATTTCTTCTTCTGGATATTTGTCCGAGATATATTGATAAACATATCTCTCATTACCATAGATATCAAACCCATCAATCTCATTATATTTCTTGTAAAATTCTCTACAATCTCTTACCGAACCAGGATGAATAGGCTCTACATTCTCTCCCTCTAAAGTTTTATATTTACTAGGTTTCTTTGATTTGACAAATAAAGTAGGAGAATATTCTTCTTTAAAAATTACCCTTTCCCCATTCTCATATCCACGTACTAGAAAGTTGTTTCCAACCATCTGAACATTTGTGTAAAACCTAAGAGACATAAACCTTAACAATAAACATTTATAAAAAGAAGCAGTCGGCTTGACTTTTTCACCCAATCGTGATACTCATTCTTTGTCTAACATCTCCTCATACTTCTTAGTAAGTTTAGTATTAGGATCCACAATAGTCAAGATTTTATCCGAACTAATCATAAATGTATTTTGATTAGTTACATTCAACAACCAAGGAGCTAAGACCATCATCCCCTCTTGTATGGTAATCTTATTGTCTGATGTACTAACCACAAAAGGTTCAGTTAATTTACAATCAGGTTCACCTAACTCAGAAGTTACTTCTTCAATCTGACTCAGAATCAACTGATTGTTCATCAGTACCAACAACTTGAGATTCTTGATTTCCATCTTTTACAATACCTTTTTCGTAGATTTTTTTTAATTGGTCAATTGGTTCCACAATAGTTATAACCCACTCCGCTACTACTGGAATTTTTTGGTCTCTACTCAAAGGCATCCAGGGAGTAATCTGAATTTTATAAGGGGAAGTATGTTTTCCATCCCCAAGTGGACCAGTAATAAGTTTTACCGCTCCAGGTTGATCAAATACATATCCAACCACCTTTTCGTCAACAACCATCTCAGCAATGTCAGCTATAACATCTTCACCAGATTTTAATAGTGCTAGTTTAACAGTCATAATTACTATTTACCTCCTATTATTTTACCACAGTTTGTCCAATAACCCAAGCTTTTAATCCTTGCCTATTAATAATATCTATAGTAGATGATATTTTACCACCCACCCTCTCAGAAGGAACCACTATACAAAATCCAATACCTAGATTAAAAACATTCCTCATCTCTTTCTCTTCAATATCTCCTGCCTGCTCTATCTTATTGAATATCTCTGGTCTTTCCCAAGACCAATAATCAACATCAACAGTAAGTCCTGGAGGAAGGCACCTTGGAAGATTCTCAGGAATACCGCCACCAGTGATATGCGCCATACCCAAAAGAGGAACTTTTTTGAGCAATTCTTTTATTACAGGAGCATAGATGTGAGTAGGTGTAAGCAACTCAGGCATATCCCCAAAATAAATCTTCTGCCTCCATATCATATCATTAATTAAACTAAATCCATTACTATGAAGACCACTACTTTCTATACCAATAATAGCATCCCCTGGATAAATGTTTCTGCCATCAACTATTTGATTTTCTTCGACTACCCCTGTACAAAAACCAGCAAGATCCATATCCGCGGAACTCCCTTTACCTCCTACCTTAGGATGTTCAGCAGTCTCTCCACCTAACAACTGCATATCTGCTATCTCACATCCTTTAAGGATTCCCTGCATTACTTGACCAAGAATATCCTGATCTATTTTACCTGTAGAAATATAATCTAAAAAATATAATGGTTTAGCACCAGAACAGATTACATCATTAACACACATAGCAACTAGGTCTTCACCTATAGTTGTATAATCCCTTGCTATCTTTGCTATGTTTATCTTGGTTCCTACTCCATCAGTTCCTGAAATTAATACAGGATTTGCATATCCCTTAGGTATTCTCATCATACCATTGAACCCACCAATGGTAGGAACAATCTTTTTAATCTTTTCTACAAAAGCATTTCCTGCCTCAATGTCTACACCAGCATCTTTGTAGTTCATTTTTGTTTTTTCATTTTAGACCATTTTTCAATACCACTAATTTGTGCTATTTGATGTTGTCCTTGAGTTATTACTTCTCCATTATCAACCATCCAACAATCTTCTCCCATACAATCATCTCCCATCTCATCAACATACCACTCACCAGTCTCTTCATCCAAATCTATAGTTGATGATCTACATGGAATATGGAAAACAATATAAACAGTATCAAGATCAAGACGATTTTCCTTTACTGCTTTCTCTACTAATTGATCAATATACCCCTTTAAATCAAGTCCATCATGTAAATCTATATCATCATGAGGTTCTACAAATAAACCTTCTAATCCACCTACAATATTCTCAGGATATTCCTCATTACACTTATAATGATCAGAGTCATATCCTGTTTCATAATCTTCTCCATTATATACAAATCCTACAATATATTGTAGATATCCCTTTTCAATTTCAAGTCTTTTAATCATCCAAAATACCTGTCCATACGAAGTTTAATATAATACATACCAAGCAACCATACTGAGAAAAGGAATCCCTCTCCGTATGACATGGTATTCCAAGCGTGTACTGCACCATCCATCAACGATCTCCTGCTTCTATGTCAACACCAGCATCTTTGTAGTTCATTTTTTTAATCCCACCTCATCGTCCTTTTCACTATGTAACATTTAGTTGCGCCATGCTTTTCTTTAATACCTGCCTTCCTTCTCTCTTCACCTTTCTCTCTCCTTAATTGAGAAGATGTTTTTCTACTTTGAAACTCTTCAAAATCAGGCATCTTACAAGTCTCATGCCATATCTTTATTTGTTCTACTTTCCAATTGATGTAATAGATGGTAGGAATACACTTAGGATTCCAACCATGAAACCCATGGTCACCACTAGGAACATCAAAAGCACTATCAGATATATCAGGTGAATAATTACCTCTACACCTAACAAAGAACCGCTCCTCTTCTGTAAGACATTCTTTTAGACACTTCCAATGACATAATACATCATCGGTAAAATGATCATCCGGAACATCCCAAGTTTCATTACTCTTCCTCAGAATGTCCATCAGGAAGATTCTTTCCAATCTCTTCATCCAATTGAAGAATAAATTCACGAAGATCAGTAACTCTGGGTGGAACACACTTTGGATCAAAGGTATAACCTTCTTGCTCTCTATACAAAACTTGTCTGACTGCAGCTGCTGTGTGAATATTAAGATTCACAGAGATATCATTGTTACAACTCATAGGTCTCCCTCTACACGATTTTCAGATTGGTGGATATTGAATTCACCACCGGGATATCTAGCCTTTAATTTTTCTACATTCATTTCAACAATCTCATTGAAATCTGTATCTAATGCCATACATGCCTGAGCAACATACCACATAATATCTCCCAACTCACGCTTCATGTGAAAGATATTATCTTCATTAACTGGCTTACCTTGAAATATAATCTTCTTAACTACTTCAGTAAACTCTCCACCTTCAGCACAAATACCAAGAGCAGCAGTTAAAAGACGTTCAACAGGAATCTGGGACTCCAATTCATATACCCTCTTATCAAAGGCATCATATCTTTTCGATTCATCACTAGTAACAGCATCAACAAACTCAACGTATTTTTCTGTATCAACTTGACTGCTCATCATTTGCCTCCTTAACTCTATCACGAATATCACGATGTAGCCTATCCAAAGCTTCTCTCACTTCAGAAGTTTCTTCCCAACTCCACTCCTCTTCATTGCCTTTCTTTTCTTTTTTAAACGATTTCTTTGCCATTAGAATTTAAAGTCGCTAAATGATTTCTTAGGAGTTCTCTCCTCATTACTATACTCTTCTTCCTTTCCATTGTCAAGGATGTCCTCCTGAGCACTTTGCTCACAATCATACAATCTCATCTTTGCCCTATCCACACCAACAACAAATCTCTTATTAATAGTAGGATCATTGTATCTATTCTTCAACTGCTTTACCATTATTTGACCAAGTCCTTCAAGTTCTTCTCCACTAATAAGAGCAAACATAAGGTCAGCAGTAGCAGGAAGACCAAAGGATTCAGATGTATCTGTGAGATCAACATCAGAATTAGCAAAACCACTACGCGTAGTTTGAGTAGCACTAACAATGGGAACCTTTGCTTCTACAGCTAACCCTCTAAGCTCTTCTGCAATAGATTTAATATAAGAGTAAGAGTTTACATTAGCATTGGCTCTGTATCTAGAAGATGAACATATATTCAAATAATCAATGAAGATAATATCTGGTTTAAAAGATTTCTTCAATGCCAACTCATTAAGAAGAGATTTAAAATGTCCACTATGTGCAGATGCTGTAGGATACTCCTTAATGATTAAAGTTCCCTGTGTCTTTTGAGCAAGGTTAGTAACCTTATTCTCAAACATCTGCTTGGGAAGATCTGTAATATCCTGGATATTTACATTCAAGAGATTGGCGTCGATTCGTTCAGCAATCTTCTCTTCAGCCATCTCCAATGTGATGTAGAGAACGTTCTTACCTTGGAGTAAGACAGAACTAGCATGATGGCACATGAATAAAGACTTCCCCACACCAGTGCCTGCCAAAGCAATATTGAGAGTTTTATTAGGAAGTCCACCCTTTGTAATCTTGTCGAAGTATTCCAAGTCGAAAGGAATCTTGTCCTCACGTCTATGGTAAGATTCATATCTTTCCTCATAGTCCTGGAGATAGTCATGCCCTATGTGATTATCAAAGGATACAGCCAGAGCATCAGATAGTATAGAAGGAATGGCATCTGGTGTCTTCTCTTCCTTACCATCAGCAATGGAAATAGAATCTAATAAAGCCAAGTATATAGCCCTATCTCTACACCACTTCTCAGTAGTGTCTATTAACCAATCATATTCTGCAGGTGAATTATCCAGACACTCTATCAAATGAGAAACTTGCTTAAAAGAATCCTCATTAATATCATTCCTTTTCTCTACCTCAATACTTAGAACCTCCTTAGTTGGAACCTCATTATATTCAGACACGAAAGAAAATATCTCTTCAAAGACAATCTGTTGATTGTTGTCTTGAAAATATTCTTTCTTTAAAAATGGGATCGTCTTTCTAAGATACTTTTCATTATATAAAAGGTTTTTTAAAACCAGGAATTCAATCTGATCCATATGCAAATTCTTTCTGTGCTATTTCATCTAGAGCTTGTAATACTTCAGGAGTGAAGTATGTTTCTGGATCCTTCAATATCTGTTTGGCATATACTTTCTTCCCATCCATCTCATATCGACCTGCTACATTTTTCCAAAGTCCGCCAATCTCACCGAGTTCAAGAAGACCATAATATCTATCAAGACCACGAGCATCATAATACAAACGTATCTCAACCTGCTTATTCTCCTTACTCAACCTCGATTTATGAGTCTTTGCCTTAATAATATTTCCGACGACTTCTGTTCCATCCTTTTCCTTTTTCTTTCCAAGATATATGATTGTACTTGCTGCGTACTTGAGGCCAGAACCTCCTCCCATTTCCTTCGTAGGGACATAAGAACCAATGACGTCATAAGTATGATTAGTTACTATAAGTGGTATATTAGCCTGTCCCAATTTCAATGTCAACATCCTGAAAGCTCCTTTAACAAGTTGTGATTTAGTCATATCACGTACTTGCTTCTCATTCAAGGCATCAGTTATTTCCTTTTCCGTGGACAGCATTCCTAAAGAATCTAACACAAACATACAAGGTTTGCGTTCATCTTCAGATTTCTTTAAGTATATATCTACGGCTTTGAGTGCCTTCTGTCTAAACTCCTCAATGGTCACCACATTGACTACAACTACCCTACTTAAATCGATCTCTCTACTCTCTAAAAGTGACCTAGTAATGCTAGCCTCAGTATCAAAATAGAGCACATAAGCGGAGGGATTAGTATCCAAGAAGTTCTTGACAACGGCGAGAGAGAAAAAAGTCTTTCCAGTGCTACTTTCTCCAGCAATGGCAGTAATGCGATTAGAAGACACGCCCCCAAATATACTGCCTGAACACAACCCATTAAAGATATAACTTCCTGTATCCACGTATTGTTCGACTTCAGTAATCTCAGACGCCAACGTTGTAAATTCTTCTCCAATTTCTTTAATTATATCCCGCAAATAATCCATCAATACCACCTTAAGCTGTTAGCATAATTGATGACACAAGTTCTCACTTCCATCAATTCATTATAACATTTTTGATTGTGAGCACAGATCCTCAAATCATTATCTGGTTTGTGGACTGATTCTATAAAAAGATCCAGACCCCTATTCCATTTATCCCTTTCAGAATCACTAGAATAATTTACACTATTTTGATCTTTCATCCAAAAAATAACTCCAGGTTTACAGTCTTCTCAACGTTCCAACCAATAGAATCCAAGATAACCCTCATAGGATCTAAGAAAGCTTTGTTAAATTGTAAGTCATAATCAATATATCTGTCAAGTCCCAACTCCAAGGGAAAATCAGAAATAAAAGATATAACATTCTCTCTGATAGGATTTGCTTTCTTCAAATAACAGAACTTAATCTTCTCACCATTTCCAATCAAAGTATATTTATTGTCCAGTTTCTTCTCTTTAATATAATGATTATAAAGAAGAGAACCTCTTACATGTATAGGAGTCCCTTTAGAATATATGCTAGAGTGAGCCCTATACTTATCCACATCAGACACACTCCTAGGAAAAGCAAGATCCTCAGGAGGTAAGTTATTAAACTTAACCCTACACTTTTCAATATAATCAATAACTTCATCTTCTGTACCATTCATCATAATCTTCAGAGCTTCTTTAATCATAGTCCTACAAGGAGCAGGAGTAGATGACTTTACTGCCTCAATACCCATAATCTTAAGTTTGGGTTCTTCATACCTAACCCCTTCACTATCCCATACATTTAAGATATAACGTTTCTTTGCTGTCCAGATACCCCTATCAGCAATATTCTCACGCTTCATCTCCATCTTTTGAGTATAAGCGTTTACATAATCCGCCAGTTCCTCATAGGATTTTTCAATAAAGGGTTCCAGTTTATCCTTACAAATCTGGTCGAGTATGGTAACAATCTTAATCTTATCATCAGTCTTATGACTAAAAAATTTATCAACAAGAGGTCCAAAATTGATGTATATTGAATCAGTATCTGATGCCACCACATAGTCTATGTCTTCTGTTTTCAACAATTTATTTAGATATCCATTCATCCTTGCCTCAATCCATCTAATAGATACCTGACCTGAAAGAGTGATTGCCTCTGCATTTTCTAACTTATAATATCTAAAATATTGATTACCAATTGACCCATAGGCAGAGTTAAGAGCAATCTTTCTAGCCATCTGGAAGTTATTATACTTGGTGATATCCTTAATAGTTTGCTCATGTAAAGATTTCAGCTCCCGGTTTGACAGGTGCTGATAAGGACGTTCTTGTGACTCTTCTATCGTTGCCCTATCATCAGCATCCTGCTTATTACCATCTATTAAAAAACCCACTTATTTTCCCATCCTCCTTTTTATTTCAGCTTCAATATCTACCAAGTCTTGCTTAGACTTCAACATCTTCTTCTTATAAATCTTCCTATCCTCATACATATCTTCCATCAGCTGAGGCATCATACCTTTTACTCTATGATATAGTGCTCCATTTGCAGTAATAGTCAAATTGACTTTTCGCAAAGGTTCTAAATCCAATTCCTTCATAAGAAGTTTATCCACACCAACTTTATTAGAAAGTTCTCTCACCCTCTTAAGTGCATCAAGTTCTTCTGCAATTTCCTCACGGGACATTTTACGAACATCTTTCCACATACTATCACTCATAAGATTTTATTATGCTTTTTACGGTTTTCAATTGCGGCCAATATTTGTAAATTATTTTCATGATGCTTTCCTCCTTTTGAAATTGGAATTATGTGGTCTACTTCGTAAGGAACATTGGTTTCTTCGGACAATCTCTTTGCTTTACAATAGATTTTGTTTATTTTTTGTTGATCCGCAGTTTCATCAAAAGCATCTCTCATCCTACATCTCCTACGAGCAGAAATAGAATTTAACACTGCCCTCTTATGTTCCTCCCCCAAATATCTAAATTTTGAGGAGCAAGAGTGAGAACAAAACCGAAGTTTCCACTTTTCATTTATTGCTCTAAATCTACTAACCATAAATTCAGTTCCACAATTTTCACAATAAAGAACTTCTTTTCTCTCTTTATTTTTATTTTCCAAATGTTTAGGTTTTTGTAAATTGAACTTTCTTATTTTTTGTTTTATGAGTGGATCAGAGCACCCAAAAAATTCAGCACATTCTTTACGACTTTTGTTTTCAACAATATAAAGTTGATGTAGTTGTTCTTGTGTTATGTTAAATTTTGGTTGCATTTACTTTATTGTATCCACACATTATTATTTATATAGTGTGGATATTATAGCATACTTTCAAGCTTTGCAATTCTCCCATTAACCTCATCAATACTCACAAGAGTTTCTGGGCTTATTGAATACTGCATCATTAAATGTGGATAAAGTGAATTTAAATCAAAACTAACAACATAATCATAAACTCCTGGCTTAGGCTCTTTCACATATGCTCCAGCAAATCTATCATTTTTCTCACTAGTATCCCTAGGTGGAATAACAATATGCCTCTTCTTCAACCAATTGTAGATAATAGTGTCCCACATCCTTACCTGATATAAAACATCGTTGTAGTTAACCTTGGCACTATATGCCATAGTCAATGCCAACTCAATCAATTTCATCTTATCCTCTAATCTGTCAACAATTTCAACGTCAACAATGTTATAATCTACAAACTTCTTCCAGTTACCTCTATAAAAATCTTTAAATGTATCAAATTCAGAGTGATCCAATTTCTGTTGTCCCAACTCTACCTTACCAATATAATCCAACCTATAAGATTCTTGATTTGTATAAGTAAACTTCTTATACAGATCCATATAATCAAGAGTAGTTAATCCACCGATATCAAAAATCCTATAAGGTTTACCAGTAATAAAAACTTCCCTAGAAGTAAGCAATCCCCAAGGAGATATTCTACTAGCTTTCTTTTCACCCATAATCTTTTCTACCCTACCCAATAGATAAGGAATATCATACAACCTTATATTCCATCCCGTAATAATATCTGGAACATCTGCCGCCCACCAATAGAGGAATGCATTAAGCATATCCACTTCATTCTCATGGTAATAATAGGTTACATTCTTCTGAGTAGGCGTGTAAGGTTTCCTACCCCAAGTATGAATCTCCTTAGTATTATAATCCTGAACAGAGATAGTAAGCATCTCCTCATCACAACTATCAGGACTAGGGAACCCATTCTCCGCTTGAACCTCAATGTCAATGGTCACTAGTTTAATGAGAGAGATGTCAAACTTAATCTCATCCTCTGGATAAGTATCTGAGATGTATTGAAAGACGTACCTATCATTACCGTAGATAGTAAATCCATCTACATCATTATACTTTTTATAAAACTCTCTACAATCTCTTACAGTTCCTGGTTGAATAGGTTCAACATTCTCACCCTCAAGAGTTTTCCACTTGGAATTCTTTTTAGATTTCACATAGAGAGTAGGTCGATAATCAGACTTATATAATTTCCTCTTACCATTTTCATATCCACGTACCAGAAACTGATTCCCTATCATCTGGATATTAGTGTAAAAAGAAAGGGACATAAGTATAATACAGTAATAGGGACGAAAGAAACGTGATACTCATTCCCTCTCCATCAATTCCTCATATTTCTTCACCATTTTAGCATTAGGTTCCACAATAGTCAAGATCTTATCAGAACTTATCATAAAGGTATTTTGATTAGTCATCCCTAGCAACCAAGGAGCCAAAACCATAACACCTTCTTGCATTGTTATTTTTTGTTCTGATGTAGTGACAAGAAATGGTTCTGTCAACTTACAATCAGGTTCACCTAAATCAGATGTCACTTCTTCAATCTGACTCAGTATCATCTGGCCGTTCATCATCACCAATAGCCTCAGATTTTCCCTTTTCATACTTCTCTAATCCTCTTTCATACATTTCCTTTACTTGATCCACAGGATCTACCATAGTAACTATCCAATCAGCAACTACTGGTATAACTTGCTCTTTACTTAAGGGCATCCAAGGTATTAATTGAATTTTGAATGGAGAAGAACTATCACCCTCCTCCTCAACCTTATTGCCATAGATTTTAACCACCTGAGGACATCTTAAAAAATATCCCACAGTCTTATCCTTTCCATCAGAATCTTTCACCAACATCTCTTGCATGTCGGAGACAATATCTTCTCCTGATTTAAGAACAGTGAGTTTAATAGTCATTTGTATATAGCTCCTTTATAAGATTTTACCACATTTCCCTTAGGATAACAAGGCGGGTTATCAGGATCAAGCCAGAGAGTATATTGGTAGTCCTCCATGGCAACAAAGAATTGCATTTGATTATCGCAGAGATACATATCTCTATATCTCTTAGTCCATTCATCTGCCTTCTGAATCCTATAATCAGGATGTCCGTTATCTAGTGTTCCGCAACTAATATAACGATAAGGGAATCTTTCGTAAATAATGTTCATAATAAAAAAATAAAATAAGGGGAGAACCCTCCCCATTATATCACTTACCTTCTGGTAAGAGATAATCCTTACGAGTATGATGTTCTGGAACAATCTTACTCAACTCTACAACCAGGAGTCCGTCTTCAAAGCTGACGTTCTTAACTTCTGTTTCATCGGAGAGTGTCCAGGATCTGGTGAAAGATCTCTGAGCCAATCCTTTATGGATGTAGTTGGACTCGTCCGATGATTCTTTTTGTCCTTCGACAAAAAGTTTTCCATACTCTGTGTAGACATTTAATTCTTCTTGTTTGAAACCAGCAAGTGCGATTTCCAGTCTAGAAACTTGGTCACTTACATGAACCAAATTATATGGAGGATAGTTAGTTGATACCTGTGGTAGATTAAATAATCTGTCAAAATAATCATCCAACCCGATACTATTTCGGGTTATCCGTTCCATTAATTCTGGAAGATCGGTCGTGCGATACCGTGTGAGGTTCGTCATAATAGTAGCTCCTTTAAAAGCGAGTTTGTGATTTGAGGACCCCTAAGGCGTCCACTTGTATATAGTATCACACTCCCTAAAAAAGGAGAAGGGATAACCCCTCCTTGCGAGTAGAGAAAACCCTACTCAATAAGCGAACTCGTCAACTACATCTAAAACTTTATTGAGGTATTCATCAGCACCCCGACATTCTTGTTCTGTCATTTCGTGCCTTTCACACCTATCATAGAGCTCATTCTTAAGCTTCAGAGCTTTTGATTGTATGTCGTATTTGTGCATTTGACCGTTCATGGTCTTATCTCCTATACACTATTATTTATAAACTTTACCCCTCTTCTTGCTTCCCTTTTTTTCCAATATTATACTTTTGTTCTAAAATCCAATCATTCTTATCCTTATAGGGAAGAACTTTAATTTGGTTAAGAGGAGCAATATCCTGAATAGAATCTTCACTTACTACGTGAATCAAACCCCAGTCAGCTAGTAGTCTAGTAATCCTATTCCTACGTTGAACATCATTCACTGTAAGATTTGCATACTTCCCATCAAGGGCAAACAACTCTTTGAAGTGAACGATATAATACTTTCCTTGCTTATGAAGAATGTGGCAAGACTGATAGAGTTTTCTTTCCTTACGGGACGCGACTCCAATCCTTGTAAGTGTTTCTCTGACTTTTAGAAAATCATCAGGTTCATTTAGTTTAACCTCTACCATTTGGTCCTGAAACCAAGTTACTTGAGGTTCAACATTGCGTGTAATCATTTTTTACCACCAATATCAAGTCTTTGTTTAATAAATTCAATCTGTTCATTAGATAAAATTTTCATTGCTTGAGATGCGTTCTCATTATTATATCCATAATAACGTTTCACATACTCTAGGTCTGACACCTTATCTTTTCGAATCCAAGGAGAGAATCTCTTCTTTTTCCTCAAAGTATTTAGATAGAAACTATATTGCATGTCTTTATCTAAGAAATGTGACTTGTTCATTTCATTAGCGAACATTATGCAATCAATATAACCTGAAAGACATTTATTAATAATAAAAGGAGGATATTCCTTCTTCATAGAAGGATCCTGTTCCATCAAATTCTCCTTATTGAAATTGATAGAGTTCAACCAGTCTTTAAGTTCAATCATTATGTAAGTTTAGCAAGATACTGATAGATTAATTCCCATCCAAACTCATAGTTATCCCCATTCTCATCCTGTAAATAAAAGGGAATGTCTGGATACCTTCTTTTTGCCGCGTAATATTGATTAACAACTGCGTAGTCATCATCAATATGTCTTTCCTTTTCGATTTCTTCTTCTGTCATTTCCCCAACAACCTACTAACGTTTCTTATAACAATTGTATCATCTTCTATACAAAATTGGAGCATATCTTGATGATCCCACCCAAGTTTTTCATAAAGATCATTGAGTCTAGCCATATCCTCCCAGATGTCATGTGGTTCACCCTCCATCGATCTGACACCCAGTCATTGCTCCACCAATTATACCAGTGGGAATAGACCAAATCCAATTCTCTTCTGTTGATAATACACCACCAAGTGCTCCACCTGCTAAACCACCTAAGATAGTTCCCTCAATACAAGAGTTATCATCAACAGGTCCAGTGCTTTGTTCAACGTGTCCATGATGTCCACGAGGTCTATGTGTACCACGACGACAAGGTACTTCAACCTTATCTCTATAAGATTTTACATATCCAGGATTCTCACTTGTTCCTGGTACATATTCTTCACGATATTCATACTTAAAGCATGACTCTTCTGACATACCACCAGGACGATAATCAGTTTGTTCTGCTACTACAGGAATAGTAGATCCCAATACAAACATTGAAGCAAATATAACTGTGTTTAATTTCATCATTTACCTCCCAATGAAATATTAAGTCCCAATAATCTCATTTCAAATAAAGTAACAAGAGTTACTGCCGCAAACAATCCGATGTACATCATTGAATCAATTCCTCCAAAGTAAACAAACTATACAATTCCAATCCAGTATTCTCTATATCAGAGATGGTTTCAGGTGAAGCTCTATTTACTATGGCAACAATACGATCAACCACGTAACCAGCCTCTCTCACCTTCTCCACAGCCTTAAGGGCTGAAGCCCCAGTGGTAATAACATCCTCGAGGACAGTCACTATAGACCCTTCAGGAGGTAATGGACCCTCAATCCAAGCTTGTGTGCCATGACCTTTGGCTTCCTTCCTGATTATAAGACCATTGACTTCTCTATCCTGAGAACAGGCTGCAATAGCAACCCCACTAACCAAAGGATCTGCTCCAAGAGTAAGTCCAGCAACAGATACTGAATTCTTCTCCACATATTCTAACATAGCAACACTGATTAGTGATAATCCCATACCATGTAATGTAACGGGCTTACAGTTAACATAGTGTTCACTCTTCTCTCCAGATGAAAGAGTGTAGTCACCTTTCTTGTAGGAATATTTCTTAAGAAATTCCAGTATCTTCTCTTTGTGAATCACTCTGTCACCTCCAATGATGAATCCATCCAATTAATCATCGCATGATATCCAATACCAACACCAACCTGAGTTCCTAGGAAAAAAACTATAGCAAAACCCCACAAAACTTTATTCTTCACAGTCCCATCTCCTTTTTAAACTTTTTCCAATCATCACCAACCTTTTTATTTCCATACTTCATACGAAGATTATTCTCCTCACATTCTTCGTCACTCCTTTTCAGTCTCTCTTCCCACTTACGATCACGATTCAACCGACGTAGGTTGTATGGATGAAAGGAGTCCGGTAACCAGCCCATTCTTAGATTCATTACTATTATAGTTATACAAGTTTACAACAAGAAATGCCATGGCTAACCAGTATATCAATATCAATACTGTGCCCCATGACATCATTTTACCAGGATACTTAACTGCCATTATCATACTCCAGAAGGGAAGGAATCTATCTCTGTTAATTCATAGCTCCAATCTTCTATAACAGTATTTGCAAATAATCTGTCACTAAGAAGATTTAATTCTTTCATAGCATGATCTCTATCAGGAGATTCAATCCAAATATCAATCACCTTACCTAACCTCAACTTCCTAATATTTAAGTCAGAAAGTCGTTTACAGGCACCCTTAACAGCATTGCCAGGAGAGTCATCAACTTGTGCTCTCAATCTCATAAAAACAAGTGCTTTAAATTTCATAATTATCTAAAGGGTAAATTGATTTAATATGTTGATCTAATCTCCATATAAGATTATCTTTATCCTCATATTCAGGCATTTGCCTTACTAAAAATGAAAATAATTTCCATTCTGTTTTATTAAAAATCATTTCGTACTCCTTTTCTGAGTGATTTTC
>Ga0080013_1002828_pt1 | contig 19502 bp, 14 predicted proteins | sample ETNvirenome_6_85_FD_69236 | JGI IMG/M metagenome (GOLD analysis project Ga0080013, IMG submission 69236) | Marine viral communities from the Pacific Ocean - ETNP_6_85 (SPADES assembly) (version 2) | ecosystem: Environmental > Aquatic > Marine > Oceanic | place: Pacific Ocean | collected 2013-06-19 | reverse complement strand
AGCAAATGAAAATACTATTTAATTCATGATTACACTATCATTTTTATGATTTTAATAACGAGGAATCCACAACTTGTCAGTTAAGAATTTTAAATTTGTATCTCCTGGGGTGTTTATCAATGAAATTGATAACTCCTTTATTCCGAAATCGGCTGTTACGATTGGTCCGGTGGTTATTGGGCGCGCCCAACGCGGTTTAGCAATGCAGCCCGTCACGGTCGAATCATATTCTGACTTCGTTACAATGTTTGGGGACACCGTTCCAGGAAATGGGGGCGGTGATATTTATCGTGATGGAAACTATCAATCCCCAATGTATGGAACATATGCCGCAAAGGCTTTTTTGAGAGCAAACGTTGCTCCTCTTACATATGTCAGGCTTCTTGGAACAGAAAACGCAAACAAAACTACTGCCGGCGCAGCCGGTTGGGAAACAACTGATGACCCCGGCTCCGACATTTCGGGTACCCCCACCAACGGTGGTGCATATGGATTATTCGTCAATGTAAGCTCGTCTACGTCAGCGCAATCGTCCGGTGTGTTTGATTTTGGAACTGCTTCTTTGGCGGCTATTTGGTATGTTGACCAAGAAGGAAGTGTTCGGCTGAGTGGAAGCTTGTTTCATACTCCTGTTAATACCAATCTAACTTCTGGAGTTGGCTATGTCCTTCAGAATGATTCAGATTATTTATTTACAGTTACTGTATCAAGTTCTCTTCAGGGCGAAAGAGACATTAAGTTTGGTTTTGATGATTCATCTGAAGCTTTCATTCGAAAAGCTTTTAACACAAATCCTTAGCTAACCACAGCGGGTGGAACTTTCTATCCGTCCGCCACAGCAAAGAACTATTGGCTTGGAGAAACATTTGAGCAAGAAGTTAGAGATGCCGGCCTTGTAAGTGCGGCAGCTTTTGGTGTTATCTTGCCGCTTCATTTAAGCGGGACGGTGGCTACTGGCCCTCAAAAGATGCGGCAGGCTTCTAGAGAGGGGGTCGCAGGTTGGTTTATTGGCCAGGACTTAGGTGCTTCTGGGAGTTTCAACCCGGAGGTGTCACAAAAGATCTTCCGCCTTAAGGGCCGAGGTCATGGCGAGTGGCTTCATAAGAATGTAAAAGTTTCAATTGAAAAAATTAAAAAGTCTGTAGCAGCTTCTACTGATTATGGATCATTTTCAGTAGTTCTCAGAAGATTAGGTGATACAGATAACAAGATTGAGATATTAGAAAGGTTTGATAGCTGTACGCTTGATCCTACCTCCCCTAACTTTGTTGCGCGCAAAATTGGTGATAAATTTACCAGTTGGGACGCTACAAATAGAATACTTAAAACTTATGGCGAATATCCAAATATGTCTAAGTTTATATATGTTGAAATGAATGCAGATGTAGAAGCTGGGGCAACCGATCCTCTTCTCCTCCCCTTTGGATATTTTGGGCCACCTAGGTTCAGAACACTCCTTAATATTAGTCAATCTGCGCCAAACAGTTCTTCCTTCGTGGGTGGCCCTTGTTCTGGTAGTGTGAACGTCGGCGCCACAAAGCGACCCGTATTCCTTGTGGCCCAAAATAACCAAGGGCTTCAGGCCATTACAGGAGCCCTTGGGTTCCCCTCAGTGCGTTTGCGTGTATCTGCTTCTGATGGAGGACTATCAGATCCTACGAAGGCATATTTCGGTATGCAGACTACTCGTTTAACATCAAGCACGAGAGCAGATGCTAGTGTTGGTGATGTACATAGGCTACTTTATACCGATTTTCCGGACGACCCAACAGGCGCCGGAAAACATCCATCTGCTTATCCTGGTGTTGATGCATATGCATATGTTTTCTCTATGAATGATATATCTGCGTCAGCGGCCGGCCAATATTCTTATCAGTCAGGCTCTCGGCGCGGAGACGGCACCCATGTCGGCGCTGTTGCCGACAGCACTCTTCTTGACGCAGGATACGATAGTTTCACCGCGCCATTCTGGGGCGGATTTGATGGTTGGAATATTAAACTTCCAGATCCGCTTTATAATGCGGGCATTGCTTCAAATGCGACAAATACAAATGCTTACGAATTCTATACGTACAAACGTGCTATTGATACAGTTGCAGATCCAGAGGCTGTTGATATGAACTTGCTGACTGCTCCTGGCCTAACTCATGATGGGCTAACTGGTCATATGGTTGATGTTTGCGAAGAACGCGCCGACGCATTGGCTGTTATTGATCTAGCTAGTGTGTATATACCTCGTGCCGAGGCGTACAAATCCAGCAAGTCAGATAGAATTGGTACTACGCCAACAGCAGCAGCCACTGCTTTGAAAAATAGGCAGATTGATTCAAGTTATGGTTGTACCTTCTATCCGTGGGTACAGACTCGCGATGAGCCAAGTGGCCAGCTACTGTGGATTCCACCTTCTGTGGCAATGCTAGGTGTTTTGGCTAGCTCACAGGCTAAGACCGATGTATGGTTCGCTCCAGCTGGTTTCAACAGGGGTGGTCTCACTGATGGTGCCGCAGGAATTCCTGTTACAGGCGTCACAGAGCGGCTCACTTCTAAAAACCGAGATACGCTTTACGAGTCAAACATCAACCCAATTGCTTCCTTCCCATCTAGCGGAATTGTTGTCTTCGGACAGAAAACGCTCCAAGAGCGTCAGTCTGCGCTAGATAGAATCAACGTCAGACGCTTGGTTATTTACTTGAAAAAGCAAATTTCCATTCTTTCAACGCAGATTCTGTTTGAACAGAACGTTCAAGCAACTTGGAATAGGTTTAAATCACTTATTGAGCCATTCCTTACGAATGTTAAGACGAGATTTGGTATCACTGACTATCGACTAATTCTTGATGAGTCAACTACGACGCCAGATCTTATCGATCAAAACATTCTTTATGCTAAGATTATGATTAAACCCGCAAGAGCAATCGAGTTCATCGCAATTGACTTCGTTATCGCTTCAACGGGTGCGTCATTCGATGATTAAAAAAGGATGGGGGATTTTTTCCCTCACCACACTATTTAAGTTAGAACATAGGAGTCCCTAAAAATGGCATTTTGGTCAACAAACTTTGGTGAAGATACTACCCTTAAAGATCCGAAAAGAAAATTTCGGTTTACAGTAGAATTTCAAGGAATTCAGGCAGCACAGGGCGGTGCTATGCTCTGGTATGCAAAAACTTGTGCAAAGCCTAGTTTTCAAGTAGGAGCTTCTGAACATAAGTTCCTTAACCATACTTTTTATTATCCTGGTTCAGTATCGTGGCAAGATGTCGCCATAACGTTGGTTGACCCAGTTGATCCAGATATGGCTGCAACTCTTTCTGACATTGTGGTACAATCAGGCTATACGCCACCAACGGATTCAACATCATTGTCTACCATGTCAAAAGCTAAAGCTGCAGGGGCCCTAGGAACGGTTATTATTACTCAGATCGATTCAGACGGAAATCCCTTGGAAACTTGGACTCTCTGGAATTCCTTCATGACGGAAGTTAAGTATGGAGATCTGGCATATGGCGAAGACGATCTTACTGAAATGTCAATCACGCTTAAGTACGACTGGGCCAGAGTGGAAACAGCTGGTCCCTCCGTGGCAGTGGCCGGCGCTGGTGGATCAGAATTCTTTGGCGTATAATATTACAATTATAAGAGAGGTGTATATTGTCAAGAAATAAAGGACGCACTGGAGGCGTTCAACAACAGGATACTAGCCCCCCGCCGCAAATGACACAAGCGCAGGCAGAACCGGGCGGTTTTTCCTTTGTTGTTCCAACAGAATTTGTAGAGTTGCCTTCACAGGGCAGCTATTATCCAGAGGGCCATCCATTGCATGGACAGGATAGTATTGAAATTAAGCAAATGACAGCAAAAGAAGAGGATATGTTAACATCTAGAACTCTTCTAAAGAAAGGGGTTGTTTTAGACAGGCTCATCGCGAGTCTAATTATTGATAAGCGGATTGATCCATCTACGTTGCTAGTGGGAGATAGAAATGCTATTATTATTTCCGCTCGTGTATCGGGATATGGTAATGAGTATAACACTAAGGTCACGTGCCCCAGTTGTATGACGAATCAAGAATTTGGTTTTGATCTTAATGAAGCTAGCGTTTTTTACGGAGATTTTGATAAAGAAGATATCTGGGACACCTCTGATAATGGAGATGGAACATTTGATCTTACATTGCCAAAATCTCGCGTATCGGTAACATTTAAATTGGCCACAGGGAAGGAAGAAAAAGCTTTATTTGCGGGCGCAGAAGCGGATCGAAGACAAAAGCGACACGAACAGAATGTAACTCGACAACTTGTAAATACTATTGTTGCTGTTAATGGCGATTCGTCTCCGAAAGCAATTAAATATTTGGTTGATAACATTCCTTCCTTGGATTCGAGACACATAAGGCTTGCTTATAGGCGAGTATCTCCAACGGTTGACCTTACTCAGCATTTTGAATGTGCTTACTGTGATTTTGCACAGGACATGGAGGTCCCGCTTACTGCGGACTTTTTTTGGCCTGACCGCTGAGTATATAGAAAGCGTATATGAACAGTTTTTCTTTTTAAAATATTCAGGCGGTTGGAGCTTCTCTGAGGCATATAATTTACCAGTTGGTTTAAGGACTTGGTTTGTTGAAAGGTTGGTCAAACAACTACAAGACGAAAAGGCAGCAATTGATAATGCCTCTGGTGGAGGTGGTCGTAGTGGTGGCTCACAAACATTGACGAGGCACAACCAACCGAGCGCGCCCCCAAATATGGGCGGCAGAAGAAGACAGGGTTAGTCCTGTCTTTTTTTATATGAAACTATTTATAGTAGCAATAAGAGCATATAAAAGGATTCTATCTAATGGCGTTGACTCCAACTGAAAAACTTGCAGTAGAACAACAAATTCTCGACTTGGAGGGAAAGAAGGTCAAGATTCGACAAAAGCTAGCAGATTTCAATGCCGCCGAACTTGAGCATGCTAGAACTGCAGCCAGCCTGCGCGCCACCGATCGCGCCGACGCGCAGGCACAATTGGCGTTGAGATTAGAACGGCGAAATGTCGCGGAGGGGCATTTCGATCAAATGACGAAGAACCACGCCGCAGAAAGAAGCTGGTGGAGAGAAGAAGAGAGAAATATTCAGAACAAACTTGACGGCTACGATAAAGAAATAGAAATGGCAAAAGCCAAAGCACAATATGATGTAGAGGCGTCCGAAAATCTAGCAACAGAACTCGAACGTCTTGAAGAAAAGAAAAGGTTATTAGAAGAATCCACAAAAGCAGCTGAAGCATTAGCCGGCACCACGGCTTCCGCATTTAAGACGGAACACTCCACCAACTTTGTTGCATCTTTGAAAGAGGTTACTGCGGCTTTTCAGACCACCGAAGGTGTACGCCTATTTGCCCAAAAGGCCATGGTAGGCATCACTGAGATGATGATCGACAATACGATAGGCCTGGCTATTGCATTATACGATTCAGAAAACGCATTTATGAGAGCCACCGGCGCCGGCGAACGCTTTGCGGGCACCATGTCGTCAGTATACATATCCACTAGAGGTGCCGGCGTAACAATACAAGAATCCGCAGCAGCTATGGAGAAATTACATGGTACTTACACTGACTTTACTATGCTAAATAGTGCGACTCAGGCAGAGTTAGCCAGGACCGGTGTTATATTACAAAAGCTGGGCGTTTCTAATGATGTCTATGCTCAGAGCATTCAGAACGTGACAAAGGCGATGGGCATATCCGCTGGTCAGGCCGATGATACAATGAGAGAACTAGTTGCGCATGCAAAAGATTTGGGCGTTGCCCCACAAAAGCTTTCTCAGGATTTTGCCGCCGCAGGAGGCACTCTGGCCAAATTTGGAACTCAGGGCGTTAAGGCGTTTAAGGACCTTGCACATACATCTAAGATTACGGGTATTGAAGTTGGCAGATTGTTGGACATTACTAGCAAATTCGATACTTTTGAAGGAGCAGCGGAACAAGCTGGTAAGTTGAATGCGGCATTAGGCGGTAACTTTGTTAATGCTATGGACTTAATGATGGAAACAGACCCCAATGAGAGATTTAAAATGCTTCGTGAATCTATTTTGGATGCTGGTTTGTCATTTGATGATATGAGCTATTATCAGAAGCAATTTTATACTGAATCTCTTGGGCTTAAGGACGTTGGCGAATTAGCCGCCGCACTTTCTGGCGATATGAACAATTTAGGCGGCGATATGAATAAAACATCCGCCGATTTCGAGGCCATGAGAAAAGAGGCTGAGAAAACTCAAAGCCTACAAGAACAATGGAAATCTTTGTTGGCAGAATTAACTCCAGCATTGACAACCCTTGTTGGGTGGTTGAGAAAGCTTATTGCTGAAAAAGAAACATTTTTACCTATTATGAAGAATATGTTGATAGTTTTTGCAGCTTATACCGCCATTGTAAAACTAAGCGCTATAGCCATGGGGCTCAAGGCGATAGCAATGATCGCCATAACATGGCAGTTCTGGGCGCTTGCTGCAGCTGTTGCTGCCGTGTATTATTGGTTCTACAAAAAAAGGAGTTCACCAACATTTTTTGAAGGCCTTTGGGAAATGAGATATAGAATTCTTGCGATAGGTCTTGCGACTGGTCTTCTTGCTTTGGCTTTTGGATTGGCCGGCAAGGGAGCTTTGAAATTTGGTGCAGGGATGCTATTAGCAGGCGCGGGAATTTGGGTAGCGGCAAAAGGCTTAGAAGCATTCGTAAGTGCTTTTGAAAAGATGTCTCCTGCTGCTATAAATGCAATAACGAAAGTTATTCTTGCCTTGACGCTGGCGTTTGGTGCTTTTGTGGCCGCGCTGTTCTATCTGGCTAGCGATATGATGATGGCAAAGGGCGTTCAGTGGATACTGAACTCTCTCGCTGCAGCCGCCGTAGGAGTCGGCGTAGGTCTATTGGCAGCCGCCGCCGCGCTGGCAATATTTGTTTTTTTGATACCAAGATTAGTCAAGGGATTAGAGATACTAAGGCCTCATTTTGCAGAAATTGCGACCTATATTGCCGGGCTGATCGGCTTGTTCAGGGAGATCCAGGCTCCAATGACCACTTTGAGGTCCACGTCACTCGCATTTGGTGCGGTTCTCCTTATTATGTATCTTGTTTTGGACGATTTATTGATTGTTTTCAACGCATTCGCAGATTCTTTCACTAATATGGTTCAAAATACTGTTGATGGTATTGGCACCATTGCAGAGGAGTTTGCTAGTATAGCAACGACGATTGACAACCTTCCTGCCGAAAACACAATGAAGCTAACTGCATTAATGGCAGCAACGTCTCTTGCTTCCACTGCTACTGCAGCCGTTGCAGGCCCTGCCGCCGCAGCATCTGCCGTCGTTGGTAAAATTACTGGTGAGGCGTCCGCTGCCGGCGGTGGCGGACAAGCAGTAAGCATTCAATTAGATGCTGCAGCAACAAAGGCATTTTTGACCGGCCAAGTAATTAGGACTATAGCTAGTCACAATAAAAACAGATAAGGAGATAAACAAATGGCAGACAAAAAAGTTTTATATGATTCATTTGGCAGCGATTTTAATTCGTCTAAGTATTTTAAAGATAGTAAGGTAACTGTTGGCGAATCTGAAACAGAGAGTAGTTTTGTAGATGGTTCTGATGCCTACGCTAATGCGAGAAAGCTATTTGTTTCTTTTCAACATGTTCCCACTCAAAGATCTGTCTTTTTTAAAGCATTTATTACGGCTTTCAACGAGACGTATAGCAGTGAGTGGAGTTCCGAATCGGTATATGGTCGCGCCGATCCTATTTATATGTTTAAACAAACACAAAGAAAGATTTCGCTAAGTTTTAAAATTCCGGCTTCATCAGAAAGCGAAGCATACGAGAATTTAGGAAAAGTTCAATCACTTGTACAGTTTTTATATCCAAATTACACCGAAGTGCAAAGTGCTACGACTGTTTCCCAGTCTCCTCTGATCAGATTAAAAGTTATAAACTTACTTAGAAATACAAACGATAGTTTTTCTCCTGGGGGTTTTAAATCCGAGGCTCTCGCGCGCAAAGCAGCGAGAGAGGCGCAAGAATTAGACGCCTACGTCAACCAACAAACATGGGCATCTGGTGATGGCTTGTTGGGTGTTATAGATAACCTCACAGTAAATCACAATTTAGAGGGGGACGACGGATCATTTGTGATGGGTTCCAGCGCCATTCTTCCGAAATTTTTAGATCTTAACTTGGCCTTCTCACCAATTCATGAACATCCATTGGGGTGGGATGAAAATGGCATCTTTGCCGGTGATGCATCTAGAACCCAACTTCGAAACGGAAAAGGCTCCCACACCCAGCGTCTCTTCCCGTATGGCGTAAAACTCAAAGACCCGGATGACCTGTACTCCGTAGAGGCCGCAACGGGCCAAGCTGCAGCCGTTATAGCTGCGGGTGGATACAGCGTCTCGGATGACCGCGAAGCAGCAGAAGCAGCAGAGGCCAATCAAAAAGCAAACTATGGCGGATTACTTGCTAGTATTGGGGGCGCCGTAGCGGAGATCAACTGGACGAAGGAACAAAGACAGCAGGCAGAGAACGAAAAAGCTCTGGCAGCGGCTGACGAAGCGCTCGCAGCATCAGGTCATGAAACAAAGTAACCTTAAAGGTAAAAACAAACAATGGGAAGATATAATAAATACAGAGTTTTAAACAACGCCAGCGAATATTATGCACCTCTGCGTAGGGGGCTTAAAAATTTGAGACATTATGAAACACCTATTCTTCATAACCCAACAGTTGGACAGCGAATGTCTCTTACAACAAACTCTCATATTTGGAAGTACGGCGATAGGTTTTATAAACTAGCCAATACGTACTACGGAGATGTTAGGTTTTGGTGGGTAATTGCTTGGTATAACTCTGCTCCAACTGAAGCAAGTCTTATAACAGGAGATGTGATCCAAATTCCAGTGAATCTCGAAAAAGCTTTGAAAGTTTTGGGAGCAACGTAAAATGGCCGATATCGGTGAAAGTAGCGATCTGGTTTCGCAGGCGAAGTCCTACCTTAAGGGGGGAGATTGCGAAAATCTAAATCAAAAAATGAATCAGATCGCCGGCGAAGCACCCGGCGCCGTTGTTGAGATCCAAAATGGAATAATAGCCTACGATGACGCGGTGCAGAAATGGAACGATAATTCTCACCGACGCGTCCATCTCTCAAAGATTTCAGAGTCTGGAATTCCTTCTTATGGGGCGGACGTTCAAGAAGCTACAGCCTGGGAGCCGGCCAGCTTCGACGCGTCACTAGCGTCACTTGCACAGCAAAATGGCGGTCCCTTTAACGTTGCTGGTGGCGAAGCTGTTCTTGTTCAAGACGGTCTTCTGGGTGTCCTTGGTGGTTACGATGGCGCGCCCGCAGGCATCACGATGACAGGCTTCACTGACTTTGCTGGCGGATTAAACGCCGCCTTCGACAATGATCTCCTTCTGGGCGATATGAGCGGCGGTTGTTCATGGGATGCCGATTACAACGATTCGGGATGCAAAACAGCCGCATGTGACGCGGAGGATTCCGACGCCGCCCTCGAACTTCTTAAAATGGTAGTGGATGCTCGCAAAGGCCTGCAAGAAAAGCAAAAGTCTGTTGCAGAACTTCTGCAGGGATATTATAACGATGAAGCTTCCTGTGACGAAAGCCCCGGATTATGGGACAAACTCGTGGACACACTCGCTGATGCCGCTCAGGGCGGAATTGATGCCGCTTGTAAAGGCGCAGCCCAGGTGGGGTTTGACTGTCCTGATGAGGTAGTGAGCGCAAACGCTCAAGAAGAAATAGATAATATTGAGGCGAAAACTGATCCTGCAGTAGGGGGCACCGGCGCCGACACCGATGCCACGAGAGCGGCAGCTGCAGCAAAAGAACATGCTGGTGTTCGCAATTTCAAAGAACAGTGTTATTTATTGACGCATATGGTGACATTAGGAAATCATAAAAAGCTGAAAATTGAAAAACATAACCCTAAAAAACTTCCTTATAGGACTCAGGGCCCCCCAAAGACGACACCATCAAACGCTTGTTTAATGGCTCAAGGCCCTTCATATGGTTTTATAAATACTTTAACTCAGCCACAAAGCCAAGCTATTTTTTTTAATATGGAAAACAAAGACATTTCAACTTTGATGCCCATGATTGAGTTTTATAAAATACACACAAACCCGACAGATCCTTCAGCTAAAGAATGGGAACAAAAATACGAATTTGACTCAAACGCCACTAGGAAAGACTTAGAGAATCTTTTTAAAACTAAAACAAAAAGAGGCTTTGGCGTTGGTATAAAAGATTTTGAATTTACATATGAAGGTAGCAATCCATTTGCGGCCAAAAAGAGTATTTCTGCAAAATTAACTATTTTTGCTAATGATTTTGATGAACTACTAATGGATCGTGGCGGCTATAGCTATATTGAACTAGCGTTAAAAACAGGGGGCACAGAAAAATCGTTTGCTGCGGCCAAAAGTGCTTTGGACGAAAAATATGGCGAAGACAGAACCGTTAAAGAGGATTCTGCGTTTGAAAAGGAACTTAAAGAGATTAAACAGAATTTAACAAGACTTAGCTTCAGACTTAAAGCAACTGTAGGTTGGGCAATGCCAACTGGAGATTTGTCTCATTTTGGCTCTGCTGGTGGTTTTTTACAAAGTTCTGGCTATAGTCGATTTGATCTCAAAAATGGGATATATGATTCTTTTATGACATTAAATCTGACACCAACTACTCACGAATTTGATATCGACCAGCAAGGTCGTGTTAATTTTACAATAAATTATTTAGCTTACGTTGATGATTATTTTGATCAGCCGAATTTTAATATATTTTCCAAGACGGAGATATCCTTGAGGACGCGCACGAGGGCATTGAAATATAAAAATCTACAAAAAATTTGTAAAACGTCAGAACTCGCCGCAATTAAATCGGAAGACCTTAAAAACAAGGTCGTTAAAAGAGACAAAGAAGAAAGCTTGTTCACAATTGTGGATGAATTAATTAAGAGAAAAAAAATGAGGTATATTGCCATTAAATATGAGGAATTGATTAATTTTCAAAATCATGGCCCATTCGCTAGTGGCTCGTTGGATCCCGAAAAGCTTGGGCTGGCTCCAAGAACCCTTGAACAGGAGCTAAAAGACCTTTACAAGGCAACAACCGGTCTCGCCGCCACTGACGCCGAAGACGACCCTGAAAAAATTCTCAGATTGAGTAAAATGGCCAATCATGAGGAATATAATAATATTTCGTTTTTTTACGTAAGCGATTTAATGGATATAATACTTGAAGGAATAGATCTAAATTTACAGAACTTGCCGGCCGCACTCAAAGAATACGCGAAAGAAAGCATAGCGTCCGAAGAGATATCGGAAGAGGACTTGATAGAAGAGACTCAAAAAATTGAGCAATTCTATCTAAATTATAAAAAGTTTAGGCTATTGTTGGGGCCGTTAGAAATTGTAGATCCTAAAGGTACCGGAAAAACTGATTTTATAAATTTTGGCGACATTCCTATTTCTTCTAGATATTTTGCTGAGTGGATGACAGAGAAGCTTATTAAAAAAGAACAAGCCGTATATCCATTGACTAGATTTTTAACTGACTTTTTTAATACTCTTGTAAGGGATTTTCTCAATGATTCTGAGTGTTTCGAGGGAGAGGTAAAACAGAAAACAAGGCTAAACCAAGCTGTTATAACTTCTTATAATAATTCTGGACAAAGCGAATCCGACGAGATTACAGAATATATGATGTCGCCCCAAGGCAAGCTGCAGGGCGGCAAGATGACCAAGGATAAGTGGCCATCGCGAATGCATGTCGATTGTGCGCCTAGGCCAATACTAAATATTTATGGAAGCAGGGACTCCCCAATTAGTAACCCTGGCTCTAGCAGAGAAATAAACTATTTAACATTCTTTGCCGGCAGAACACAGCCAACCGAATTGATGCAGGGGGATCGCGAACAGGATGAGCGTCGTGGTATTTTTCATTATGTGCTTGGAAAAAACAGAGGGATTGTTAAAACGATTCAGTTGTCAAAAACAAATGCTAAATTCTTGAAAGAATTGCGCTTTGAGCAAGAGGGGTATAATGGTCTAGAACAGTTAAGAGAAGTTTATGACATTAATGCGACAACATACGCTAATGTTCATACATTCCCTGGAACTTATATTTTCGTAGATCCGCGTGGTTTTGCTCCTGGCTCGATGGTCAATGGTAAAAGCTTAGATTTAACGCAGTTTGGAATAGGGGGCTATTGCATGATTATTCGTTCAACACATAAATTTGGATCGGGCGTTGCTGAGTCTTCTATTACAGCTAAATGGGTTGCTTCTATTGGAGCCACTGGTACAACACAGATTCCTGCCGCCAAAAACGAAGGAGAGGACGAAAGTACCGTTCCCAGCAGCGACAAGCGATGTGCGACGGACGAGGCCGCCACCTCCGAGCGTCTACTTGGTTCCCTCGATATGAGCTTTTTAGACGGTATTATGGAATTTGATATGGATGTATTGAAAGAGTGGGGGGATACCGTCACGGAGAAGGTCAAGACCTTTGTGGCTGAGACTTTTTAGTATTGGTGATGGGACATAGGAGAATAAAATGTCAGTTTTTTATAGCGAATCGAACGATGAGTCAACAATAGATCTTTACAGAAAAAGGTTGATATATCATGGTAGGCTCATTGAGCGGTATGGTAGAGAATATTTTAACTTTACTGATTTTAATCGCGGCGAAAAGTTTTTTTACGGAAGAGTAAATCGTCTTTTTGTTCCAATCACTTACAATAATGGAATTCCTTTAAAATCCTTTAACTCTACAATCTCATCAACATCGGAATTCCAAGCTGCTAATTTTGTTGTGGACGCTTTTGAGGCTCTGGCTCAACAATTTGAAAAGTGTTCGATGACAGGAAAAATTAGTCCTGCTGACCCTTTCTTGAGCAATTTACGCATTCACAAAGCATACCAAGCACCAGATATGTTGTATGGTCGCCACCTGCAAGCTCATTTTGGTGCAATTGCTGGTGATTTTTTAGAGAAGAAAATAAAAGTTAAAGATTTTAGTGAGTTTATGCGAGAGCTTAGTAAATTGCTGGTTAAAAGTGCCCATACTGTTCCGTTTACGCAGACGGCCTATATGAAAAGTAGACGTTGTCCGATTTTGTCAACTGGTTTGGCTTTAGAAATAGCAGACTTGGATGCTGCGAATGACGAAGAAAAAGTAGCACAATTCATTGACAGTCCCAATTGGGAATTTTATCTTAATGCTTGTAGGAGTTATGGTTTTATGGTTGACCGTGCTGTTCCATGGCGCCTCGTAGCTGATATTGGCGCTTCACATATGCTTAAATATGCAACTGTGTACGGCCTCCAAAAAACCGATGTAATTCTATTTCGAGGATATGAATCTACGCATTCAAGATATTTTGCAAATTTTAGATTTTGGCTTTTACAGTTATATAATCAAGTTAGATTGCCATTTTTTTCAATACGAGAGGATTGTCGGGGTACCACGATATCAAAAACGATTGTGCCTAAAACATATTCTATAGAAGCACTTACACAAAAATATTCTACAGTATATTTTTTGGAAGCATATTGTAGAATTAGACTTTTAGAGGAAGAGTCTAAATTTGAGCATTTTGAAAAAGACATACTTGTAGATGATACAGTTGAGTTATATCAGGCAAAAAACCTTATGGCGGCCTTAAATAAATTTGAAACAATTGTTAATAAACCATTTGACTATCGAGGCTCAATAAGTTATACTAAGAAGTATCAACAAGCTATACGAAATGCGGAGGAGCCTTGATATTTCAAACATTGGACGATAAGTCCGAATGCGTGGGCACATACGTTGGTGGAAAATTATATTTTGATGAAGTTCCTGCCGGCTTAACAAAAACATGGAAATACACAGGATCGATCACAGATCCCAATGTGGAATATGCATGGCTACGTTGTGGTGGTCAGTCATTAAAGCAAGTGTGCCCTGAAGACCTGATTGAAGAGTGGCGCCGTCTCCAGCGGAGATTTGAGGCCTACTTGAAATCTTTTAGAATAGGCAGGATTAACATGCGAGAACATTGTTTCTATGATCTCGTACCAAAGGACTTTCTACAGCAGTTTTGTGAAGCAAAAAATAAAATCACGGAATACGTTTTTGAGAATTATGAAAAACCTGAGAATTACGAACATTTAGATAAAGTTCAGAAGTTGCTTTATAAAATCAAATACCGTGACTTGAATATCACTGGAGAGAATAGCAAAACCTTGTTTTATTTGACTCATATGCGTGAACGAGCACAAAAATTGTTAAAAGGGCCCCAGCATGTAGATTATAATTTGTTTGGCACTGTGACCGGTAGATTGGCTACAAATACCAGTTCTTTTCCTGTTCTCACAATGATGCGCGAGTTGAGAAAGCTTGTGAAGCCACACAATGATTGGTTTATTTCATTGGACTATAATGGTGCGGAAGCACGGACCTTTCTTGCGCTAGCGGGGAAAAGCCAACCGCAGGAAGATATCCACGAATGGAACAAAAATAACGTTCTTCGAAAAAAAGACTTGACAAGAGACAAGATGAAGACTATATTCTTTACATGGCTATATAGTCCCGATGATAGTGAAATTTTAAGAAATAACGTCTATGACAAGAAAGCGGTCTTAGAAAAATATTATGTTGACGGACGGGTAAATACGCCTTTTAAGCGAAGTATTATTGTGGAGGAAAGAAAGGCATTGAATTATTTGGTGCAAAGCACGACAGCCGATTTGGTGCTTGACAAGGCCGTTGAAATTGACGAATTCTTACAGGATAAAAAGTCGTTTGTATCACATGTTGTTCATGATGAAATTGTATTAGATATGGCCGATGATGAGCGCGAATTAATTGTAGACATTAAGAAGATGTTTACAGAGAATAGTTTAGGAAACTATCTTGTTAATCTGAAAGCCGGAAAGAACTATTTAGACCTGGAAGACCTTAAAATATGATATCTGTTATTGGGCTTGGAAATGCTGCTTCGGCTATTGCAGAAAAGTTTTCTGCTCCCTCAAATTATAATGTATATTTGATGAATGATAAAATAGCTCGTTCGTCCAAATATAAATTTAAGCTAAAGACATACGAGGATCCAGAAGATTATGAAAAGAACGTCCCGAATGTGAAAAAGTTTTTTAAGGACATTGATGATCACGTTCAATTTATTATTGTCGGCTCTTCTTACAGTTCGAATTATTCATTGGGAATTCTTGAGCAAATTAAAGATAAAAGAGTGGATGTATTTTACATAAAACCCGATACTGAACTTTTAACCGGGGTTCCTCTCCTTATAGAGAGTGCGGTATTTGGCGTTTTACAAGAATATGCCCGTTCTGGACTACTTAATTCAATCACGTTCTTTTCAAACCTAAATCTAGAAAATATTTTGCAGAATATCCCTGTTAAAGAATACTATGATACATTGAATAGCTCCATTTTTTCTACCATTCATTATTTGAATTATTTTGAACATTCTGAACCTGAAATCGGTCAAGTTTCAAGGCCAGCGGAAACCCATCGTCTTAGAACAGTGGGTATGCTGGACATGAAAAATCTTGAAGAAAAATGGATTTTTGACCTTGACATCGACCGTGAGCTATGTTATTATATGTGTATCAATGAAAAAAGATTGAAAGAAGAGGGTGGGCTTCATCGAAAGCTTGTTAATATACTAAAGGAAAAACCAAAAAATGCTTTTAGAAAAATTTCATATGCTATCTATGAAACCCCACTACAACAAGACTTTGGGTTTTGCGTTGCCCACACTAACGCAATCCAAAAAAACTCTTGACTTGCTTAGTTGAGAGTGTTATACTAGAACAGTAAGGAACGCTTATTGTTCACTCATAAACATCAAAAAAAGGAGATAAATTATGGGAATTGATATGGAGCTAATGCGCCGAAAGCTCGCAACACTACGCGGCGAAAACACTAACGGAAACTCTGTCTGGTTTAAGCCAGATGAGGGTGATACGGATATTCGTATCGTTCCAACGAACGACGGAGATCCATTGAAGGAGATGTTCTTCCACTATAATGTAGGAGATCATCGCGGAGGCATTCTTTGTCCAAAGCGCAACTTTGGCGAGCATTGTCCCATTTGCGAATTCGCTTCTACGCTATGGCGTGAAGGAAGCGATAACAACGACGAGGAAAGCAAGAAGCTGGCGAAGTCACTCTTTGTTCGCACTCGCTATTTCTCACCAGTCGTTGTAAGGGGTCGAGAGGAAGAAGGTATCAAAGTCTATGGCTATGGTAAACAGGCTTACGAACTTCTTCTGGGTTATATCCTAGATCCCGAGTATGGAGATGTCACAGATATCACTGAGGGTACGGACATCACTCTTACTTATACTAAGCCGACTAAGCCCGGTGCGTATCCTCAAACCAACCTCAAGATGCGTCGTAACACATCGGCTTTGCTGGAAGACAAGGATGCGATCCCCGCCCTCCTTGATGGCATGCCTGATTTTGATTCTCTATTCGAGCGTCAAACTCCAGCGCAAGTTGACGCGATTCTTGATGAACAACTCGCGAGTGATGGTTCCGCTGAGAGTCGTTCATCTGAGACTGCTAAGTATGGAAGCGCTGATAACAGCGTTGACAAGGCTTTTACCGAGCTAATGACTGGTAAGTAATTGAGGTTAGTCCCGCAGGGAGGCATGGGGAACAGATGCCTCTAATTTTTTATTAAAACATGCTGGAGGGCATATGAGAGAAAAGCATAATCATGGTGCGTCTCGCTCTGGAAAGAAAAGCGAAGACCGTGTAACGATAGTTACTGCAGAGAGCGGATTTCAACATTTGAGGCTTATAAGTGACTTTAAAAATTCAATTCATAAATATGATGGAACCGTTCGTCTTGAAAAGCCAGAAAAATATACACTCGCCAAGAAGAAGAGAACAAATCATTTTTTCAGCGATGGCCTGATAAACAATCCTAAAAATAACAAAGGCGCTATATTAGAGTCTAAGAATTCCAACGCCCATGGAACTACAGAGGAAAAGGTTTTTTATGACCTTCACAAGATAAAAGATGGCGTTTATGGCGATAAATATCCATTGGTATATCTTTTCCAAGGATCTGTGTGTGAGGACGTAAATGAATATCGCTTATTTGCAGATGAAATAAAACGCCTAAAACTCCCTGTACATGTGGTTTTCGATTCCACTTCAGACTTGAGAATCTTTAGTACGTTCATGGAGAAGCTGTTATCGTGAAACCTATCAAAACTAAAGGCGTTCGCTACCTGGGCAGCAAGGCCAAGATCGTTCCTCTTATTGTTGATGTGATTGAAAACTTGGACACAAAGGAGAAGACACTTATCGATGTGTTCACTGGCACAACTCGTGTCGCCCAAGCTTTTAAGGGCTTGGGATATGAAGTTATAACAAGTGACCTTTCCTGGGCATCTGAAGCATATAGTTGTGCAATGGTCTGTAACAATGGCAATATTGAACACTTACAGAAGTACATTGACGAACTTAACGCTTTGGACGGCTCCCCTGGTTGGCTAACAGATAATTACTGTGATATCGTTAATGAGGCCGGCGCACGTATTCAGGTTTGGAAGCCGCACAATGGAGCCAAAGCAGATGCCATTCGTGAGAAGATTGAAACATATGATATCCCTCACAGTGATAAGATGGCACTTGTAGCTTCGCTTATTTTTGCACTTGACAAGGTTGACAACACCGTGGGACTGCAGCAGGCGTACTTGAAGGGGTGGAAGAGCAAGAGAGTAAATGAAGAAATAAAGCTTTGTTTGCTGCCAGTCCCCGAGGGCCCTGCTGGTACTCATATTGTCGGAGATGCTTTAAAGATTGATTATCCCCGTGCAGAAATAGCTTATTTAGATCCGCCATATACACCGGCGGATTATTCAACCTACTATCACATTTGGGATAGCATCACTCGCTGGGATAAGCCTGAAGTTACTCTTAAGACTAATCGTCGTATTGACCGGTCCAAGAGCAACAAAGAAAAGCGAGACAAAGATATGATTAGTCCATGGTATAGTAAAAAAACCGCTTATGAGGCAACTTTACAATTAGTTGACAGACTTCCGGTTAAATATGTGGTATTCTCTTATAGTGATGAAGGGCTTATCACTATGGACCAAATGAAAGAAATGGGCTCTAAGTATAAGAGTTTTCAGATTTTTAAAAAGGAGCACACTCGACATGTTATGTCTAGAATTGGTGCTGGTGGAGCAAAGGCCGAGAAGGCAAATAAAAAGAAGAATGTAGAGCATGTAATTGTCATTGAAAAAGAAAATGAATGGCCCAAGGCTCTATCTCATACTGGATGTGGAGGCTATTATAGCTCTAATCCGTGCCGCGCACAAACATGTAATCCGGAGCATGATTATTGCTCAGAACACCAAAAACAACTTGACATAGCCCCAATAATTTGATATAGTAATAATACAAGGAGGATATCGATGGCTAGAAAGGCACAAACAAAGCCCGGTCGTGTAGCAATGCAAGACCTGATGAAAATCGTCAACAAGAAGGCTGGCAGAAATGTAGCCCATGATTTAACTGGCTCAAACCCGACACAAGTAAAAGAATGGATTCCCACTGGCTCGCGCTGGTTGGACTCAATTGTTTGTCGTGGCCACGTAGCAGGCATCCCTGTTGGAAAGATCACAGAACTGGCCGGATTAGAGTCTACAGGCAAGTCATACATGGCTGCACAAATTGCAGCAAATGCTCAGAAACAGGGAAAATTAGTTGTATATTTTGACTCGGAGTCAGCCATCGACCCTGACTTTTTGGAACGCTCAGGGTGCGACCTAGAGCGCTTAATGTACATCCAGGCAACGTCTGTCGAGTTCGTTCTAGAGACGATTGAAGAGCTACTTGGAGCGACTGATGAAAAGCTTGTTTTCATCTGGGATTCCTTGGCTTTGACGCCTGCCATCTCTGATATTGAGGGCGATTTTAATCCTCAATCATCAATGGCAGTAAAGGCTCGCATTCTGGCAAAGGGTATGTCAAAGTTGACTATTCCGATTGCAGATCAACAAGCTACTTTCCTGGTTTTGAACCAGTTGAAGACAAATATCCCGTCAGGGCCTATGGCTCGTCAAATTGCAATGGTAACGCCTTATACTACCCCTGGTGGAAAGGCTATGCACTATGCCTACTCTTTGCGTATCTGGTTGACAGGGCGCAAGTCAAAGAGTTCCTTTGTCACAGATGAAAAGGGATTTCGTATTGGATCTGAGGTAAGGTGTAAGCTAGAAAAGTCTCGCTTTGGAACACAAGGTAGAAACTGTACTTTCCGCATTATGTGGGGTACCCGAGATATTGGTATTCGCGATGAGGAAAGCTGGTTTGATGCCATTAAGGGTTCAGATTATTTGACGAGCGCTGGTGCGTGGTACACGCTCACAATGCCCGATGGATATACTAAGAAGTTTCAGCCGTCTA
>Ga0080013_1002824_pt1 | contig 19524 bp, 25 predicted proteins | sample ETNvirenome_6_85_FD_69236 | JGI IMG/M metagenome (GOLD analysis project Ga0080013, IMG submission 69236) | Marine viral communities from the Pacific Ocean - ETNP_6_85 (SPADES assembly) (version 2) | ecosystem: Environmental > Aquatic > Marine > Oceanic | place: Pacific Ocean | collected 2013-06-19 | reverse complement strand
TCTCGGTTGACTGGATCATCACGGCGCTTTTGCGCGATTTGGCTACCGCTCCCGTTGAAAAGAGGGCGCCTTGGGGCATAACCCTATCGTCGCCCACTATCTCATCCCAGTGAGGAGTGGTGGCGCTTTGCTCTATCGAAAGGAACACCAAGGGCGCCAAAAGCAGAAGTGAAAAGGCGACCCAGAAAGCCGCCCTCACCCATTTTAAAAACTTTAGCATATCATAGTAAGTATGCTACACTTGGTTTTGATAACTCAAAAACACCGGCAGTTCTTCCAATCCGGAGCGTTTTGCGAACCACACCAAATCTTCTCCACCGGTGATCTTAATACGATTTTTTCCGATGGCCACATATACGGGCGCTGTGGCGCCGTTCTTAATAAAATGCTGATACATCCCATCGAAAGCATCTTTTGGCGCACGAAATTCACGTGAAATATAAGGTAGCAATTCTTCCACAGGCATCATCACTGTGTATCGCATGTCATTGGTATTCATAGCCGTGTCATACGCCATAACGCCTCCATCGCACCAATCGAGAGCAATCTGATCCAATGTTGAGCGAGGAGTTGGCATTGGGCGCCTGTTCCGACGAACGGCCCCCAGGCTGCCTGCCTGGCCTCCAAATTGGCCAAACGATTGTTCATTAATCTTCTTTCGGCCCGGCGTTACGTCTTCAGGCGGGAGCCATCCGACACCGACGGCCGGATCAACTCGCACTCCAGGCACCTTGTCTGAGTCGATCAGGGGCAGTAGCACATTTTCGATGTACTCTGCACTCGACTGAACGCCCTTGCGAACGAACTTGACGACAAAGCGCACCTTGGTCGCACCGATGAGTGGGGTCTTGCCGACAAGATTAACGGTGGTTACGTCAAGCAGGCCGCGGAGCTGATCTTCTAGTTGCTTGGTCTTCTCCATTCTCTCGTCAGATACGACAGCGGAGATTTCAGTACGATATAGACGAATGTCGGGCACAGCTTCTTGCAGCATATTGTCGATGCGAGCAATCTGATCTTCAATGCTCTCGACTTGTTCAGAAAGGCCGCCGGCATAGTTGCGCAACTGCGATGGTGCTGCGCCGCGGCGATTAAGTTCTGCGGCCACATAGTCGTCGAACATAACGGGCTTCCCTAGATTATTCGGATCGTCCATCTCTATTTGGCCTTCTTCGTTATAGATGCGGAATTGGCGCCTGTTCATTGGTCTGAGAAATCTCGCTTGCGCTACGTATTTTTGCACCTCGTCCATCTTTTCCCAGTTGTCCTGAATCCATTTCGCAATCATAATAATGCGTTCGGCGCGGGTATCTCCGCTCGTTGCCGAGGCGCCATAAGTACTGTCCAGGGAGCGAATGACGGTCATTGCGGTGTTTCCTCCCAAGAGAGCGGCCTTCATTCCTTCCGCGTGTTGTTCCACCGGCTCCATTCGCATATCTAAAACGTCGTTTGCTGCCTTCTTCACAAGGTCGGGATTCTTGTTCAATAGTTTAACGACTTCCTTAACGATCTCAAACTCTTCTGCGCTATCATTAGAGTCAACTTTAATGAGAAGACGCCACGAAAAAGTGGTGACTGGAAGTTTTTGCAGATTGGCCATGTCATGTTTCGTATTCACAAATACCAAGAATCGCGTGTCGTTTGCTAGCGCCATTTGGGTCGGCTTCCACGCGTACTCTCTTCCAAGCGGAAGATCAAGCTGGTCTCTATCTCGGCCTTGCGCCTGTGCGCTTATAATCGTTAACTGTCGGGCCATTTGTCTGTTGAGTGTCTCGTTCTCAAAGAATGGAAGTCTCCCCCACCCTGAATATGTCTTGGGCGTTCCAAAGGCATCCGTCACCCATCGGGGCACATTGGTGGCGGAGACCAGATCAAAATCAAGGTAGAGAGGAACGTCTATTGAAATTTTACCATCCCAATCATTATCAATCGTGTTGCCTGGGCCGTCGCGGAACCAAAACTGGACTGCAGTGCCCTGTTGATCGTAATAAAAGTTCTCTAGCCCGTCTTTCTCCATCTGTGCGAGATTATCTTTTTCTCGATCCCAAGCATTCTTGAGTGCATATCCTTCTTCCGCCAGGTTCGATCGAGCGGCCTGTTGGTGCTCTAAATACTCTTCTTCAAACCCATTGCGAATCGATGTTCCAAAATACTCTAACTCACTTAGATCCAGATCATCTTGTCCGGTGGACCAAATAGAAAAACTATCGCTTGAGCGCGCGGTGATCTCAAGGTGCGCTGTTGGTGCTACTTTCGCAAACGGATCTGCGCTATTCGCGGATGCTCCTTCTAACATTTTCACTTCGTAATCTACTTCCACATCTTCGCCCGGCAAGTCAAGCAATGACTCCACATCGAGTTCGCTTCTAAAGTCGCGGCTATCGCCAGTGTAAGAATCAACAGGAATATTGTGAGCTATGCGCTTGTCGGGCTCATACCTCGCCTGGCCTTCCGTTCCCATTGTGGGGCGATATTCCTCTCCTTCTTTTACAAACCCTTTCCAGCCCAAATCGACCTGCATAATGCATTCTGCGCTGGCGCGCACGTAAAGATAATCACCCATACCATGGTCCTCGGGCTCGTCAAACCAAACGCTGCAGTTGTCCAAATCAGAGAATTCATGATTAAGCTCTGCAATGGCCTCCTCGGCCGCACCCATCATTGATTCGATACCCCCTGCAATAGTTACGCCGGGATTCTCTTCGCGCAGGTAGTCGTTCATCTCTTCAAAGCCATGGGGGTCACTGGAGTGCTCGCCCGTCTCATGGATTTCTTGAACCTGAGCGTTCTTTACGAACCAGTCAATATACGGCCACGCGTCTTCAACCGGCGCGTCGTTGGACCGGCCCTTGATTTGATAGAGTGTGGCGCCGCCGGCGGATTGATCCCAGGTCATTGTAACATAAGATGATGATTCCTTGCGGCGACCGTGCTTCTTCCGCAAGGATACGAGCACACCGCGAGTATCGCCACCACAGTGTCCCATTCGTTCGCCCTCCACGCTGCAATTGGATGTCTTAAGATTATACCAATAATACCCATCGTCAAAGGTGTGGATGATGTTGTCCGGGTCTTCTACGTTATTTAAGTACTCTTGCGCAATGTTGTATGCTTCGTTAATGTCGCCTTCTGCGCTCTTAATCATTTCAAAGTGTGTGGCGTCCTCATTTAAGAAAGCGAAAAGTATGTCGTACTTAAACCAAAAAGTTCTTACAGTATCCGCGATTAAACTATCTAAGTATTCTTTTGTGTTTTCGACTTGTTCACTCGGAATGTCCAGCTTGCTAAGGTTCTTTAGGGCTTTGCGGAATGAACGCATCCACGTTCCAGCGGGCTTGTCCAGGGCGTTCTTAAGGTTTTTAATAACGAACTTAACTTGTTCAGAGGCCTTTTTCATCTCATCGTCGTACTCCGTGCGCTTGTATGTGGTGTCGGCGCCGGTTCTGTACGGCGTGAATGTTCGGGCTGCTATATCTGTTGGGCGCCCATCGCCACTAAGTTTATCAGCCATCACATAGTCGCCGTAGTCGTCGATGAGTTTGTTTACTAACTCAAATTGAAGACCGCTGCCGCGCGGTAGCTGCTGCTTTTTCCAAGCGTGGCCGGCGAATGTCTTTGCCTTTTCTGATGCGTGCGGCATCGCTTCTTCAATATAGTCAATCACGTATTCGGGGAGCCCGATGTCTCTAACTCCCTCTGTTAATCTCACTTCTTCGTTGAGATACTCAAACCAATTACCCGTAGAAATATCCATTTATATAAACTCCAACATTATAAATAGTTGTTTTTATCAGTATCTACGCAAAAGCGTCGGTCTTTAGTAGCACCGCTGTGTCTTCCCAGGTTTCCACCTCGTAAGCGCTTCCGTTTGGGTGCTGTCGCAGTGCAACCGCCAAGGCATAGTCATTCCCCGGAAAGGGAATCCTATCGCCTACAAAGACAATCTCGTTGCATTCTAGGGCTTCTTTAAAATATCGCTCCACAACCTGCGACTTATCGTTGCCGCTGTTAAAGACGTCGATACTGACGGCACCCCCAATGACAAAATCTAGCGTCCGGTATTTGCCCTTTAATTCAGCGACAATCTTTTCTCGCTCGGCGTGGTCGGGATCGTATTCTTGATATGCTTTTCGTTGTTCTGGGGTAGCGTTGCGGCCCACAATCGAAAAGTTTAACATACCTATCCTCTCTTCGTAGTGGTTGCTCGCCTTGAGAGGAAAGTCCGACTCTTTTACAATGCGGTCAAGATCCTTGTACAATCCTGCGGGTGCTTTAAACTTGTTTTCATAAATGATATCCCACTCATTGAACGCTCGGTGGGCGCTGTCGTCACGGCGCTGACAGAAAACATTCCCCATGCAGGCAAACACGCCGTGCGTTTGGTTGACTATGCTGTCGCCCAGCTGATCAAGAATGCGAACAAAGGAGCCCCCCGATACGATGTACACTTCCTTATTCTGCATCCACTCCAGAAATTGAGATTTAAATTTCTTATCAATCTTAGCTTTTGCGGGCGTTAGTGTGCCGTCTACATCAAATAAATATATTCTGCTCATCTCTTATAGTCATCAGCCAAGCGAACTACATCATTTAAGTGGGGAGTGGACACTTCCACTAGTTCTACGAACTTATCGCCAGCACCAAATCGATGTACTTGATTGGGCTTCACGTGAAATGATTGGCCTGCAGGAATGTGGATTGGCGGACTCTCCTCGTCTGTATAATTAAGTAGGGTGCCTTCGGTTACATATACCGTTTCTTCCTTAATTTCATGATACTGCAGCGATAGCCGCTGCTTGGCGTCGATATGCAGGAGCTTTCCCACATAGCTCTCTGTTTCTGCCCAGATTAATTCAAAGCCCCACGGCTTTTCTACAATTCTCATTTTACCTCCAAAACAACTGGCAACCAACTATCAAAAAAGACAGACCAACACACGTCATCGTTTTTGCCGTGAACATACTTTCATTCAAAAAATACCATGTTAAGATCGGAAATGTTAAATAAGACATACAAAAAACAAGGAACCTGGGGCCCCAGACTTCTTGCATCTCGGAGTATGCCATCTTTATACCATACCAGAAGCAAAGGCCCGTTGGAATAGAGTATATCATCATTGTGAGAAGTGGCCTGTCTTTCCACCATTCCCACACAAATTGTGAATTTAATTGAAACCAAGCCAGGCATTGACCCAGAGCAAACAAGAAGCACGCGAATAATAGATTAGAAGTTGGCAATTATAATCTCTCGGCAATCTTTTTTATTTTCAACGATGCGACCGTACTCGTTTATCATCGTCATGTTATAGTCTTTGTATAATTTAAAAACCTGCGAATGTTTCGCATATGTTAAAACACACTTGTGGTCTGTAAGATCTGTGAATTTCTTTACTTTTTTATGATATACTCGGGTGTCTTCGAAGCCTATGCCAACACCTTCTTCGAAATAATTATATGAGTAATCCCCCATGGGAAAAAACAAATAATCAGGTGCTACAACCTGGGCGGCGCCGGATAGAAAATCTTCACCCTGATCAAACTTCATATGAAAATGTTTAGGTTCAAAGGTTCTAATTCTCGACAGAGCAAACTGCAGCGCCTGATCACCTTTGTTGGTGTGTGCTCCGGATGACACTCTTCCACTATCCGAGTAGAAACTTAACAGATAAAAAATGGCGGCGCGCACAAAAGGATCCTTATACTCCATCCACTTATCTTGTGTATAATAAAACATCTTGGTATCATCCTTGAACATTTTTGAAAAATACTCTGCTATGGAGGCAATCCTTTTTGGATCAGTCTGCATACATCGCCAAAACTCATAAACACCATATGACGTGGTGTGAGCCACAAGAAATACATTGTACTTTAATAGCTCGAATTCTGCCTCGCCGGAAAAAAACAAAAACGAATCTACCACACTTTTTGGCGGAATCAGCTTTTTAAGAATGGGAGAGGCGTTAGACCTCTTGTTTTTCAATTGTATGGGGCTCTTCATTTTCTAAACCATTCGTGTGTCGAAATGCGCCAAGCTTCTGGAGTAAGTCATTCACGTCTACACCGGTGCCGGGACCAGCAGAACGCTGTTGAGTGGGCTGTTCCGGGTGGGGTGGGGCGGCCTGGGACGATTTCGCTTGATAAGAGATATATCCGTTAATTATGTTGGATATGTCCCCCAAGACAGAAGAAGCCTCCTCAATTGTCTTCCTTGTTGTGTCGATCCTCGCCACCGTTTTAAGTGAAAACTGGTCTTCGGGGTTCGATGGCTGCAGCTTTGTGGTATTAATTTTTTTCAATGCGCTTACGGCTTTTGCCATCAGGCGATCGATCTCCGTCGGTAAATCTTTTACGGCAATTGAGTATTGCAGTGTTACTCTGGTATCATCTTCAAACATTTTTTATCCTCTCAAAAGTTGTTTTTGTTGGTTAAGGGTGGACTCGACCAGATCTGGGGCGCCCACCACAATGATCTCGGTACCTGTGTGTCCTCGATTAATTGTTAATTTTGTAAACTTGTGCTCGGGACGTAAGCTATCGGGAAGGCGGCCTTGCTCATTTAATTGTTGCATGCGCGATTCTTCACGAATCATTACCACGTGCTCTGGATTTATAAACACCTCGCGGAGGGTATAATTTTGTTGGGTTGTCAGGGTGGTGTTGTGACACACCTCGGTTAGTTTAACTAGCATCTTTCCTCCATTGGGTACACGTCTCTTCGTTTAAGTTTCCACTCATGACCATTAGCATAAACTTGATAAATATGTTGACTCGTTTCACTCAGGTACACACCCACAGTCGGTCTTTCGGTCCTTCGCAATCTCATTCCTCTTTCTGTTTCACACCACAGTTCAACACCTTGTGGAATGTGAACCAAGTCTCCTTGTTGCATCACTTGTCCTCCGTTTGGATAATTCCAAAGTTGGTGGTCATAAGGGTCCCAGCACAACTAGCTGCATTAATTAGAGCTGTCTTTGTAACTTTCACCGGATCTATTACGCCATTGACTATCAGATCCACCATCCCTCCGGAACGAAAATCCCAACCATCACCAGGGGGGGCTTTCAAGACTTCGGCAATAATCAAATCGGGAGATTCGCCGGCGTTGAGAGCCATTTGCCGAATGGGCTCGTAGCATGCGCCCTTAATCACCACGGCACCAACGCCCTGATCCGACTGCCCATCTGAAACAATGCATATCTTCTGACATGCCCTGAGAATTGCGGCTCCGCCGCCGGGAATAATCCCCTCTTCCTGCGCTGACTTAACGGCCTCAAGCGCATCTTCAATTCTATGCTTGCGTTCAGTCATTTCCACCTCGGTAGAGCCCCCGACGCGAATCACTGCCACCCCAGAGGCCAAGCGTGCAACCCTTTGTTGCAGAGTATTCGCGTGTTCTATCGAATCCTCCTGCTCTATGTCCGACTTGAGGCTTTCAATTTTGACATCTATCTCTTCGATACTGCAATTGCCACCGACAATTGTTGTGGTGTGCTTGCTACTTTCAATAAATTTAGCAGATCCAAAATGTCTCATCTCAACATCAGATAGTTTTAAGCCTTGCGCGCGCGTCACGAAGTTGGCACCCACTGAAAGTGCCAAATCGGCAAGGAGTTGGCGGCGCTGCTCCCCATAAAGAGGCGCCTTGATGCCGGCAACCTTTAACGTGCCTCGCATCGCATTCATTATCATAGCCGCCAGTGCCTGGCCTTCAATTTCCTCGGCCACGATGACAAGGGGCCGGCCTTCTCGCGCAGACATCTCCAGAACAGGCAAGATCTGTTCCACATTGGTTATCTTGTAATCGGTCACAAGAATAAGAGGCTCGCTGTGATACATCACCGATCTGCGCTCGTCCGTAATAAAGGCGCTAGCGCAATATCCAGAATTGAACTTGAATCCTTCGGTGATGTCCAGGGACGTTTCCAAAGAGCGAGATTCCTCGATGGTGATAGAGCCATCTTGACCAACGCGGTCAACAGCCATGGAGATCAAGGAACCAATCGAAGGGTCGTTATTTGCCGAAATAGTTGCGATATGTCGAATATCTTCGAGGGACGCCACCGGGGTGCTCATCTCCTCTAGATTCTTAACCACCTCTTTGGCCGCGGCATTTACCCCTCGCTGCAACTCGGTAGGGGAGATTCCGGAAGCAATGAATCTCTGGGCTTCTTGAAGAATGGCGCGTGCCAGCACAGTTGCGGTGGTGGTGCCATCTCCTGCGGTGTTGTTGGTTTCAATCGCGGCTTGTTTTATAATTTGAACTGCTGCGTTTTCAAAAGGGTCCTCACAGGCCACAAACGCCGCCACTGTTACGCCGTCCTTTGTAATAAAGGGAGTTTTACCTTTCTCTTGAAGTAGAACATTGCGGCCACGTGGCCCCAGGGTCGAAGCCACATTATCGGCTAGCTTGTTCGCTCCATTCATTATCTTTTGTTGTAGTGTTTGATTGTCGTCGTATGCTCGACCCATTGATACCTCTAAGTTATGTTAGTATTATAATCGATTGTGTAGAGAATGTCAAATGTTATTTGTTTAAATTTCTTCTGTGGCCGGCTCGGCAGATTTAGCCAAAAGTTCCACAACTTCACCACCCTCTTGCTGGGCCTGCTTGTTTGCGTTCATTGCGGTGGAGCGTCGATCCGCACTAAAATACTTCCCTACATTCTCGGTGAAGCTTTTGGTGGTTTCCAAAAGGTTCATCATATCTCCCTGCAATTTTTCAATATAAATTTCAGAGACGGCTTTAATGTTCTCATTAGACAGATCAAGTTCGCCATAATATTCCACATCAGCGATCTGTCTCAGTTTCTTCATACCGGTCCTACTAATGGTCCACTGACTGCCGCCATCCTTACCTGAGCTTTCCATAAGCGCGGACTCTTCTTTCATAAGCCTCTTCTCTCTTTCGTGGAAAGAGCCGAAATAAGACTCTGCGACTTGTTGCGCGGCGTTAACGTAGGCTTGTTCGTATGCCTTCTGTACCTTATTTAAGACTTTTAGATCGGTATCTTGTAGTTTGTTTTTAGCTACCCAATTTTCAAAACTGGGCTCATTTCCTGCCGCGGCATCTCGTTCGGCGGTGTTGGCCGCATCAATTTCATAGGCCTGCACGGTCATTGCATCATATTGCTTTTGCTTTACCGAGGGATCGGCTGGGGCGCTACCCTCATCGTCAAAACCGCCTTCTGCATCAAGGTTTTTATAAAACATTCCTTTACCTTTGGTGTAGCCGGGACACTGCTTGAGGATTTCAAACATCTGCAACCTCCACTCGGGGGAATCCTCCCAAGCTCTAACGTGCTGTTCGAACATTCCGGCGGCGTCACCAAGTAGTGCGGCATTTTTCGGGCTTGCTGTCATTATATCAACGAAGTTATCACGATTAATAATAAAATCAAATATAGATAACTGGGAAACATCGTCTCCGTCTGAGTTTTTGCGAGCGATCAAGTATTTAATAGAGGGAACACCGGAGCCACCACGAATAAACAGATAGTCTATAAGGTTTGTGAAACTGCCATGAATACCAGTATTAGGGCTCAACAATTTAAGACTAACGGCTTCCTCGTCGCCCGTCACAAAGTCCTCAATAGGAAGGGTTCCGCCCACACGGCCAGCGATCTGCGTACCACCAGTGAGTGCCGCCATAAACCCTTCAAAAACAAACCCAGCGGATGATTCGCTATAGTCGTTTAGGCAGGCTTGGAGTGCCTCAATGATCATCATCATATTGAGGATCGCGTTAAACCTTTGTCCAGTTCCCTTTCTTTTGGCGCGTTCTGGATCGACAAAACTATTAACGTGGTCGATGCGTGCCTGAATGCTCGGCTGACGAGTGATGGACGCAAAAATTCTTTCGACATCCTTACGTGATTGGCTATTCGGATCTCCCCACGCTTCATTTGGGTTAAGTTTGGGAATTGGTATAGACATACTGAAGCGCTCGGCCTCTTCGAGAGTGTCTGCTTCGCTCAGTGGGAGCCCCATTATCTCCTCGATCATCTCAAACAAAGATGCGGACGTAATTGTGCGCGCGGACTTTGTGTATTCTTCTCTTAATGCTTCTTTTAGACTGGACATTTAATTAACCTCAGACAATTATGTCAGCTATACCTAATTCTACAGCTTCTTCTGCAGATAAATAGACGTTAACTTTACGTTCTAACAGGTTTTTAAGCTGCTTTTTTGTCATATTTGTTTCTTCCACTAAACTTTCTGTGTACATCTTTTGCAGATCCTGCACGGCTTCCATTTCATTTATTAGGTTGTGAAGAGCACCATGTTGGCCGGCGATGACAGAATGGATCATAACTCGACAATTCTTTCCAATGCGTCGTTTTCCCTTGGTTCCTGCTGCAAGAAGAAGCACGCCGGCAGACATAACCTTACCCATTCCAATTGTATGAATTTCAGTTTCTGTGCGGACTTGTCTCATAATATCATATAAGGCAAACATATCGTCGGCGTTACCACCGTATGTTGACAGATAGAACTCGATTGGTAGGCGCTCTTCTGGTTCGAGGTGCACATTTGTTTGGTTTAGGTACAACATCGCGTGGGCGACTTCAGCAACCTTCTCATCAATAACCTCACAAAACAGACCGACTGTACGTAGTTCTGGTGGCTGTGGGCCCGAAGGCATACCTAGGGCTGCCGGATCAAGGACGACAATTTTCTCTGCGCCGGCGGGCTTTTCTTCTTCCAAAATAGAACCAACTATTTCTCTAATTTTGTCTATCATTTTCTATCCTCCCAGAAAGCAAATACTGCTTCTTTGTTCAAAGATAAATAGTCCATAGCTTCTTCCCAACTATTAAATTCTATCATTTGTTGAAACAAACCTGGGTGATTGTAGATGAGTACCTGCAGGGATCTTTCCTTAAGAGTATCGAGTTCTTTTTCAAAGTTATATTCAAAGGTAGATATTTCAAGACTGCTCTTTTGTGCTTTTGCAAGATATTCTAATGACAGCTCGCGCGCATATGACATATGTTCGATGGCCTTAATCATCGATGACAAGTAAATAACGTGAGAAGCTTTCAATAAAGTCATACTCAACCTGCCGGCATATAAGAAATAAAATGTCTTGTGCGTGACGTATCCAAACACAAACATTAATATATAAAACCACCAATTTTCCATTAAAACCTCACAGAAGAAAGGCCGCTGTTCAGGCGGCCTCTTCATTATAGCTTACTATAGCCCAAGTGTCAAATATTATTTGGTTGCGGTTAGTCTGCTAAGGATTTTTTCGGCTAGTTCTTCGGCCAACTGCTTTTTATCATTATCTTTGGCCAAGCGGGCAGCTACACGACGTGCAACTTCGCTAACTAGTGCATCCTGGTTCTCGTACATATCACGCATTCCCGGAACTTCTTCTTCCTCTTCGGCGTCCATCGCGACTTCTTCTTCACCGCCCATGTCTAGCTCTTCTTCGCCACCCATGTCCAGTTCTTCTTCGCCACCTAGGTCAGCATCCATTTCCATGTCTGCTTCTGCGCCGGCATCTTCTGGGCCAGCGTCCATATCGACCTCGACACCAACCAAGTCAGCTAGTTGTTGGACAAGATTCATAAAGTCATCTTCCTTGTCACCGCCTGCTTCTGCGCCCATATCCATATCCATGTCCATATCGGCTTCTGCATCTTCTGCGCCACCAAGATCGGCATCCATCTCAAGGCCCGCGTCAGCATCCTCTTCGCCACCCATATCCATATCGTCCATGGGGACTTCTTCATCAGCCATCTCGGCCTCTTCTTCTTCTTGTTCTTCTAGGGACACATCGGTTGGATCTTCTCCGTGCTGATATCCCATCTCTTCCAAACGGCCCGCGCCAATTACCGGCAACTCGGCCAATTTCATAAACTGGCGAACTTGCGCCTCTGTTAAAAGTGTTTTACGAGCCATTATAAAATCTCCTTCGATGTTTAAACTCAATATAAATAGTCACCATTTTAGCAATTCCCCTAAAATATCAAAACGCTATCTCTCGATTAGAGAGTTGCCCTTCATCTTGTTAATAGCTTTTGTTTCTATCTGTTTTATCCGAGCAAAAGAGACACCTATTCTTTCGCCTATTTCTCTAAGTGTCATCGTGCCATTCTGATAAACTGATATCAGGCAGCAGTTCTGTTCATCTGGGTAGTCAATCCACATTCGACAACCAGAATCGCTGCAGCCTTTTTTCTTTTGTAGACATTCTCTGGAGCATTGTTTTAAACCGTCCCTTTTCATAGTTCTGGATGCTCCTGGGCCAAAAGATCAAATATGTTCTCTACCTCGCTGTCGTTTAAGCCCAAATCTTTCATAGCTTTTGAACCCTTCTTCCGCAGCTTTTTAGATTTCTCTTTGCGTTTGATGCTTTGCTCCTTTATATCATCGACAAATGTCTGTATTCTCTCGTCTCCGGAGACATATCCACTTACAATGTGTCTAAAAAAATCTGACTGGCGCAAACCGTCGGAGCGCAATCTAATGATTAGCTGAGCATGCCGATAATCGTTTTCAGTGAAAACAATTCTTTTGTTCAATTTTCCGTAATCTACTTTTAAATCATCCACAGTGCTACCATTTTCTTCCGATGATATGCGTGTGGCTCTCTGACAGTCCTGCTGTTGATTGCTGCACGAAATTTGCTGTTGCTTGTAGTTCTGGGATACTTCGTGCTCCAGAATACGATAGTCCTGAGCGGATTCCTCGTTCGAGGTCATTTAAAATATACTTGACGCCGCCGCGATATGGTACTCTGGAGGATACACCTTCGTATGATGCATATCTTCCTCGCCAATTAACCTGTGCTTCCTTGCTGGCCATCCCTCGGTATGTCTTCCAGCGTGAACCGTCCTTCTCTTCGATGATTTTTCCAGGCGCCTCGTTGGTACCTGCCAGCAGAGAGCCGCACATTACAGCATCTGCGCCGGCTGCCAATGCTTTTACAATATCACCAGAATTCCTAATTCCACCGTCAGCAATGATGGCAACTTTGCGATCAGTACTGGCACAATCAAACACAGTTTGCAAGCCCGGCATGCCGTGGCCAGTTTGAATTCTAGTTGAGCAGATGGAACCACCGCCGATATTGCAGCGAACTGAGTCTGCGCCCCAGTCGGCTAAAGCATTGACCCCTTCGAGAGTGGCAACGTTGCCAGCCATAATGTGAAGGCCATCGCCAAAAGTCTTTCGTAAGTTCTCTAGTGCTTCTCTCATTAGAATATGATGGCCGTGAGCAACATCGACACACAGAAAGCTTGCGCCGGCATCGATGAGGGCACTAGCGCGCTCTAAATAGTCACTAGTTGTGCCAACGGCAGCGCCAACAATCGGAGTCTTTTCAGGACTCGTGTCGTGTGTCATCCTAACCATTCTATGTTGGGCCTCAATTGAGCTGTATCGATGAATGACAGCAGTGCCACCATACTTTGACATCGAAACCGCCATTGGGGTCTCTGCTATGGTGTCCATTGGGGATGCAATAATGGGCAGCGGCAGCTTTAAATTATTGCCCAGGTCCGTTGAAGTGTCTACTTCTTTGCGTGAACGAATATCTGAATATTGTGGCACAAGCAATACATCATCATATGATAAGGCCTGTGGGGTGTTATTTGTTTCCATGTCTCACTTGTTTTTGTTTATAAATTGCTCGATATCGCGTACTCGATACCAAGTTTTTTCATTTGGGTCATCGGGATCTGCCAAGAATGTCACCTTTGTATTCTTGCCTGCTGTTTTGGCGTGTGCAAAGGTTGGCACCCCGAAAAAGCCATACTTCTGCTCTAAGTCTAAGCCATCATCCATATTGAACGCGAAGAATAACACGTCGTCAAAAGAATTTGCAATGTCGTTATAATATTCCGCTAAATTATGACAATATTGACAGTGCGATGCATAAAACTTGATCACTATAGAGTGCTCTTCGTCAATCATTCCATCTAGGATCTTGATTACACTCCCTCTATCGATTCTCTGTATCTTTGTTGCCATTTTCTAGTACCTCCCTTGTTTTTCTAATACACTCAGGACAAAATAGCCTTACCACGTCTTGTTTAACCACAACACTCCAAGATTGTACCATTTCGCGACTCTTCTTGTCAAATGGTTCTGCACAAGCTGTGCATTGTTCTGGTAGTTGCTCAAACTGGGAAAATTTTTGGGCGATCTTTTCTGTAGAGTCTTCACCCATCTGTTTTCTCATCGAACGTCGTAGCTTCCTATTCACTATCTTCCTTCTTTTCCTTGGCTGCAACTTTCTTTTCTTTTGTTGTTGCCTTCTTCTTGCGGGTGGACTGGCGCTTGGCTGCACGCGCAAAAGTAGGAGAGTTCTCCGCTGTCACTCTTCGTGGTTTCGACTCACTTTCTTTCTCCGGATCCTCTGGGGGTGGGATATCTGCAGGTGTGATCGGATCTTCTACCTCCATTGGTGCGCCTGCTAGAAGCTTAGCCTCAGCTGCAGCCTTCATAACCGCAGCCTCACTAGCCGACTGGCGCAGATTTGGGACATATTGTTGCAGCGTAATCATGGCGCCCTCGTACTGTGCTAATTTAAATGCGGCAGCAGCGATCTTATCCGCATCTCCTTCTTGGCTGGGGCTATTGTAAAGGTCTCTAATGATACCATACGCTTCCATAGCCTTCGCTCTAAGTTGTAAAATTGCTGCTTGTGTTGTTTCTTCTGATGACATTGTTCCTCCTTTTGTTTTAACGGTTCATCGCACCGAAGATTTGTTGTTCTGTGCTTCCGTCGAACACAACAACTGCTGACGGAAATGGCGCGCTATTGCTGCTGTCGCCAAACTTAAGCCTACCTTTAACAAAGTATAACTCTGATGCCATCATAACATGTTTGTGCCAGTACCTTGTGTCTGTCCGTGATGGAATCAACATCACAACCTTGGTATTCTCTTTTAATGATTCCCTGTAGGCCTTCTCAATCCACCTATCAATACCCCTACCATAAGGAGGGTTGACGAACACTGTGTGGCCTTCCCAGCTTTTAGACAGGCCGTCATCTTCTGCTGTATAGAAGTTTGCGCACTTGGCATTGGTGTCCGAAGCACAAGGATCCAAGCTAAAGGGCCCAAAGCGCCAGTTAAGTTTATCAAAAAATTCTTTTGGGGTTGCCCAATCGCCTGTCTTTGAGCTAAACATTGTTTTTTGTGTTAATTTATTCATTTATCCTTTCCATAGATTTAGTATAATACGTTTCATTCATTTCGCAACCAATAAAATTACGATTTGTGTTTTTTGCTGCGATTGCAGTTGTGGCGGAGCCAGCAAAACAATCCAACACTAAGTCTCCCTCATTGGAATGTTTACGGACCAGTTCCTCAAATAGCGGTAAACTTTTTTGTGTTGGGTGGAAGCGTTGTTTACCTCCCTGAAGTGGGAATTTGTATGTACCATTGTCATACTTGCTGTTAAAGGTTGGTTTGGACTTCTTGATTCCCAATAGGGCGATCTCTCTGCAGTTGGTTAAGTAATTAACACTGCTGTTGATCGGCTGTGGATTTGTTTTAATCCACTCGATTAGCCTAATCTGCTTGAACTTTTCGGATTCTAGCATTTCTTTTAAGTTTGTGATCTTCCAAAGATCAAAGAAGACTATACAAGTGCCTCCAGGTCTCAGTACCCGATAAAAATGCTTTGTAAACAGACCCAATTGTTCCATAGTAAAGTTTGAGTCCCAATCACCATAGTTCGTCTTGACAGCATACTTTTTACCATAGATGCTGCCATACTTAAGGAAGTCAGCCTTCATCTTCTTTAGACGCTTGGCTCGATTTTCTGGCGCAATGTCTGACCTTTCAAACCACAAGTCCCATTCTTCGGCAGTTTTATAATCGCACCACTCTTGCTCGGTCATTACATTTTTAGAACCAGCAGCGTCTTGTTTGGCAACATGATCAACCCACTTATCCATTCCAGAATCACGAGATGTGATATAAGGAGGATCAGTCAAGATCAGATCTACAGAATTGTCTGGAATATCTGACAGGAACTGTAATCCTTCTTGATGTTTAAGGGTGATAGGATTCATATTTTAAATTACCTGTGTTCCGTACTGTTTAATTTCTGTCATACACACGCTAGCCTTAAGGCGCGGGTCGGCCCTTTGTTTTGGATTGAAGAAATCTTTTTCAATCTTAGGTAAGATTATATCAAATACTTGATCACCTGTCAAGTACCAGGACTCAAGAAGTTGGCCCGTCTTAGAACAAAATTTATCAAAGTAGTGGCGCCTCATATTCTTCACCTTTTTCTTAGTGTACTCCACTTGGCCTTCCCAGGTTTTTTGATTGGACTGACCAGTATAGGATCCTTTGATGTTATGACTTGTTGTTGATTTTCTCTCTGCCGGCTGTGGTTGTTCGTCCTTTGTAAAATAGCAGTCTGGGCCCGACTTTTCTTTTCTAACTTCGCAGTCTGTGAGTATAGACGCGATGACTTCACGCAGCTTACGAGGGTCTGTGGGAAGATCACTTTTAGACAAAAGTGTGTTTAGTTTAATCCAGGTATCATAAATTTCTTGGTGCTCAGGAGTCATCCGTGCTTCCTAGTGCGCCGTCACCCCTGTTGCTAATTGTCATCGGATACTCATAAAGACTCTCTTCGGAGATTTCCGAAGGGCGAAAATGCACGACAGGCGTCATAACAAGTTGAGCAATCTTATCTCCTGGCTGAACAGTCTGGCTTTCAACTCCGATATTGTGAAGATTTACAAACACCTCCCCTTCATATCCAGAGTCAATAACACAGGCCCCAACCAATAGTTGGCGTTTTGCTGCTACGCTTGAGCGATTCTTCACTTCAAGCATATATCCGTGTGGAATAGCAAACTTCAATCCGGTAGGAATTACGCGACTAGTGTTAGGCGGCATGAAAACCTTGCTGTGGTCTTTCTCTGGCGAATAGAACACATCAAGGCCGGCATCAGAGGGGTTTGCGCGCTCCGGATCAAATGCAGTCGGGCGTGTCTTTGCATATTCAACGATCACTCGCTATCTCCCTTGTTGATGAGATTAAAATTATCCACCACCTCATCAATATTATACTTCTGCTTATAAAGACGATATGCCTTCACTGCTGCTCGGATCTCATCAGTGTTGAGCCAACCGTTCTCTCGGAATTCTGCCCGTAGTTCGCGCTTTTGTTCCTTGTATGGCTCGATACATTCTTCGATTGCCGATAGGGAGCGAATATACTCCTTTACGTATTGCTTCTTCTCATCATATGTTGTAGCCATTATACCTCCTATGGTTGTGGCTTTGTTAAGTGTTATTATTATAACTGCCCAGGGCGCGGGTGTCAAGCTTTATGTGTTAAAAACTTCGGGTCCAAATACTTGTGACATAAACCTTTTGATAAGCTGGTCTTTTCGCTCTTCTGTCTCACATTCGGAAAATAGATAGTTATAAGTTTTCATCTCTTTTTCAAGCAAACTGTTTAGTGTTTCGATTTCTTTCTTCATCCAACGAATCTGCTGCTTGTAGTTTTTAGGAGCTGTGACATTAAACTTTTCTGCTATGTCGAGCAGGACAAAGTATTTTCTTTCTTCAAGGGCTGCCTTTGCAGCCTTAAACATTTTTAACTTTTCCTCTCGTTCCGCAGGAGTTATATCATCTGAGATCTTGTCTGGGTGCAGAATCATAGCTAGCTTTCTAAACACCTTATTAAAAGCATCGTGAATCTCTAGCTCGTCCTGAGTCATTTGATAGTCACCCAAATGTTTCTCATATTGCTCTTCTTCGTTACTATTTACTGGCTCTTCGGAGGTAGGTTCATGAAGTATCAGCGCGCCATCGGACTCGGCATCAAGTTGGGGGTTATTGTCAGCACCGCCATCATCTGTGGGGCTTTCGTATAGTTTTCCGACACGATCACTATATCTCTCATTTAGCTCGCTTATGTCTATGCCTCTCTTGGCACAATATTCTTCATAATAAATTTGAAATTCCGATGCTGCCTCTTTAGAGATTTCGCGCACAAAGTCTACCTCCTCGTTTATGAACCTCAGTTCATTGATATACCTCTTCCAGCGAAGTTTTGCACTAATAGCCACATTGTACCCCCCTTAGCCAAAGCTGAAATCAACACTAACTTTAATCTTCAGCTCTGGAATAAATAGGTGGTTTGCTAAGTTGTGTTTGAGACACTCATCCGCCTCAAGGAACCAGTTGGAGTGGCCCTTGTCGTGCACGATATCTAAAAAATAATCCCTGTGCTTTCCACAATTTTCAGCCATCATTGAATAAATTTTCTGATTGAGTCTGTCGGTCTCTTCGGCGGAGGCTTTGATCTCCTCAACTTTCCCCCAGCCCATCGAGCTTACGTCGTGGATCATGAGAGTCGCATCGGGATCCATATATCTCTTACCTTCATCACCAAAACTAAACAAGATAGCGCCGCAAGACATGGCCTTACCTTGAACTATGGTTGCAACTGGAATTTTAGAATGATTAATGTCTGATATCATTGACATCAGGCTATAGACCTGGCCACCATAGCTATCGATAATAACTGGTACGACTGGCTGGCCGGTGTTTTGCGCCTTTCTCATTGCGCTTGAGAAGTCTCTAGCTGCTACTTCATCAAATTTTCTCACACGAATTACAACAGGCAGATCGTCCTGCAGTTTTGGTTCCTTTAATAAAGGACTTATATGTTTTATGACATTCATTGTTTTACCCCAATAAGCGAAAGTTATATTTAATAGACCTAGTTGAGAAGCCCCACTGATCATTATAATCCAAACGACTCATATATGGACGATTGACATGAATACGATCTTTTTCAGGCTTTACTCCCCAGCATCTAATCTTAGTTAGTTCGTTGTTAGAGTCAATTACATCAAGAATCCAATATGTTTTTCCATTTTTGGTCTTTCGTGCAGTAACTTTGCGAGGTATAAACCAGCAAATTTGCAATGCTGGATCAAATTCAGAAATAGGTGGAATATACTTTTCTTTTAGCTTTTCAATGGTTTCTGTGCTAATCACAAGGTTGATGGGAAAGACGCCGGTCAAATCAGTCTTAAACTGAATAATCTCTTCCTCGGTGAAATCTCCCTCTGGTCTGTATGTTTCCAAATTCTCCAAAAACTTCTTGGGATTTTTTGGCCGGTCGACCACACACGCAGACCAAAAATGTTTTCGACCAGTAAACCGATCATCTACGATGTTATCCAGAGCACCACCCCTACAAAGGGCGTCTAAAGACTTCTTATTAAGTTTGCTATAAGATACCCCTTCTCGAAACAGCAAGTCCTCAGCATTCAGGAATGGCCTGTTGTCTAGCACCTGTTCGATAGCGGACATTCCAAGGCCCTTAATAGAAGTTAGTGGCTGGATCAAAGTCTTGCCATCTCTGCTAATCTCCCATACTGTACCCGACTTGTTGATATCTAGCGGCGCTATCTCAAACCCGTGGCTCTTCGCCGTGTTGATTGCTCTTTCCTTTCGAGCTTCCGGCTCCTTATCTAGAAAAGCTGCTGCCCATTCAGGCGCATAGTATGTCCACAACCAAGCGCACT
>Ga0080013_1002823_pt1 | contig 19526 bp, 18 predicted proteins | sample ETNvirenome_6_85_FD_69236 | JGI IMG/M metagenome (GOLD analysis project Ga0080013, IMG submission 69236) | Marine viral communities from the Pacific Ocean - ETNP_6_85 (SPADES assembly) (version 2) | ecosystem: Environmental > Aquatic > Marine > Oceanic | place: Pacific Ocean | collected 2013-06-19 | reverse complement strand
TTTTTCACGCGACCTCCAATTAAGTTAAAGTTTAGTACCCTCGGCAGGACTCGAACCTGCGACCATTGGTTTAGAAGACCAATGCTCTTCCATCTGAGCTACGAGGGCATTAATAACAATATTCATCTACCAATTCCCAGCTACAATAAGTAGCCAACCCCGCGTGGGTCTCATAAACACACCATGTTTCTTCGCAGGTTGTGTAGTAGTAAGGGTAATCAATTATCCAGGTACAACAACCATTCCAACACGTCCATACATCTTCATAATAATATGGCGTATCATCATAGGTACAAGTTTCAACTACTTCAATATGGGGGCCAACTGCGACTGAGCCTGTTGGTGTATGAATCTCACATCCTATGCAAAGCATTGTGAGTAATAATATTAATATTTTTTTCATTTTTTTCCTTTTAGTATAATTCTTTTAAATGCAACAAACAAATCTAGCCAGCTTGTTTTTGATATTCCATCTTCCAACATCATGCCATCTGTGTTAGTTTTGTCAAATGTTAATTCAGTATTTTCAACAATGTTTTTAATTTCTTTTTTTGTCTGCACTGACATGCTTGGACTATACAGTTGCATTAATTTATAGTTTTCTTTGACTATATTTTTGTTCTCCAAAATGTTTTGATACGCTTTCAAATTCGATTCGACAAGCTTACAATGTTCACAAACTTCTGTGATGGAATATGTTTTTTCTTCGGCTAAAAATGGCAATCTTTTGGCCACCGTTGGCAATCCAATACCAGGGACTCCATCTAAATTATCGCTTTGGTCTCCAACAATTGCTCTTGCTAAAGCAAAATTTGTAGGATGAATCCCAAACTTTTCTATGATATTGTTTTTGTTTAAAACCTCGCCTTGTGTTGGCCTGTAAACTACAGTTTCCTCATCTAATAATTGAAAAAAGTCTTTGTCACTAGAAATAATAACTTTCTGCCATCCTTTAAAATCAGACGCTTGACAAACGAAAGAAATTACGTCGTCAGCTTCAACAAGCTCAAACATCAACTGAGTGACTGGAAATTTATTTAGGTAATCAATTAATCTGATCTGTTGCCAAATTTTATTTTGCAGTTCTTGTTCTTCTGTTAAGTGTTTAATATCACGATTTAGGCGCAATGGTTTTCGGCCGCTTTTATAGTTTTTATTCACGGCTTTGCGCCGTTGGCTTCCACCTTTTCCATCCCAGCATATAATAACTTTATCTGGCTTTATCTCACGGCAAAGCTTCTGTAAAATCTTAAGGAACCCAACGGTTCCGCCAACAGGATCTCCATTTGGCGTTATTGTTGGATTTACTATATAAGCTCTCAAAAATTGATTGAGAGCATCTATTATCATAACTCTTTTCATTATTTCTTTTTCTTTCTAGCTAATTTGCGTTTTTTACGTTTCATCGAACCGAGTTTTCTTCTTCGCCTAAATTTTCTATGTGGCGTTTTATAGCTCATATTTTCTCCTTTTTAAAAAGTAGCTGGAAAGGGACTCGAACCCTTACACCCCTACGGATAACGGATTTTAAGTCCGTTGCGTCTACCAATTCCGCCATCCAGCCAAATCACTTATCTAGGATAGCACAATTTTATTAATATGTAAAGGAAATTATGCCGCGTGGATTATACCATATTCATCAGACATTTGATTCCAGTCTTCATATAATTTGCTGAGAGGGATGTTAACCTCCACTTCTGTTATTTTATATTCTGCGTTAGGCGCTGCGCCATATTTAAAATATGAGCGTCCTCCGTCAACAAAAATCTGACCGCAAGAGCAATTTCTAAAGTCATTTGGCGCTCTTGAATATATGATATCATTGCAACTTAGGCAATGAACTGCCTTAAGTTTCATTTATTTTCTCCTTTGTTTTTAATTGATTTAAATGGTTTGTTCATGAAGTAATTTTTCTAACTCTTCTCTTATGATTTCTTCAAGGTCTTCTTTGGTGAAATTGCGGCTAGTTGCTTTGCGGGGCATTTACTTTTTCTTTTTCCTTGCTCGTTTTGGGTGTGAGTGCGTTTGTTCAAGAACTGGCTCTACGTCTTCAGGAGATATCCCTTCTAATACTACATCTCCAAATTGCATATCATATTCGCCAATATGGCCATTTTCATCTAATGAATGCCATAATACTTTGCCAACGGATTCTTTCAATTGAAATCTTTTCACTAAAGCCGAACTCAGCTTTCCCTCTTCCAGTCACTTGTGTTCAAGATCATCAAGTTCATCTTCAAGCTTGGCCTTCTTCTTTTTGTCTTTATCATCTAGCTTTTCCTGTAGTGCGTAAGCATCTACTTCTTCTTTGATAATTTGTTTGAGTCTTTCAACAGAAATTTTCATAAAGGTCTCCTAATTTTCGCATCTATTATAAATAGTCGCTAAATTTTAATCATTCCCCTTCTTTTTCGTAATAATCTGCTGCATTTCCTGTTCTGTCGTCAAATTTGCGAATAATTTCTTCGTCCATGATTTCTAACACGCGAGTTCTAAACTTTTCATTTTGGAGTTTATCAACCCAGCCAGAGCCTTGAAATTTCTCACAAGTGTTGTCTTTATAACAAAGTTCGTACCAGGCGCCGGACTGTCTTAGAGAATCTGCGCCTTTAACTGCATCTAACCAGCTTTCCTCATCTTGTATGCCTACTTCATCTCCCCACAAAATCTTGAAATTACATTGTCGGCCTTGTGTGCCAAAGCGAGATTTTTCAAGCTTAACTTTTACCTCTGAGCCGATTCTAAATCCTTTGTCATCTAAGACGAAAGAAGCTTTTGCTTTACGGCCAGTTAGCCAGACTCGTAAAGAATAGGCATAAATCATAGCTTTCCCACCAGGAGTCATGTAAGGCGTAGTAAGAGCTTCGGACGGAGATCGTGTAATATTTGTTTTAAGCTGGTTTAACACTAAAAATGTTGATTGACTATTTGCGATTGGTACAGTAAGCTTTGACATTCCTTTTGCAAGAATTCTTGCTTTGACTGCCATTGAGGAAAGAGGGTTAAAGTCTCCTTCAATGTCTGAGACTGCTGGCGTTAACGCTAAAGAGTCCCAGATAAAAAGCATACGATTTTCATTTGAGCCTAGTAGTTCTTCAATTGTTTCAAGTACAAATTCAACAGAAGTAGCTTGTACGTACAATAAATTTTCAACGTTGCAACCAGCTTTCTCAAGAAATGAAGGATCGATTGCCGATTCAGAATCAAAATAAACAACATCAATGCCCATTTTTTGTGCATTAGCTGCAACTTGAGCAGCCATATAAGATTTACCAGTTGATTCTAATCCTGCAATTTCTACGATCTTGCCTACTGGGATGCCTGCTAATTTGCCTCGGCAAATAATCGAATCAAGCCAACGAGATCCCGTTGGAATCCACTCTTTAACGAGAGTTGGGCTATCTTCATTAAGATTGTGTGCTACATTCATTCCAGCTTTTTTATTAATAATGTTTCGCATGTCAGCGATTGAAATTGTGCCAGTTTTATTTGTTTTAGTTCTTGCCATTGTAATCCCTTTCCTCTAAAAAGTACAAACTAGAAAAAGCGTAGTGCCTATATATGTAAATGAACAAATCATGTTCTCTCCTGTTTATTAAAAAGGAAGAGGGGAAAGAATCCCCTCTTCCGAACAAATTAACTACCCTAACAAATCAGCAAAAGCTTTATCAACGGCATTGCCTTGATCTTTGCTTTTATCATCATTATATTTAGTAGTCTCAGATGAAGCCTCTTCTGGGTTTGTTTCTCCCAAAAGAAATTCATCCAGCATCGCTTGAACTTCTACGAAAGTCTTTCGACTTCCAGCAAATAGCTCATCAAAATCCGGGATACTATCCAAGACTTCGCGACACTTTTCAGGACCATCGGGACAAAGCGGGGAACTTCGTCGGCGGGGGGTGATGTTTGTCACGGGGAAAGAGGCTCCTGCAGGTTTTCCATAAGCAATTGTTAAATCAGTGCCTGCTTCAGAGTCAGTGATATCACCGTACTCTGGGTTTAGCACTAGATTCAAAAGCTTTTCGTATACCTGTTTTCCAAAGCCCCAAACACGTACGCCTTGATCTTCTTCGCCACGTACAACAACTGGGGCGAAGAACCGTTGCCGGGCTGACAACTTTTTAGCCATTCGTCGACTCTCTTCGGTTCCTTCTTGCCAAAGGTTCCGAACAAAAGAATCTAAAGGACAATCCTCGCCAAAATTTCTTTTTGGACTAAGAAATCCAGGATTGTCACCTACATTATAATGGAACCAGTAATCCTTGAAAGGATCTCCATCTGCTGTTGGAACAATCCGAATAGTTTGTTCGCCATCTTGAGGACGCCAAAAGCCGCTAGCGCCGCCCTTATTTTTAAGCGTGCCAAGACGTTCACGCATTTTTTTCATATCAATTGACATAATTATTATTTTCTCCTTGTTAAAGTCACTGTGATAACTCTCTCACACTGCTAATTGTTATCTATATAATACTTCATTTGTTTAAATGTGTCAAGCATTTTTTTCATTTTTTTGAATGAGGGTACTGTTTGATACACAGTATACATATAATGTTTCATAATTTGTAGAGTATACCGCATAACTATTTCTCATTTTATCATGTTCAAGACCATTTTTAACTTGTTTTTTAATTTTTTTAACAAGTGTTGTATCAGAGTTTAAAATTTTCTCCGGGATAGCATAATAATACCTCTTTTCTCTTGGTATGTTAAGATCAAAGAACATATTTTCTTCTTCTGTTTCAAAGTCTACTAAACCAAAAGTTGAGATTCGTGCTGTAAGTGTAGGTTCAAATAAGGTGCTCATTATAGCTTCTGAGTTTTCGAAAACATTTATCATATGAATTGTAGAACAAATCGTTTTGTTTATTTGATTATAATATTCCCGTACTGGAGTTTCCCCAACTATTTCAGATACTTTTGTATTATCAACAATATAAAATCTTTCAAGCAACCCAGAACGAGCATATTCTTGAAAAACATTGAATATTAAATTCTCTTGGAGAGTTTTTTCTTTTGATAAGTTATTACTATCTGGTTTAATATAAAGTACGCTTATTTTACAAGTGTCTCGTATTTGTTCCAATAAACGCAGGGCGGCGCCAGAAATAAATCCGCAGCTTGTTATAAACAAAGTTTGACCTGATGTTCCTTTTAAAAATGTTTGTTTTAAATTCGGGAACTTGTTCTCATAGATCTCCGGGGTGTTCTGTTGATCTAAAGCATACTCATTCTCGGAGTTTTTAAGCCCAACGTCTATTTTTAAAACTTTATATTGCGGATATTGTTTAAAATATTCCGCGATATTGCAACCTGCTTGTCCTAAACCAATTATATTCATTTTAAATACTTAATTTTTCCATTTCCCCGTAATTTTTACCTACTGCTACGTTTACTACAAAATTGCCCAAATCAGTATCAGAAAATACTTTTTTTAATTCTGCTAAGATATCTTTGTCTTTTTCAGAATAATCTATTATAAGAGAATCGTGCATAGAAAAAGCAACTCTAGATTTTCTGTCTTCTAACATTTCCCAAACTTTAATCATTTGCTTAAAAAGCAGATCTGCTGCAGTTGATTGTATCAAATAGTTTAATGCGTGATATTCATCAGTTTCAATTGTTCTCTCATAAATTGTTTGTATGCTGGAGCCATGCCAGCAATTTTGTAACAATGATTCCCTATCATAAGCCTTGTTTGAGAGATGGTCGTTTGATTCTGGATTGTAAAGCCATGCAAATATTCTTTTTTTGGCTTTTTCTCGCGTAATTAATCCTCGATAAACATTCTTAACATTCCACGCGTGAAGATCTTCTTGTGGCTGTGTTTTCTTCAGGAGACCAAGCATAACACGCAACTCTGCAGCATTAAAATCAAATTCTATAAACCAATCATTGTTTGGCTTTAATATTCTTCTGTAGTCCTTATCCATGGTTAAAATAGGAAAAGTGCTTGGCCGCGTAGAAAGTCTCCCTGTTTTTGTTTTAAAAGGATCGTAGCTAATATATGGTAGATTATTTTTGTTGTTTGATATAAATTTTCTAACTTTAAACTCATGCAGTCGATTATTTAATGCCGAATAATCGACATTAAGTTTTGTATTTTTAATTTCTGTTAGTATTTTTGTAAGTTGTAACGTAAAATCATAGTTTTTGGGTTTTTCGTAATTCGAAAAAACAAACTCACATATTTTATTTTTAATTTGAGCTAAATCTTCTAAAAAGAACTTTGGTGTCATATCGTAAAAACAATGTTTATTCAAATCTAATTGCGCTTCTTCGCATGCCTTATAAAAAGCGATCAATTTATTTTTAACCTTTTCCCAGTCTTTTTGAAGATATTCTGGGCATATCATGTCTAGCGTTTTTCCTTCACAATAAATTTGTGCATATTCAATATTGTCTTTATTTTTTAATGCTTCTGAATATGCCCAAGTCTTTGTCATTTTCTTGGGAAATGCCTTAAGATACAATTTATTTTTTGTATATGTGGTATTGCAGTCTTTTTTGTCGTCGAATATTTGAAATAACATAACTTATACTATATCATACTTTGTAAAAATATCAAATAATTTTTTAATGTTTTTTACTATGGGATCATTCCGTTTTGAGATGCATTTAATAATAGTTCGCCAATCGCCTGTTCCTTCTTTTCTTCTTTCCCATATATTTGTCCTAAACTTTTCATTTTTCTTTTAACAATTTTATTAATATAATGAAGCGTTCGAACAATATCTTGGTTAATGGGATGTGTGTGCAACGGAGAGCCCTCATATCCATGAAGTGCTACACAATTTGGATAACAACTGCTCTGTGCTGGCTGTATGGCCCAATTGATTATTGTGTGTGTGTGCCACCCCGTGCTTTCCCACGGGAATGTATCGATGACCTCATATGTCCATCCGTCTCCATTTTTGTCTATGTGATAAGGGTGTACGTGTCCTGTGCCCTCCATTGTTGTCCCACTGAGTGAAGGAGTGGGCGCGCCGATATCGAAGGAGTTTAAAGTTGATAACTCTATTATTTTTTTTAAATGTCTATTATATTCAGTTGATTTTAATTTTACTTTGTTCTCTGCTAATTTAATATCAAAATATGCTTTAACCCAGTAAAGCGGATCATGTGATTTTTTATATTCTTCTTCAGATAATAATTTCAATTTTATTTCTTTAGTGGTGTATTTTGTTTGTGCTCCTAGTTTTTGGGAACACAAAACCCTTTTTTTCGTAACTGGATTTTGTACATAATAACTCAAATACCAATCATACACAATTTTTTTAATTTCTTCTATTTCGTCGGTATATGGGATATCATAATAAATTTCAAAAAACTTATCAAATTTTAAAATTCTGGAGTGGCACATTTTATAAGTTTCCCCAGAACAGTTAGCAACGCCATCATCGTTTTGTTTTGGGTTTTTAGCATTATAAAATTCTTTTGTCTCCGTCAGGCCGGCCGCCTCTGTTTCGTTTGCAACGTCAACTAAAACATCATCAAGCTCTTTTTCTGCTTGGTCAAAAAGAGCTTGAATATCTTCTTTTCCTAAATCGACTCCTTCATAATTTGGATTTACTGTATATATCGATACTCCCTTGAATTTTTCTACAAAAATATTTGAGCCTATTGGGTCTTCCCAATAGCCTGTTGACATAAGTTTTATTCCTATATCAAAAATGTCATTAATTAGAACTGGCGCCACTGCTGCTGCCAATTCTTCGTTTCTTGCTTTTATAATAGCATTTTGTCTTCGGCGTATAATATTTTTTTCATATGCAATTCGCATATATTCTCGCATCTTAAATGATGTAACATCGGCAACCAATCTCCAAGGCACATTTCTATCTACCATAAATCCAAATCTTCTTGCAATAATTCTGTAAACATTAAAATTTGGATCTGTAAGGAAGGTGTGTTTTTTGTCGTCGTCATCGTATCCCTTTGTGTCGATTTCCACGCATAAACCAGTGGCCATTGGTGTCATATATTGAGCATTAATTATTCCACTTTTAGTGAATGGTGCGCTTGGAGCAATCTCTTTTAAGTATGAAAAGAGAAAATTGGTAAAATCTGAAATGTTTGATATTCTTTCTTTTCGTTTCGGGACTCCGGAGGAAAGAAACTGGGAAACAAAAATAAAATAATGCATCTTTTTTTGCAATTCGTTTATTTTCTCTAAATTTTTAAATCCTTTTTTTGCTTCGAAATCTGCAATGGGGCCGGCTGAAGAAAGCCAACCCGCTTTTACTAAAGATTTTATATTTGCTTTTAAATCGTAAAAAGCTTCGGCAACAAAATCAAACACAAGAACGTTATCTTTGTTATCTCCAATGTCTGTCATTGTTTTATAAACCGCCTCCCCATCAACTATAATGCTTTTAGGTATTATATGGTCCCCATTTAAATTAAATTTTCCGTATAAAGGGTTTTCATTGATGAAATCAAATGGTTTCTCAATCCAAGGTAATTCGCCATTTGGGTATATTTCTTCATAATAATATTTTTTTTCATCATAAATTCTATTGGAACTTTCAATTGAATTTATGCCTTTTGGCGCTCTTGCAATTTCAAATAATTCTTTTTTTGATGCCATTTTATTTTTATTCCTCTGCTTCGGCGGCCGCTAGCGCCGGATCGTACCAGATGGAGAGGTATTTCGTATCTAACAATAATCCCTTATCATTACCGCAACTTCCAAACGTTTCCCAGATTGCACTAATATTTGTTGTATGCGAGGGGTCTCCTCCTGCATTAACTGAATGGTCAACTTCAATTACTCTATAAAATCCACCAATTCCAAGATCCTTCCATTGCTCATAGTTCGCAGATCCATCTTTCGTTGGGTCCACAAAAAACAACATTCCTGGTTTAAATATGTTATTTCCATACATATTACAACTAAATCTGTAAACATCTTTTAAAGCCATTCCGCCTGTCCTAGTTATTTGGCCCATAGCCCGGGCTTCTCTTAAATAAGTTATATTCTCTTTTGTAAAACTTGCCCCTCTTGCAATAGAAGGAATCTTTCCTAAGCGCAAATAATATATACCATTACTTATGTTCTTTGCTTCGTTTGTTGGGTCTAGATTTGTTGGGAGGTAATTGTTTACATAAATAAACATATAATTAAATTGCTTATTAATAGAAATATCGGGAGACAGTACTGTTAAATCGTTTACTGTCCGGAATCCACTGCGCTGCCATGGGATCATTGGCATCCCCGGGGAGCCTCGCTCCCAATGGCCCCACATCGGCTTGTCCGTATTGACTGGCTTTCCCGAGTCGTCGGTAAAGGTCTTCGAACGCATAAGATCATATATTATCCCCCCGTCTGAGAGACCATATATATTAGAGCCTCCGGGCGGATAATGTTTTACTTGGGACGCCGGCTTGTTTCGTGTTTGTGGCCAAAATGGTGGAATATGGGGGTAATCATCATTACGTATGGATTTGAGTTTATTGGGATTTTCCCTCATCTCAGTTGTAAAAGTTATTGTTCCAACTTCTTCATTCCCTTCTAGTGAATCCTCAACACATCGCGAACCTAGAGTTGGAAGAATTAAATCTCGAATAATATCTTTTATAAAATCTCCTAGAAAATATCTTTCTTTTCCAGTAGCTATAACGTTTTTTGCAAAAAACCCCATTAAAGATTTTAAAGAAATTGGGACCCAAGCCAAATTAAAAAGTACTCTTCTTTTTTCTTTCTTGCCGCCTGTCGCTGCATTTAGAGTGCGGTCGTTCTCAATTAATGGACCCAATAAATATCCAATTTTGTTACTAAAAGTACCAAAACTCGGGAAAGAGGCAATAGTAATAGCAATATCAAGCAGATCTCCTAACGTGGTGAAATAAACAATATTTTTGCTGCCGCCGGCGGGTTGTGAAAGTTCCTCTGAGCCTAATATTTTTGCCATTTTTTGAGCCATTGTTTTTACGACGTCGTCAGCGCGGTCGTATTCATTTTCCCCTTTAGCAGAGATCGTTGTTTCTTTAAATTTCTTTATAAGCTTTTCTATATCACTCTCTTCGACATTGGCTCGCACCACCTTAATGTTCTTTGGCTGAAATTTGACATATTCAGTGCTATCCGTAGCCGCCTCCTCCAAAACCTTTTTTCTATGAACTGCAGTTGTTTTTTCTGGTTGAACGTTTGGCTCCGAGCTTTCTATGCTAAACCCAAGGCTTGTTTTTACCTGAGCTACTTCTAAACCATATACTCTTTCCATTTTCCAAAGATATTGAAAAATATTTTTATATTTTTCTCCAATTTGAGCCCTTCTATATGATCTTAGATAATTTCTAATTTTGTTTACCATTTCTGAAAAAACGTTTTCTGCGGCGCCGGTCGATGCCAATAGTGTGTCTGGATCATCCGGGTCCAAGTTGCCGCCTTTGCCAAGACCACGTTTGATTTGGGTCCATTGTTTGGCAGACACGCCCATGTCTTTGCCGCCCCCGCCACCAGGCATTTTGCCCGGGCCCCTGCCCGGGGTTGCTTGTCGTTTGGCCGCCTCATCATCGGCAGATTCTAAGTGTGCTTTAGTTGGAATGATGTTCGCAAGTCCCTGTGGTTTTGCCACCAGTTCAGGAGACCAAATTAAATATGATAAATCTCCAGCATTTTCTTGCAACCAAGACCTTAGATCTCGGTACTGCTGGTTGAAGGATCCGGCGACGTTGCCCTCAAGGGCGCCATCGGCGCCAAATATTGATCCTAAAGTTTTTTTGCCGCGCGAAACGCCAATTAAAAGTCTTCGTGCTTGTTCTAGTCTGTTTTCTATATCTGCTAATTTTCTTTCCCGCGCATTAAGATTAAATATATCTAATTCTGGGTTGTTTAATGAGCCCTCAATAAAAGCTTTATATTCAAAATCTATTATTAATTCTGGGTCGGCGCCGCTTGATTTTGCGTTATATTTAATTGTATGGGCAACAAATTGTAATCTTAACATAATCGTCGAATTTCTTAAAAATAAAGCTAATTCTTCTTGTTCGTCTTCTGTTAAACCCATCCCGGTAGTGCTTACTTTAGTTACAACTTTGCCTTTTTTATTTTTTGCCAGCACAGGCATCGCACTCGCTTTTCTAACCATTTCCCAATCTATGTCATCTGGATTATAGCGGACTGCCATTTGTATCTCAAAATATTTCCGATTAGGCATCTTTAGGTCTTGGCCCATGGCTTCATTAACAAATTTATCTGCGCTTGTAAAACAGTTAAGATCAGTTAATGTTGGTGAATCGATTGAAATAGAGCTTTTCATAAATTTAGTTGAATAAGAAATTAAATCTTTATAGCTCCATGTTACCGGCTCTTCTTCGTTTGCGTCTTTTGTGCTTAAATCGTCTGAGTGCATGAGTTGAGTTGTAAACTCGTGATTAAATAAATCGAAAGAAGAAAAAGATAAACTAAATCTTACATTTTCTACGGTATTTAAAAGGGCCGCGTTTTTTCCAGCAAATTTAAATGATAGATCAGTTAACATAACATTTCCAAGCCGATTCTGATCATGAAAAAGTTTTTCTATAGAAGAAATATCTCCGTGCGAAGGTATTCCTTCCAGATCCGCCATAATATTTTCACCCAATGGCATTGGTACTTTATATCGAATTTTGTCGGGTGAACCTGTTTTCTCGTCCACCGATGGGTAAATTTTATATAATCTTATTTCTGGCTTAAGCTGAGTTAAAATAGAAGAGTCTAGGCGAAAAAATATTTCGGCGCCACTTAATTTATTGAACTGAGACACTGTTGTTGCAGGGTTCGGTGATATAATAGAGGTGATATGATCATAAGCAAATACGGGCTCGCATGGTACTTCCTTGCCTTCGACGCCCGGAAACTCGGACTTGCCGCATGCGAGTGGTCCGAACACAGACTGCGGGGGTATTCCCGATGGTGTTGGCTCCTCTCCAGGGTTTAAGATGTAAATATGGCGTCCTTGACCATGCAGTTCTTTAAAAATATGTGTCTTCCAAAAATGTAAAAAACATTGTTCCTGAAAACGATATCTTTGTCCTTTGCTAAAAAGCGTGGATTCCGTAAGATTCGCTTCATTTATTTCATCAGTTCTAAAACCACCGGTGGACATCTCTTTTTTCCTTTTTAATAATATAACCCATATACTTTAAGTATTTCATTTAAAGGTGTTGGAACATAAACTACATCGCCAAGTTTTATGTGGGATTCTGTTGGTAACTTATTAAACCACGCGATAACCCACCACATTTTTGGATCATTATAATATGTATGTGCTAATTTATAATATTTATCGCCATAAGACCAGGAATGATGCACAAGACCTAAATTTTGGATTTGTTCAACGGAGGGGTAACTCAGTCTAGGCGTAGGAAAATGTTCAATAAAATTAACACCTCTTTTCTCAAAGTGTTCAGAATATAATTCTTTATTATTAAAAGCAAGTAATCTTTTTTTGTTTCTCATGAGACAACCTTCAATTTTTGTGCTGCAAGCAATTTTGCAACTCTTGGCTCAACTAGCGAAGTGGTTGCTTTAGTGGTGGCTGGGGAATCGCTTGTTAATTTTGGATCTATTTTGACACCATATGGCCATGAAGAATTTATCCAACCTGGTTCTATCTCGCTAGAATCTAATCCAAATGAATCTCTTGTTTGGATTGGTTTAAATTCTAACGAAATATCAACAATATTTGGAAAAAGATTGGTTTGTTTTCTTTGAGCAAATCCGTTTGCCCAACCAGATTCTTTTTCTCCTAATATGTGAACCCCTTCTACAAAGTTGGGAGTATAATTAAAATTACTGATGTAGCCAGGCAGAGCGCCCCCATCATTTCCTTGAATAAGGTTTGCAAATTTAATTGCCATAAATGATGATTTTGGCTCGTTGGTTTGAAAGCCGAACTTCAATGAGGGGTACATGCTTTGAGCCAGCCAAGAACATTTTGCTAAGTTTTTGACTGCCTCTTCTTTGCTCGCTGCGGGGACTGTCCATTCAATTTGGATAACTCTTCTTGGGGTCGATTGGTGTGCAATCGGAACGGATTGATTAGGATATTGAGTTTCTTGCCACCCAGCATTAAAGCTATCTTTAAATGTTCTTATAAACGCCTTAAAAGCTACGCTTGGTGATTGTATAGGAAGAGGCTTGTTCTTGGCACCGCGATGACGGTCATTTATTCTTTTCGCAGTCAAATTTTCTATCACGATAACAGACCATGCAGTTTGATAAGCATAGTCTGTAGCTGGATCATCTCCTGTTCTTTTATTTCCAAATATATCAAATATTCCCATCAGCTGGCGCCCCTCAGCATTCGGGTATATATCCCTCTTGAAACATCTTCAATCTTTCTTTCAAGGATAGTCCCGCCTACATTTACGTAAATACTGTCTGTTACTAATACGCCACGTTGGCCGCCTTGTTGACCGCCTTGTCGAGGAGCCTCAGAGGCTCTTGCAGCGCGTACAGCGCCACCTTGGGCAGAAACTTGAGCACCAGTACGTGCTGCAGCTGTGGCAGGCATCGCTGATGCCTCTCTTGATTCTTTTGTCAATTGTGTCACCGCAATGACTGTTTCCCGGGGTATCGAACGCATAACTGCACCAAGCGTACCTATCGCTCTAGAAAATGAATTAATTTTATCTTCATCTAGCATATTGATCGCTCTGCTCAGCTCAGATACGCCGCTAGCAACTGAATTAAAATCCATGTTGGGCGCTGAAAGTTGGCTTGCGACAGATAAAGCTCTTGTCAAATCAACAACACGTTTATCATTTATTGCATTAACACTGTTCGCTAAAGTGGAAATCTCAGGAGTTGCTTTTCGGGCGTTTTGAGCCATTGAAGAAAAACCTTGTGCAATAATACCTGGCAATGCATACGCAGGAGGAGATTTTTCTTCGGTCATTTTACTAGAAAAGAAAAGATAAGCTGCGCCGGCAGCAAGCAAAAGCGGCGCGATTCCTCTTAATGCAATGGACATAGCAGATACATTTGCTGTTGCACCAGGGAGCACGGAAGATAATGCAGCTGCTTGTAACTTCGCTGCTGCAAAAGAATTTGCTAAGCCCCATACTAATTTTACGGCAACTATACCTTCGAATCCAAGAGTTTTTAATACACCAACAATTCCTCTAACATAATCAATAACGTGTTTCACGGCAAACCCTGCATCTTCCATAACGCGCCTTATTTGGTCCATAATACTAACAACGCCTTGGCCCATTTGAACTAATTTACGCTGCGATTCAGCTTGTTCTTCTTGTTGTCTCGTTAGCTTTTCAACTTCTGCCATGTTTCCTTGAAAAAACGCTGCAGCGGTGGACATGCTTTGGAATCCAGCGGCGGCCGCTAAAGCTTTCCTTTCCCATCTATCTAATGATTCCCAACTTTTATTTGTCGCATCTAAACCAGCCCTTAACAAATATAATCTTTGGTTTTCAGAAGCATTTAACATTTGAATGGAGTTAAAATAGGCACCGCCTAATATCGCATTTAATTTTGAAACAGACGTGGCGGCATCTTCGAATGTATCAAACCGCGTTGCAACAGCGATTAATTGATTCATCTCAATTCCTGTTGTTTTAGATACTGAAGATAATCCTTGTAAAACTTGAATTGCTCGCGGGACAGAATATTGAGCCATGGCATCTATAGCTTGATTGAAATTTCCTACCATGCGAACTGGTGTTTCACCTATTGAAACTGCTGAATTATAAAGCCTATTCATCATTTCGGGTCCGGACACGCCAAAGACACGTAATGATTTTTCCATAACCGTAGCGCTATCACTTATGGAGATTCCAAAACGTTTTGCGGCCAACGCTGTGCGATCCATTTCTAATCTTTGTTGCGGCAAAAAGCTTGAATATGATCGCGCAATTGAAAATAATTGGCTTTGCATTTGTGATAATTCACTGTATGATCCTGCCATATCTCTTATTTCTTTATCTTCAAACGCACCAATAAGAGTAGTTGTAAATTCCTTGCCAGCCCCTGTTGCACTTCTTAACCCGACATCGGCTCGATCAATTGAATGTACCATTGTTACAGTCATTTCTTGCACTTTCATGAAAGAAGAGCCAATTACATTGCCCATAGATCCTACGTTTGATAATGTATTTGATAAATTAGCCGCTACGCTTCCCAATCCGCCTACGATACCGTGAGCTTTTGTTGCAGCAGCTGTCATTTCTACCAGAGAGCCTGCTAAAGTTTGGCGCCATTTGTTGTCTAGTCCAAAAAGAAGGGTCATTGAACTTTGGACTGCTTGAGAAGTTTTTAATTTTGCATCTGTATACTGCATTTCTGCAGTGATTTTTTGTATTGTTTTTTGTCGCTCAGTTTCGTCAAAATCTATTTGCTGACTTTGAAGTTTTAAAACTTCTTGATGCGCACTAACATGTTTTCGCGTAAGTACATCAAATTGAGTTGCATTTGTGCTGGATTTGACTCCAATTGTTGTTAATTGGACATTGATCCTTTTTAATTCTGCTTCTGCATCTCTTAGCGCTCGTCGATTTTGATGGTGAGTTGTTGTAAGTTTAGCTAGTGAATCTTGAAGGCCTTGTCTATATGTTTGTAAAAGTAAATTTCTTTTTTCTTCGTTGCCAAGAGCCTGGCCAGAAGCTTGTGCTTCTTTAAATTTTAGTTCTACAAGTTGTTGAAAAGTGGCGACTTCTTCGGCAACTTTTTTAGTTTTTTCACCTGCAGTGAGGGTGAGATTCTGATCTTTTCTTGTGATATCCTCTAGAATAACTTGAATATTTTGCAATATCGCTTGATATTCTGCTAATCGTTTGGGATCAAAACTGTCGCCGTTCGCCATTTACTGTATATTCCTCAAATTATGCAAAAGGCCATAAAAGACCAGTAGTTCTTTCAAAATTTTCAACAGCATCATTAAGGAGATATTTTGTTTCTCTTGTATTCTCATCATCCATGCCAAGCTGCAAATATGTATCCATATATTGATGTTCTGCTTTAAGTGCTGCAACAAAAGAGAGAATTTCTTTATCTGTGCCAGAAACAACTAACTCAAATTTTTCAGTTGGCTCTTTCTGTGTCATATCTTTATGTACACCAGGTTGTTGTTTGTCCTCTGGCGTTAGGTCATTTTCTTCAGCCTCCGCAACCATTGTTTTATATTCATCTGGTGACGGAATTTTACCAAACATTCTTTTTAAAACTACTTTAAGCGTTTCTCCAAACATCGCCAAAAAACTTTCTTGCAGTTGGTTGTTCTTTAATTTATAAAAATTAATTTCTAGGGGTCTTATCATTGCACACTTCTCCTTATGCTAATAGTAAATAGTTGCGTTATGTAAAATAATAAACAGATAATGTTTTAAGAGGAGGTTTTAGTATTTTCTTGAGCTTGTTCGTAGTCTTCTTTTTCTTTTTCGAATTGTTGTACTAGCCTTTTTATAAACCAATTTCTTAGCGCAACTGGTAAATTATAGGCTTCTACAAAGCTCCAGCCGCCATAATATTTTAATAAAAAGAACTGTTCATACACAGATTCCATGTATTTATCGCTTAGGCCAAAAAAAGTCCGTCGTAAACGGAACCTCCATTTCTGCTTCTGTAAAGCAGTTTTTGCATTTAACCTTTTGCGTTAAATCAATATTTGGGACCAAGCTCATATACTTGGTTCTAAGATAATGTGAATCTTTTGCTGGCATGTTATCTACAAAAGAAGATATTTCTTTAGCGTCAACAACATTATTAATAGAAACAATAAATGCTTTCATCTGATCAGTGACTGGGTTGTCTAATAGATTATACTGTTTCTTTTTTTCAGAATAAGCTAAAAGATCCGCTTCGTCTTTACCATCCAAAAATCTTACTTCGACTTTAGCTTTGGATGCGGGCAATTCAATAATAAAAGTTCCATTTTTAGTTGAAGAGGCTCCGGTACTTTCTACTGTTTTTGGTTTTACTTCGCTTAAATCAAATGCGTGATCGCTAACGTTGTTACAATATAAACATTGAACTTTAGTTTCGTACATATTTCCATAAGCAGAGCTTCTAGCTGCCATCATTATTGCATTTTTATCGCCAACCAGAATTTCACTAACATTTATATTTTTGTTAATAATAAGATTTTGTAGCAACCTCTCGATTGCAACGCCTTTTTGTAATAGCGCCCGAGAAGTCAAAATATCTTCATCTTTTGCTGTCATCTGTCTTATTTCAATATGCTCTTGGTTATGCAAAGGGTGCTCTTCTGCATAATATTTACCTGCGGACGGAAGTTCAACAAAGTCCGTTGGCACTACAAAGTTTAATGTATTTGAATTATTAGTAGTTTCTGCAAGAGGAATTGGGGAATCAGCTACTTTAGCCGCTCCAAAGCGATCCTCATTATTTCTCATTTATCACCTCGTTAAAATATTTTCTTGGGCTATATTAGAATTAGCCAGTATAGTTACTAGATCGTGGGAAGTTTTCATTATATCCTGGTGCAACAGCCGGTTCTGTTACTTGTGTCCACGTACCATGACTCGGGTTTGTCCAAAGCTCTGCCCAGTCGTATCGAATGGTCAAAGATATATCTAAAAGTTCGTCGCGATCATACGATAGGTCGCCAAACTTTGCATCTTTAATCCATGCATGCCTTAGTTTCCATGCTTCTACAGTATGTCCGTCAGCATCAAGTTGTTTAATTTCTACACCTAACGTGGCACCAACTGCTTTACTTTTTGAAATCGTTTCAAATGGGCCTGCTGGGGTGATGTTTGGATCATAGCCTGCTGCTTGAAGGATGTGCATAATACTTTTGACGCCGTCTGGTTTCATTGGGTCTACCAAACTAAGGCTAATTGTATTCCATTCTACCCTTCCAGGGTAATAGTACGTATGATTGATAAATCTGTGTGAAGTCTCCGAAACAGAAAGGCTTGGTTTTGTTACAGATTTGACGGCCCATGGATCAACACCATTAAAAATCGCTATCCATCTAAAAGCTCGTTTCGTGTCGAAAGTTCTGCTATCATTCCAAAAACCCATTACATAGATCCCCTTGCGTCAAACGCATTCTATTAATAAATAGTGCTAATATTTTTTTTTACCATTTTAATCTTCAAATGATGCTCCAGAGCGCGTAATAATAAAATCTAAAGCAATAAATTCAATAGCTCTAGCAGGCTTTAAGTATACTTTTGCATACATAATATTTCTGTCAACCAAATCTGGAGTCGTGGTTGTTGCATCTAGCACTAATTTATAATCTGCCAAGCCAAGCCTAGCCTTAACGCTATTCAATAATGAATCTGCTTTTGCAGTAAACAGGGCCCAAGTTTGCTCAAGATTTGGCTCAAACAATATAGTGGCAGCAATTCTAGAAATTTCTTTTTTCAGGAAAATTAGAAGTCTTCGAACATTAATCCTATCTAGAGCGGACGGAGTTAATTGCAAGGTCTTCTGGCCAAAAATTACAATTCCTTCGGCTGGGAAAGAAGCAATTGGATTAACATTTACTTCATAAAGTTTGTCTCTTTGTTTCGAGGTTAATTGTTGATTGATCCCAACAACAGGAAGGCCTCCTGCTCCTGTGGCAGTCAATCCGCCTCTTGCAAATCCTGCGGGGGCGAACCATACATCTTTAACAGATTCGCTATATCCCATAGCTCCCAAAGCAACAACAGAAGGAGGTGTCCATAAAATCCTATTATTAAGAGGATCTCTAATTTGAACCCAAGGATAATAGGCAGCGCCATAACTTGAATCAATTATGCGATTTTTCATAACACTTACTGCGTTGTCCACATTCCCCATATTATCAACGGCGCCGCTAGTATTTTCAGTAAATGGAACATAATCTTGTTCAATATCAATGATCGCCATTGTATCTGCGCGTTCTTCCGCAACTCTAACAAGCCTCTCCGTAAGATCTGCGTTTGTTATACCAGGCATTGTCATCAAGTTGCTTTCTACTCTTTCGGCATCTTTAACAATCTCAATAGCCTTAGTTAATGAATAAAAAGCATAACTATCTTTTCCAGGTGCCGTAGCGCCATTTAATGCGCGACTATTAGTGAATGGTTCTGGTTCTTTAATATCCAGACCATCAAAACCGCCGTACATCAACATTGTAAATTTATCAACACCTGCATCTGAGGAGGTTAACAAGAAATTGGATCCACTCATAGCAGTGATTGATTTGGTGCTTCCATCTCCGTCTTGCTGTCGACTACCACTAATATACTTAAAATCGCCTCCTGTGTTGTTTTCAAACATAATATCATCTAACGTAAACACAAATTGACACTCAGCGTTTACATTGCTAGATCCTAAATGAAAATCAACCAAGCTTCTAGAAGTTTGATCTGGAAGGTTTTTAAGATAATCAGTAACGCATGGATCATATCTAAGGTCATTCTCTCCTTGGCGTGTAGTATCTACGCCCCAATAAGCTTTTCTTTCATCTGTAATCCCACCATGATTTCCCTTACTTCTTAGGGCCAAAGAAGGAAATTCAAATGAAGCAGAAAAGCTGCCAGAAATACCAGTCCAAATTTCGCCGGCTTGCAGATCTGGCCCATTGAAG
>Ga0080013_1002822_pt1 | contig 19527 bp, 16 predicted proteins | sample ETNvirenome_6_85_FD_69236 | JGI IMG/M metagenome (GOLD analysis project Ga0080013, IMG submission 69236) | Marine viral communities from the Pacific Ocean - ETNP_6_85 (SPADES assembly) (version 2) | ecosystem: Environmental > Aquatic > Marine > Oceanic | place: Pacific Ocean | collected 2013-06-19 | reverse complement strand
TACACGCTTTAGTGATTCTATCCCCTGATCCCTCAGAATATCATTTGAGTCTTTGCAGCCGTCAGGATATTCAAGCACATAACATTTGGCTCGTCCTATACGTCTGGCAAGCTCCTCAGCTAAAGCTTTTCCAGCTACATCTGCATCAGTTGCTAGCACAATCTTTGAACAACGCTCGATTAGTAATCTTGCATCCCAGACATAATTAAATTTCTTGTCTTCACTAGGATCAATTCGTTTTGTGTTGTGATTAACTTTTTGTGGTGCGCCATTTGGACAGGATACTGCATTCATTATCCCTACTGCGTTGAGAGCAATAAGATCACACTCGCCTTCTACAACAATCAAGGTATCCGCATCTTCTGGCACCCTGTCAATGCCATAGAAAGTTTGTGCAGATCCATCTTGAGTAAATGCCTTTCCAGCAGTCAATGGCCGCCATTTTATCGCCTCAGGAGCCTCTGAGGAGCCATAAACAAAGCCAATAGCAGGCACCTTGCCTAAGCCATGAAAATATTTCTCACCAGCCACCACATTTGGAACATCTTGCACACTAGACAACTCAACTCCACGCCCCTTGAAAAACGTCTGAATGGTAGCAAAGTCTTCAGTCAACTTAGTGGGGATTGGAGTTACTTGCTGTGGTTCTGCAAAAGCTTCATCAATATATTTCGCGTTCCAGTTTTCTTTTTCTATCTTGCCAGACGCATCACAATGAAAACAGTGGTAAAGCGTTTTGTCTGGTTCGACTTTAATATCGAGTGTTTTTTCATGTGACTTCTTGCGATCTGGCGCACACGCTGGACAAGAAATTCTATCTGAGGTTGTTTGGTTTTCAACTACCTGTAACAATGTTTCCATATTTTTTCCCTTTTTGTTTGCTTTTTGTCTGTTTTCATGATATTTAAGTTCCCTTAGGATTTTCCTAGCTTGAATTGTCCTAACAATTCATTGACTTAGGACTATTTGTCTAGGATAATCCTATGAAAGCTCATATGAACCTTCCCTTGCTTCTTATGCTGCTTTGTTTTCATGTGTGTTAGCCCCCTTTTGGGGGCTTTTTTTTCATAACATCTAATCATTTATGTACTTCACTAATTCTGAAACAAGCTTCTTTTTCTGAACGCCTGAAAGAAGCTGAGATTCTAAGAGTGTCTCTTGTATTTTTTTATCCACCCCAGCCTTCTCTACTTGCTCTAAAAAATGCTGACTGCGAATATGATCGTAAGCTGCTAGCTGGTATTTTTTTTCTGTGCTAGCTATGTCTCTAATGGTGCGGTCAAGAATCTTTAAGTGGAGTGATTTTGATAACTGATCTTGGGTTGTCTCTGTCGAGTCCCCAACTAATGATTTTTCTTTTGACTTGTCTGTCATTTGTGTAGATATAAGATTGCATGCAGTCGAGGATGACACTTTCATCTAAATCTGGCCTGCGACTAGCATAAAAGATTTGAATTTCGACACAAACATCACCCTCAATTAACGGCTTTAACACAGGGCATTGCATCTGGAAAGTCTTGACGTAATCCCTAGCCTTTTTGCTTTTTATTACTGCTGGACGGCCTTTCAACATCACAATCTGCCTAGAATTTGCCTTAGATGCTGGCTCGCCAAGTATAGTGAATTCAGCGACAACGGATTGTGTTGACATGGTATCCATGCGTGTGTATTATTCGTAAAACTATAACAGAGGGAAATCACATGAGCAAGATGGGAAGGTATGTTTTTGACTTGATGGAAGCCTCACAACTTTATTTTGAAATACAGGAGCCTTTTGATGCAGAAACCAAAATTGCGGAGCAATCTAGCTCCGATCCCCTTTGCCCAGATGAAAATCTGGGACAGTGTGCTGGTGCCAGTCGAACCCGATTGGAAGACACCAGAGGTAGCGACAATCAAGCAGAGAGTGATCCGCTTCCAGAAGAAGAACCCTCCAATTCGTTTCACAATTCGGAAAGAAGAGAAAGGGATGAGAGTGACGCGGATCGAGGACTTTTCTGATGAAGTTCACGAACCATATGCGATTGAGCGAGCCGATAGTAAAGGCTCTTAGCTATGATTCATATGACTCTGCTGGTAGCGACTTAACAGCAACGCAAATTATCGATTCGCCTCAGATTAAACAACTCAGGCTGAAATACGATGACGAGATAACTGAAGATGTGTCTGACAGGCTCTGGTCTGCTTTCGGTACAGCTATACATCTTATGTTTGAAAATGCGACAGATGAAACAGATCAGCATATTTCTGAGGAAAGAATTTTCTACGAATATGAGGGCTGGAAGCTATCTGGTGCTGTTGATTTACAAGTCCAAATGCCCGATGGCACATGGCAGCTACATGATTACAAGACCACTTCGGTATGGTCTGTTATTTACGGCAAGGATGATTGGCACAAACAACTGAACGTCCTTAGATGGCTGGCAGAGAAATCAAAAGGCATAGAGGTATCTGGACTTAAAATTGTCGCAGTGCTGCGAGACTGGAGCAGAAAGAAATCTGAAACTACCTCAAATTATCCGATGTCACCCATCATAGAAATAGAGATTCCTCTTTGGGACTATGAAGAGTTAGAGGTGTACATCCATTCAAGGGTTGAGTCACATAAGCAGGCATCGATTAACTTGTTTATGGGTGATCCGTTGCCAGCATGTTCTGATGAGGAAAGATGGCTCAAGCCGACAACCTATGCTGTAAAAAAAGGCAAAAACAAAAGGGCTGTCAGAGTTTTCGATAACGAAGACGAGGCATCCGCATTTCTAAAAAAACAGGATTCTACTCACTATATTGAAGAAAGAATAGGTGAAGCTACCCGCTGTCAAGAAAACTATTGTCGTGTTGCGGAATTCTGCGAGCAATTTAGGAGCATTTAATGTTAGAAAAAGACGAAGATTTTTATCGTAAATTTATTGGTGTTTTGAACAGGGTTAGGACGAAAAATGTAAAGTTTTCTATTGAAGGAAATAACATAATCGCCATTCGCGGTGATACGGTTGTACGGAAAATACCAATTACTTTGTTTACAAAGATGAATGTAGATGAAATTTTAGCCAACATTGGAGGGGAATAAATGGAACAAGCAGGAAAAGCACTAATAGCCGCTTTAACAAAAGCTCAAAGCGAAATCACGCATGCTGTTGATGACGGTGAAAACCCTGTATTCAAGTCTGCTTTTGCAACACTAGAGGGAGTGATTGACGCTGTAAAGCCTGTGTTAAACACTAACGGCATTTATTATCAGCAGGTTAGCCATGACTGCGACAATGGTGTCTCTGTGGAAACTATTTTCTATGGGCATGACAGTTTTTTAAAGACAGGAAAGGTCACCATACCCGCAGATAAGAATACATGTCAGGGCTACGGCAGTGCGCTGACGTATGCAAAAAGATACAGTTTGTCTATGGCCGCTGGCATTGGTCACCAGCCAGACGATGATGGCAACGAGGCTGAGAAAAATGCTCCGAAGTCCAAGCCACAACCTGTTAAGGCTAAGGAAAAGACTCCAGCAGTCAAAGTGAAAGACAACAACAATATCAAAGAATCTGTTGAGATTGCTAAAACCGTTACAGAAACAATAGCAGCTTTAAAAAATGTAAAGGATATAGCAGATGAAAGTACTGCAAATCAGGTTTGTTCTGGTTTTGTTTATTTAAAGGAATATTCACCAGAAGCCTTGAATAGTATCCTTAAAGAGCAGGCATACTTACGAGAAACCCTCATAGCCAAATATCCAAGCATCTATGAGGCAACTAAAACCAAAATGTCAACTATAAAATAGGAGATCCAAAATGGATAAGTATCCAAAATCAGATGGTGCGTTGTTTGTTAACGAGCAAAGAACAAATGATAAGCAGCCTAACTGGAAAGGCAACTTGAAGTTAACTGGAGATCAGATCCGAGCTTTGATCGAGATGGGAAAGGCAGGAGAAGAAGTTAAACTCCAGCTTGGAGCATGGAATCGAGTTTCGCAAAACGGAAACGAGTATGTGTATATTTCTGCTGAGGCGTACCGAAAAAATGCGGCAGATGTCCATCATCAAAATGTAAAAATGCAGCCTACGATTGCTGAAAACAAAGTAGCGCATGATGATATCCCTTTTTAAAATCAGGAGCAAAAAGCTCCTCAGGGGTGCAAAGGATCAGTCTTGTGTAAACTGCGGTAGGAATGACGGAACAACTGTCGCTGCACACTACACAGGAATGAGATCCCAGCTTTTTGGTAAAGGCAGAGGAACCAAGCCACATGATCTATGTGTGGCTGACCTCTGCTACAAATGTCACAACGCATTTGATCTTGGGACAAAGAAACCTTTAGACACATCTATTAGTGACATCGGAGATCCTTACGCCAAGAAGATAGATCTGAGCGAGCAATTCCTTTTTTGTATCCTCAAGACGTTGATCAGAAGGGTAGAGCAGGGGATCATATCCATATCGGACTTGAAGTGATTCGCAAGTATTATTTCGACAAGTATGCTATTTCTGCTGACAGTCCTTATGGCTGGACGGTGACCCTTAAAGATCATCGAGGCAGTATCCAGTGGCAAGTAGATATTGAAGACAAAAAAATTACTGGCGTATGGGAAAACGAGCGTTGCGGAATTCAAAGAAACTTGCCTAAAAATATACAGAAATTCATAGAGGGGAAGCTGTGAAATGGTTGATAACCGATTAGAGGAAATGCGGTTACAGGTAATCGATTTCCACAATAAACACCCAGAAGTTTGGGATTTGTTTGTTAGATTTTCATTTGAAAAAATTAAGTGTGGATTCAAAAACTATTCTGCAAAAGCTATTGTTGAGCGTATTCGATGGGAAAGTGATGTAGGTGGTGATGGAGTAGCTCAATTCAAGATAGGCAACAACTACCCATCATTTTACGCTAGAAGATTTATGCGAGCATACCCGCAGCATGAGGGTTTCTTCAGAACAAGAAAACAAACTTCAGAAGATCAAGACCCGACAAGAAAGCCAGAGATTACTCCAGAGGATATTTATGAAGACTGATATTATAAAATCTGATTTAGACCGTCTTATCGCTTTATTTTGCTTTCTTAAAGATAATTTTCCAGAATTACATGACGATATAGACATGCTAGGCTCATCAAAAAAAGGACTTTCGCTCGAAGTAAAGCCTCTCAGGAACTCCAGAACCAAGAATCAGGAAGGTTTTTACCGAATGTGGGTACGAAAATTTGCTAAGGAATGCGGCATGACAGATGGCGAAATGCACGAAGAAATGCTATGTCAAACCTACGGATTCCAAGAGTACCAGACCCCTTTTGGAAGGAAGAAGCGTCCAAACAAACGGAGCGGAGACACAGACATTCATTCCTATTCCGAGCTAATTGACACGTTAGTAAGAATTTGCAGCGAGATGGGTTTTGTGATTCCAGAGCAACCACATGAATAAACCTCCTTACAACGGTTTATTTTGGTGTTTTGAACGTAAAAACTATTTCCGATGGGAAGAGTTCATTACTTATTATCGAAAGAAGGAACAAAAGGAACAAGATCGATAACATAAACTACAGATGACAGGTTACCAGCATGAGAATATTTTGTTTTGCACTGCTGACTATGTTTTCTTCATTATGCAATGCAGCAGAAGCATCCCGCCAAATGGCGACACATTTAAAAATTCGTTTCAACATAGATAATGATTCAAGTGAGCCAGTATGTTTGGCTAAAAATATTTTTTTCGAGTCAAGAAATCAAGGTATTAAGGGCATGTATGCCGTTGCCTCTGTCACATTGAACAGGGTTAAAGATCCGCGTTGGCCTAATACTATATGCGGTGTAGTTAAGCAGAAAAAGCTAAGGAACAGGTGGATTTGTCAGTTTAGCTGGTTCTGTGACGGAAAATCCGACAAACCTAACCTTAACATAAGGATAGAAAGGAATGCATGGGACATGTCAAAACTTATTGCAAGCATTTTTCTTTCCTACAATATCCCAGACACAACAGGTGGAGCGATGTGGTATCACGCTGATTTTGTTTATCCTACATGGGCAAACAGTTACGTTGTAACTACTCAAATTAACAATCATATTTTTTATCAGGACACACAATGACTAAACACGAAACCATAAGAGAAGAAATAGAAACACTTACTAAGGTTTACCTAAAGAAAGGGGGTAAAATAGATAAGGTTGAGGGATCAGAACGCAATGCCACGTTCAAGACCCGATTAATAAAAACACACAAAGCCTCGCCTGCTTATAAAAATAAGTCTGATTCTACCTACGGAAGCTCTTTCACCATAAACGCAAAAAAACGAGACACTAAAAAGACACTATGAAACAGAATTCTTTTTTAAATGATGAGCCTATTCCAGCAGATTGGGACGGAATGCCAGAATTTCATCAGGAAGATTTGAGGCCGTGGCATTCAGTCAATGTACGATTCAGGAATCAGGAAGATTTTGACAGGTTCAAGAAACTAATGGAGCAAGACATCACACCAAAACAAAAAGCCCTGTGGTTTCCGTTTGCTCCTTTCAGGCGAGCTTCTAAGTTCAACTACATCGATGAATCCTGAGTACCCTGTATATATAGTATCAAAGGGACGCTGGGAAACAAGACATACCAGCAAAGTTCTGGAGTCTCTTGGGGTTCCTTACTATATAGTCGTTGAGGATAACGAGAAAGAGCAATACGCTGCAGTAATTGATAGAAAAAAGATCCTTGTGTTGCCTCAAAATTATCTCGATGAATACGATACCTGTGATGAGTTAGGAGCAAGTAAGTCAAAGGGGCCGGGAGCCGCACGAAACTTCTGCTGGGATCACAGTATCGAAATGGGAGCTAAACGTCACTGGGTCATGGATGACAACATATCGTCCTTCAACCGACTTAACAGAAACCTGATGTGCAAAGTGACCAGCGGCACAATCTTTAAAGCTGCTGAAGACTTTGTAGATCGCTACGAGAATGTATATCTAGCTGGGATGAACTACGATTTCTTTGCCAAAGCCAAAGAACCCCTGCCTCCCTTCGTCAAGAACACAAGAATATATTCGGTGTTGTTGATTCAGAACGATATTCCATATCGATGGAGAGGTCGATACAACGAAGACACAGACCTTTCATTGAGAGTACTGAAAGATGGGCATTGTACGATCCAGTTTAACGCTTTCCTCCAAGAGAAGCACACAACCCAGAAGGTGAAAGGGGGTAACACAGATGAGTTTTATAGTAAGGAAGGAACGAAGCCCAAGTCTGAAATGATTGCCAATCTACACCCAGATGTAGCTAAGGTGGTCTGGCGTTTCAATCGCTGGCACCATCACGTTGACTATAAGCGATTTAAGACAAATCAACTTATAAAAAGGACAAATATTTTTATTAATGAGGGAATAAATAATTACGGAATGAAATTAACAGAAAAAAAGGAGGTTCAGCGGTGACTGTTGAAGAAGATCCAGAATTCTATGAGAGATTTATTGGATTGGTAACTCAAGTGAAGTCGGGAAAGCTTGAATTAAACATAGAGGATACTCATGTGAGCATCTTAATTGATGGAAAACAAAGGATTTACCTGCCCATAAAAACTTTTACAAGCATCAAAGTGAATCAAATTTTAGACTTACTAAAAGAATAATGTTTTATTCCGCACTAGGGAAGGCTGGCATATCTGCCATACGTTTCAGGTAAGGCATTACAGCTAGTAATGCATTCTCTTCTTCTTCAAACTGCTCCATCCACCGTCTTTTTGCTGCTGCAGACATATCCATTTTTGCTATTTCTTTTTTATCTTTTCTTATTTCAGCAAGCTTTTTGTTAATTCTTCTGACATCCGTTGCCATATCTTCAATGTGACCGCTTGATCTCATTAAGGCATAAAACTCCTCAGTTCTGCCTTGCTCTTCAAGAAGCTTCATACTGCCAGTTACCTTCTTGGTATACTCAAAAAGATCATAGAAATCTTCCTTGTAACCCAGTGATCCTGTTTTTGCGAATATAGCTCTAATCATAGGCTGCTCAAACAAAGGCTTCTCTGGAAGAATTTTTTCCTGTGTGCCTGTTGCTGCGGCCTGTCCCTGACGAACAGCATAATCAAGAAGCGACAAGGCATAAGCTCCCATGCTTCCTGTATACTGCTTAACAACATGATCTATTTCTATAGGGCTTAATCCTGCAAATGGCCCAAGACCTGCTTCACTCAGTTTTTTGGCAATCTCAGTTGTTCCAATGGTTGTCTTTAGTTCTTCATAAAGCTGGGTATCTATATAGTAAGGAACAATAGGTCTTTGTGTGAAAAAACTATGATTATAGTAAGCTTCCACTAAAGGACTCAACGCATCAGGGATAGGGTTGAATTCCAAGGTGCTTCCAATTCCTCTAGCCAAGGCATTCTTAACTTCCCTGTTACTCATCAGATCCTTACCTTCCTCTCCTCCATACAGCTTGGCAAGAAAGATTTCTGGAAGGGTTTTGAAGAAAAACCCCGCCTCAAAAGGAACTGGGATTTTAAATGGATGTCTCGCATCTCCCCACGGATTTGGTAACAACCAGTAAAGCTCTCGGTTTACATCGGTAGCCATCTTATATTCGTCTTCATCTGCCATTAACATGTAGTACATCCATGTCAATCCCATCAGCATGCTTGCTCGCGTAATGAAAGACTTGATAATCATAGACTTTCCAAGCTGGCTGTTAGCACTATACTGACCAGTAGCAGCCCTGTAAAAGACATCAAGACCTTGAACTCTTGCATTCAGAAACGCATTGGTTGCTGCAATAGTCCTTACAAGCGGATTGGTTCCCGCTCTTGAGAAGTTAATAATCTCCATTGCTTGGAATATTGCTTCTGCCTCATTTCCTGTGCGAGCAAGAACATCCTTATACACCGCATTTCTGGTTGCCGCATCTGACTTGGTGCTTACATCTCCCGACCAATCCCACAATGCCTCGACATTATCGATAAGCGATCCTCTTCCAGTGTTTGGAATTTTATGCTTTCTGAATTCTTTCTTAAAAAATTTAGTAATATTTTCTGGGTCGTTTCTGTAATCATACCCGCCCACTACACCAGACTTTTCAAGCTTTTCTACGCCATCACCCCATCCTCTTAACGTGTCAATGACAGGTATGTAATTCGATCCAGACGTAACTGACGCAGAAACTGTATCCCGTATCATGTTTCTGACTACAAAGTCTGGTGTTCTGACGATTGTTTCTCTTAACAACTTAGTGAATGGCCCTAAATATTTTCTAGCAAGATCGACAGTCTCGCTTGGGCCAAGAGGAAGCATCGACTGGTATACCAGCGGATCATAAATCTCAAACTTTCTAGGCTTTCCCTGAACTCTAAACTCTACTGTATAGGCATCCGTCTTCTTCTTTAGAGGAATCTCTTTAGCAAGGCCAAGATCCCTAAGATCTCTCGCTATTCGTTGCTGGGCTACATTACGCATGCCCATATCAATAGCAGCCGTCAGGTTGAGACTGATAGCCTCAAGCATATCCATATTAATCTTTTCTTGACTGCCCTTTAGCTCAGTAAAGATAGTTTTTGCTGTTAAGTTGTTACCAAATACCTTCTGCGCTATACGCAAACGCTGCCCTTCCTTTCCTTCTGCAGCCCTGTAAAACGGATAATAATCGCTGTATTCCTGCCATAACTTGGCTGTTTCTTCAGTTAAAACACCTGTGTCCTTCAAGAACTCGATTGTTTTGTTGTTGTACGTTTGCCAGTTGTTGTGCCAATCAATAATAATATTGTTGCCATCTTTATCAGTGTATTTGCGTATCTTCTTTTCCAGCTTGTCCCTGTATGCCTTTGTTATAGGCACTTTCTTTCCTGATGCATCAAGGCGGTTAGACCTTCTGCTAATTGCATATGCCTGCGCTACCTGAGTCAGATCACCATACTTGCTACTAAGTAATGGAGCCATGATCTGGATAAGAGACATACCTGAATCATCTACAGTGGTTATTCCACCTCTATAGATAGGCGCACCGTAACGAATAGCCGCAGCCGCAAGTCCTCTTGATCTGTCAGAGAATAGAGCCGCAGCAATAGAGCTAGTATCTGCGAGGTTGTCTCTCAGGATTGTGTTCTTGTTTAGCCATTCTAACTGAGAATAACGTGTGACAAATCCTTGTCTGAATTGTTGCACAGTGTGATGGAATTTACTTTGCCCTGTAGCCTCCATAAAGATATCGTAAGCTGGCCTTCGCTCCACAGTCTCATCGATTACATTTTTAAGCAGCGTCTGTAGCTCTGGGTCAATATCTGCTGGACGATTTCTTGAAAACTGCACTCTTGCCCATTCTGGTATTTCCTGAGCCGCTTCTGGGTTCTGGGCTATATATTGTGCTTCGGGAGAAGCTTTGGCACTAAACCTAGGCACATATCCTGCTCTTGCTTCTTTTATTGAGTTGAGATTTTTATTTACCACTTCCTCAACTTTTTGTGGGTCAATATCTGATCTTGTAAAGCCAGTGTATTCTCTAGCAAAAGCAGGGGCATTCGGATCAACCTCAACTGTGCTTTGATCACCAAGGACTGCCAATGCTGTATATCTTGTCTTATTGTCAAACAAGTTTAACCAAACCGAATCGTATCCCTCTTCTATCAATAATTCGGCATATTCCTTGTTATCCCATAGCCTTGCATCACCATTTAATAAACCTTTTTTAAGCTCTGAAGAATATTTCTTTTTGTTTTCTCCTGCTCTCTCTAACAAGTTATCTATAAAATCTTCGTTTTCATGCGGGACAAAAGGGCTTTTAACCCCAATGTCGCGTTCCATACCTTTGTTTAGTTTTTCATTTAAAGGTTGATAAGCATTTTCAAATTCTTCTACATATCTGTAATCTTCTTCAGTAAAAGGGTCTTCCAAAATATTCCAATTAGCCGTTTCTGTAATATTTAGCAATGTTCTTAAATCTTTCATTTCATTGCTATTTATGCGCCTAAATAACTCTCTTTTATCTGGATAAAGAGTTTTGCTTTCTAGTTCTTGACCAATTAGCGCATTGTCTGGCACAAAATAGGTTAGAACCGCTTTTTCCACATCCCTAGCAAATGCTGGAGCATCTGGATCAGGCTTGCTTAAAGCTTTTCTTATATTTGCAATTCCTTCTTTAGCGTCTTTTTTTTGTTGCTCTATTTCTTCTGTAGTTTTTTGAGGCTGTCTTGCTTTTATTTCTTCTATCTCAACATTGTATTGTTCTAACTCCCTCTCCAAACTTCTTCTGTATGGGTCATTTGGCCTTGGTTCTATATTCGCATCTTTAATCCTGCTTAAAGTTATAGCTCTTTTTGTTTCAAGTTCTGTCAGGGCTTCTTGATCAGGATCTGATACTGCTTTTACTGCTTTTCTTACCATGTCTCTTGTTGGAACAAAAGCCTCAAGGATGTTTTTTGAAGGTATGCTTTTGGAAGAAACTATTGCAGACCTATAGCCCATCCTCATTTGAGGATTTTCATCTTGTGTAAAATCTGAAACTTTGGCTTTAAAAGGAACAATCATGTATTCGTTTAAATCTGAATCATGTGCCGCTACCCATCTAACTGCATCGTTGATGTTTTTGAATGCATGAATATTTGTATCTACACCCGCGCCAACCCTTGTAGGGAAAGTTGGCGATTCTCCTGTTATTGATCTAGGAGATATTCCCTGTTCTTCTATAGGAACCGTAAGATACTTATGAGTTACATGATAAAAAATACTGTCCATATCTCTGGCAAAAGCAGGCTCATCTATTTGTGAAAGATTATAGACTTTAGACATTTCTCTTTCGTAGTTGTCTGTTGTTCTATTAAAATCTATTTCATAACCGTTAGGCTTTGTAACTACAATTCTTCTTTCTACTTCCTCTAAAAGATCGACAGCTTTGTCTACTTTTTCTTGAGCGGAGTCGATAAAATCAAACGCTTGCGTAATTTCCTCGTCAGTCGCTGTATAATCTTCTCTGGGCAAGTCAAAAATTAAATTCCTGTTTCCAACCTTTGTTGCTGAACTGCGTAAAACTTCTATGTCTTGATCACTATATCCTGCTGCTCTAAGCTCGTTTTTAGACCGTAATTTTTTTATTCTATTCATTTCGCCAAAAGGAAACATAGCTGGAGCATCCCCTTCAAACATCTCCGAAACCAGAACCGTTGCTTCTTGAATTAACTTGTGTATATCATTAAAAATAGGAATTTTCTTATGCGCTTCTCCATACTTAGATAAAACTTTTTGAATTTCCCTGAATCGCTCTTCTGGATTTACGCCATCAGATTTAATGTTATACAGTATTGATTCATACGAATCTTTCGCAAATCCATACCCGCTTTTTAAATTAGGAAGAACTGTTCCTTGAAGTTTGTCTGGAATTGTCTCTCCAACAGTAAAGCTTATGGAATGCAGGGGAGAAAACCTGTTAATTAAATCACCTAAATGCTCAACGACCACATTCAGAGGAGATCCACCTACTCTATTTTGCACCGCTAGCATTACCCTTTCAGGTTCGCCACGCTGAGTATCGCCAGCAAGAACAAGCGCATCTACCTCTTTTTGACTTAAACCTGCGTTTAAATAATCTGCCTCTCCAATAGGCACAAACTTTCTGGCAAAAGCAGGTTGGTCTGCTGCAACCCCATAGTTTACATTTACATATCTTCCTAAAGCCGACTTCAACCCTGCTGGGGGATTTGGATCAATAGACTCAATTCCATAGTCAAACACCTGAGAAAACAACTCATCAGAACTATCGTATCCATAGTAATCTTCTTTTCTAAAAGCCCTTATTAACCTTCTGGTTTCGGGTGAAACATTTTTTAAATCAGCATCTGTTATATCCTGAAGAGACATTCCATATGTTCCGCCCACCCCTATATTTTCAAGGTCGTCAGCCAGTTTGTTTCTGGTAGCCCTGTCATCCTCTGTCTGCCTGTATGCCGCTCTTTCTCCTGCGGTGCGTTCAAACTCATCATCCATGCCCCTAGCAAAAGCAGACTGATTTACAATTACACCAGCGGGGGGCTGACTTTCTCTTCTTTTTGAGTCCTCAATAATTTTTTCGTATTGTGCGTAAGTTATTCTTTTGTTTGCTAAATCAATGGCAGCTTGTGTTTGAATGCCGCTTTCTTCGGTTTGAACAAGAATCTCATCACTTTTAACTTTAGAGAATTTAGAGGTTTCTCTTCTTGCCTGCTTATCAAGCAAAGATTCTAACAATTCTGATTTTTGTTCTCGCGGAAGGTCAAAATCCCCAGAGCTTTGATCTATAGCCGACACTTCCTCGTCAGAAAGTATCCTGTTAACTTTTAAATCTCCAGATATAACCCAAGAACCGTCTACATTTGCGCTGGTATTGTAATAATAGAAACCACCATAAGGAACTTGGTCTTGTATATGTGCTAATCTTGGGTCAAGTTTTCCTTTGTTATCGCCTGTTTTGATAATAGAGGATCGGGCGTTTGCAATAGGTTGCCAATCATAATCTGCGGCAACCTCTATTTCTGCCCACACTTCATCTGGCTGTCTAAAAATAGGAGTGGTAGCATCTACTAATCTTCTCTTTCCCTGCACCTCAATATACGTTTTTGGCATAGGAATTTGTTTGTTAATTGCTTTTCTTTTTGCTTTATCTTCTGCGCCTTCTGGATTAACGCCTTGCCTCTCATACTCTCTCAATCTTTTTTTTCTTATTTTGCCGGATAGTTGCTTTTGCTTCTCTGTACGACCACCTATATGATTAGCCATAGGAAATATAGCCGCATGCCATCCACCCCTGTACGCTAACTCTCCTATCTTAGAAATAATTTTATCTCTTTCATTTTTAGGTAAGTGTTTAGCCCTAACCCATTCATCTAAAGGCACTATAGATTTTGAATCCACATATAGAGGCATAAGGACATTGCCATCGGTTCGGAACAGTTTGTAAGCCTTTAGGGTGCTTTTAGGAATGTACTCTCCAGAAAGTATTCTTCTTGGTATGTTTACAAGAGGGTCATCCGTTGTTTGTTTTGCTGGATACATCGGTTTTGTAACTTTTGAAAATTTAGGATCTTCTGGAGCGCCACCCCTATCTAACGATGCATCTAATTCTTCTTGATTTTGCTCTGCTGTCCTTTCTTCAAAATCTGCTCTTTCTTGCACTGGAGGTCTAGCTGAACCCCTAGCTCTTAGTGGTGGTGCCATATAGCCAGCATACCGCTCTGGTAATATTCCTTCTTTTGCAGCCAGTATGTTTTCTGTTTTAGTTAAGGTTCTAATGACACCTCTTTCCCTTCCTCCAATTTCTCCTGTTCTAATACCTTCAAGAATAGAATCAAACTTGTTTGTAATGCGGAATAATCTTTTAAAGAACTCTGCAACTCTACGCATTAACGATTTTGGCTTTCCGCCAATCTTTAACCTTCCTGCTAAACCATCACGAACTAGCTCCGCAACAGCCTCTTCCATCTGAGCCACTTGATCTAATTCAGGATAATTCCTTTTTGCTACATCTAGGTAAGACATTTCAGAGTTTGGAAGTCTTGTGTCTCTTGCTTTTCGCTCAAGAAACTCAAATTCTTTTGCTGTAAACAAGTCAAGATTACGCAAAGCATGAAGACTTTCGTGATCAAGAACCTCCAAAGCAAGCTGAACGTATTCTTCTTCTGTTGGTTCTTTGCCTTTATTTTTGTTTTTAAATTCCTGTATAAGACCATCTGAGTACAGCAAAACTGTTTTCAAAGCAGGATCATATTCTCCAGAAGCCGCATCCTCACCTTCTCTGACTTCACCTAGCTCCGCTTCCCCAGTTTCGCCTCTATACCTTTTCCTCATTCTGTCGGCAACAATCACGCCTATTTCATCTAAACCATACCCTTTCAGCACTTTTTCAGCTTCTTGTGCGGCTTTTTCTGATTGCTTCCTGCCTTTTTCTTTAATACCTGTTACATCTGTAGTTAACTGCTCATGGGCAGCCTTAGATCCTCTTCCTTTGAAACCAAGTTCTTTTGCAGAAGGAACCGCCCCTGTTTGATCAAACGCATTTTTAGCTCGATCAAATTGGCTTTTGTTGTACTTTTTGGGTCTAAAGTTAGGAATAGCTGATTTAGTTGCCAGTTTTGGTAAAGACGAAAGCCTCTTATAAAGCAGCTCTTTGTCTGCTGCGGTATATTTTTCAAAGGAAAGGTTGGCTGGAATGCCTGCTACTGCTCTTGCTACTGTCTTAAACTCGTCAGAAGTAATAGAAGCATCTATATTTTTTCTATTGAGTATGCTTACAAAATCTTCTTCTGTAAGGTTTCCATAATCAATATCTGGCTCCACCTGATTATTTACAGAAACCTGTACGTTTTTACCGTCAATTTGTGCAGAATAATTAAACGAACCTGATTCCTCATTATACGAAGGAACCGTTTTGGCTAATTTAGCGTATTGCTCTGAGGATAAAACTTCTCTTGCTTCAGCAGGCGTAAATTCGTTTGTGTCTGGAGTGCCTGCCTTTTTGTTTTTCAGTCTTTTTTTGTTTAATTTCTGGGCAATCGTTAAATCTTTGTCTTCAATTCCGCTTTGTTCTGCATCTTCTAGGCTTAATGTTTCGTGATCAAATCCGTTTTCAGCAGTTGTATTTCCTGCCAAGTTAACCTGACTAGACGTAAATGTGTGTGGCTTTGGATCAATAACTGTTGCGCCAAGCTCCCTTAAAGGAGACATGTTTTCTTCTGAAACTTCTATGCCGCTTTGATCAATAAGGTTTTGTGTGCTGTTTATGATTTGACTGGAAATTAACTCTTCGTTCAAAGCATTTGCCAAAGCATCCGCTTCTTCTACAGTGTTAAGAGAAGGGCCGAATTGAGTTCCATCTGAGTTAGTTACTGTTGTAGAGGGGTTGCCTTCTGAATCTAAGGATTGAAACTGCCCTCCAGCAGGGAATGAGGCTCCAAGGGTTGTAGATATTTGTGAGGCTCTTGCTCTAGCTACATCTCTAGGATCTGCGTTAGGGTCGGCTGGGTCGAGGGCAATCGTGGCTGGATCAATGGCTGGCTCTTCTGGGATGATTGGGCGGCTTTCTCCTTGAGCATTAGCTTCTGCTATTTTTTCTCTGGTTTCTTGCTCTTTAGCTAACGCCTCCTTGGTTATTGCGTTACTTCTTCTACCAGCAAAAGCATTGAATACTAGGTCAGCGGCAAATCCAACACTGCCACCAACAGTGAAGTCATCCATCAAGCTGCCTTCAAACACAGCTCTATCGGGATTGTACAAACCTCTTTCCACGGCATTTTGCATTGCCGCCGCAGAAACCTCCTGAATGCCTTCAGTGGTGCCTGTTCTAACGGCATTCATTAGTCTTGGCTTGAGGGATTCAAAGAAAGGAGTGTCTCTAACACTGAGAGGCAAGCCTCTGAGGAGTCTTTCAATTGGAGCGAGTTCTGTTAAACCTATAGCGCCACCAAGAAATATGGCTTTATCTTCTTGATCTTGAGATATCTCTATACCAGCATCTCTAGCAGCTTGTATTCTTTGAGCCTGATCTCCAGCGCCTAAACTTGTTGCATAACCTCCAAAAAGCGTTCCTCTAGTAACACTTGCTGCTTTGGTGCCAGCCGCTAGAGGTCTTCCAAGAAGGCTTAAACCCTTCGCTATACCGCCCGGAGTGAGAAAAGAAGCAAAACTACCCAAGCCTTCGCCAAACTTGGTAGTCCACTTGTCTTGATATGAGGCATCTGCACCTAATACTGACTGGACATTCTTCTGTCCTTCTCTAGCAAGGCGTATTAACTCGTTTTCATCGCCTGAGTCTATTAGGTCTTCTAAGCCTATGGTGTTTGTGGCTGCATCAGCAAGCTCTGCTAAACCTTCTCCTGCTGTTAATATGCTAGAGGCAAAGCCACGGGGAATAGCTTTTCCTGTTTCAAATATCTGCCCTATCGCGGTGGTATCGTCTTCCTCTTCCTCTTCTTCTTCCAAAAGAGGATCTTGCTGCATTCCTAACTGATCTTGCTGATATGCAAAACCTAGAATATCTTCATCAGACGCTCCCTCTGGATGTTCTATTTTTACAGTAGAACCATCAGGGCGAGAAACTGTTGTTATTGGCATAAATACACCTTATCTAACTATAGAGTATTCTGTATATTTATTAGTATTTCCAGAACCGCCACCTGTAAGCTGTCCCATATTAGCAGGAACCGACATCCCTAGTGCTGCCGCTGCCGCAGTTACTGCCTCGTCAACAGTATATTGTGAGTATGTTGTTTTTCCATCCTTGCCGGGAGTCTGCTTAAATGTTGTAAGTAATGATTTTGCTAAAGCTGCAATCGACCTTTGTGCTTCTCTTTCATCCAAAGCTGTTTGTTTTGCCAGCTCTCTGGCAAGCGCAGTTGAGGCTATGTCTACATCGGCGGCTATCTTCTCTCTGTCAATCTCTAGTCCAGCCATAGTGCCAAGTATGCCTATATCTCTATCGGTCACATCATCCTTTGCTTTTGCCTCTGCTAGACGCTGTTCGGCTTCTAATGCCCTTGCTTTTCCTCTAGCGTCTAAAGCTGTTTTGCCTGCCTCAGTGATTCCTTGAGAAAGGTTTCCGCTTGCTATGCCTGCTCCAAGACTCATCAAAGCTCCGCTTAACGCCTCGTCTTTGGTTTCTTTGATTAGATCATCAATCTTTGGAACTTCTTTTGGTTTTCCTAAAAGCTCTAATAACTTGTTTACAGCAGACGTTCCTTGAACTTCTTTTCCTGCTCCCTGTACATTAGCAGAGGTTTTAGCCGCAGTGTTTTTGGACATTTGCTCAGTGTCAGATCCCAAGCCAGCAATAAGATCTTTCCTCGACACGCCTGCGTTGCCAATCACTGGTTCTTCAGATCCAGACCTCTTTAATTTAGCAATATCATCAATATTTATTTCTTGAAGTAAATTTTTTCTTCGGTTTAAGATAGCATCAGGAAGCCCAACCGTATTAGGATCTGCCCCTAACGCTGTAGGAAGATAAGAAAGATCATCCATAGACAATTCAGACAATCCAGTAACTCCCCCAACAAACTCAGGAATACCTTTTACAGCCGAAATACCTAACTGCGTAAGAGGAGCATCATATGCTTGTTTACCTAATGCGCCAATTCCTTTTGCTGCCAACCTAAATGGGGCTATAGTTGCAGCCCCAGCTCCTCCAGCAAAACCACCTTTTTCCGCTTCATCTTGTATCCTTTGGTACTCGCTTCCAAAAGCGTCTGCTGTGCCTGTAATCTTATCTAATGTGCGAGAAAATACGTTGCCATCAGGCATTATTTTGGATTCAAAAATCGCTTGAATTTGCTCTTCCGTATACTCAGGATGCATCTTTCTTAGCTCTTCTATAGAAGGAGCATCCCCACCATTAGCCATTCTTACAACACCGCCTTGTGCCATGCCCATATTAGGCATTTGAGGCTGTTGTGGAGGCATTTGGGGAGGCATTGGCATCATGGGCTGCTGTTGGGGCGGCATTCCCTGTGGAGGCATTTGAGGGGGCATAGGAGCCATGTTTTGTTGTGACATAGATGGCATTTGTGGCTGGTTTGGAACAGATGCAGCTATTCCTTGCTGCATTATCTGTTCTGCCACTGTATTTTCTGGTTGTTGTTGCTGCGCTTCATAATCCTTACGCATGTTAGATCTGCGTTGTATTTCTGAAACAAGCAAAAATTGAGGTATTTCACCTGAAGGGTTTTGCGCTTGCTGAAACAGCATCTGGTCAGGCAAACCCTTAACCATGTCTTCAACTTCTAACAAGTTAGGACGACCAATCATATTAACTTCTCCACATTAACCTAACGCTTTGTACAGGCCGACACCTGCTATTCCAGAGCCTAGTAATTGTTGCGTAGTGCTTGGGCCGACACCGTAAGATGTTTGTATTTCGCCCGGTTTGATATCAAGCCCTTTTAGCATTGAACTATAAAAAGCCAACTGTTCTTTTGGATAAGCTTGCTGTCTTAGGAAGTCTGCATATCCCATATCAAGACCGCGCTGATAAAGCTCTCTGTCAATCTGACCTGTAGCCATAAGCGATTTAAGTCTTTCAAGCTCCATCTTCTGTTTTTGTGCTGCGGATGCTGCCAGTGCTTTTGAAGCATCCATTCTTTGCCTGTCTCCAGCTAATAACTGCTGATATGTGGACTGAGACATTGCAGCACCTTTCCTAGCTGCTTCCCTGTCTTGCTCGTAAGCAGCTCTGGCATCGGTAAATGCCCTTTCAGAACCTTGCATCTGAAGATCACTAAGCTGTTGACCTAAATTTCTTTCTCTTTCAGACTGCATTATGGCTTCTCTATAGCCGCCAAGATTTCCTGATCTAGCTGCATCTAAGCCTAATTTAGCACCTTGAATATCTGACGATCTTCTTGCTTCTCTTTTTGCAATATCGGTTACATATTGCTGGTATGGATTCATATATCTGCCCATTAATCCGGGGGCAGCAGAACTAGGCATCCCTTGTGCCATCTGGGTTGATCTTAACATGTTAGGGACATAGGGACTTTCTGCGCCAACTTGAGCTGCTATTGCTGTTGAAGCTTCAAGCTCTGGAAGGGTTCCACTAACCCCTAGAGAAGTC